>TARA_R110002012_G_scaffold257305_1_pt1 | contig 38972 bp, 18 predicted proteins | sample TARA_R110002012 | Tara Oceans TARA_R110002012 (sample SAMEA4396515) | marine metagenome | biome: Westerlies Biome; feature: [DCM] deep chlorophyll maximum layer (ENVO:01000326); material: water (ENVO:00002006), including particulate matter (ENVO:01000060) such as... | depth 40 m
GAACTTCCCGCGTTTCGCCGACATGGGCAGAATGAACGGGTGATGGCTATCGGGCGAAAGAACTGGTTATTTGCCGGTTCTGATGCCGGAGGTGATCGGGCCGCTGCCATTTACAGCCTGATTGAGACGGCAAAGATGCATGAGCTTGACCCGCGCAAATACCTCAGCACCGTCCTTCACCGTATTGCCGATCATCCGATCAATCGGATTGACGACCTGCTTCCCTGGAACATAGACATCCAAGACTGATCCACTCCCCGAAAGGCATTGCTGGCCCTGTCAAGGTAGCCGTGGCTGGACGCTTACCTTTTTGTGTGAAAGGAAAGAAGAGAGATCAATGCCTGGGAACGGGGTTCATATTTGTGCCGATCTTGAATTCAACCCAAATTGATGAATTGGTTTGAGTTTCAGTTTTTTTAGGCTCAAACAGGGTCGATTCCGAAGTGTGTCCGGCGCGCAGAGAAGAAAGTGGAAGACCAGGTGTCGTTCGTCTGTATTACGGACGAGCATTGCGGTTCAGATTAACCAGGATGCAGGCACGCATGGATGGGACTAATCAGTCGGGATTGCTGCTATATTAAGAGCGGTCACTTCGAGGATCGTTTCGGCGTAAGCGTCCACTCATGGCTACCTATGTCGGCCAAATCCCGATTTCCCGAGCTGTTCGGAGACACCGCTCCCTCTTGCTCTCACAATCCGGCCTTTCGCTCTCTCCCGCAAGGTAGCCATGAGTGGACGCTTACGTACTGATTATATTTTAGATCTTTAATCTTCCACGGCACTGTGATTTTCTCCCATAAATGCAGGTGCAGCCTTTGTCGTTCAAACCAGTTTCTCGTCTTAAATTGTGTGGACGAGCGGCTGTGTAGTACATACTTCCTTTGCAATCTCGACTACGTGGCGATGATGAGTCAGGTAAATGGCTTGGCCACTTCGCCCAATCCTTTCCATCAGACGGCAGGCTGCGCGTGTGCGATCTTCGTCGAAGGTTTCAAAAACATCGTCGCAGAAGAATGGCAGTTGCACGCCTTGGGAAACCATCTGTTCATATGCTGCTGCGCGCAGGGCTAAATAAAGTTGGAACCTGGTACCCTTTGATAAATCGGCCATCTGCTTGGGTATGCCATTCGCATCAACTACCAACAGGATCTCAGATGAGCCGTCCGGTTGAGTTATAAGCTTTTGATAGGCGCCATTGGTCAGCTCCGAAAACGATCGCTCGGTAGCATTCATCATACCGCTGCGATGCTTATCACGATAACGACGGATCGCCTCTTCTGCGAGGCGCAGGCCGAAGTCGCGTTCCACATAATTGAGCAGAGCCTCTTCCATCTCAATCTGAATGGTTGCGCGCTGTTCGACCAGGTAGGCGATGTCTGCGCTACCACTTAAGGTGTCGAGATCGCGTTCGGCATTGGCGCGGACAGCCGTCGCTTGTGATAGCCGGGCCTCTGCGGACTCAATGTCTGCATCTATGGAGGCAAATTTGCCTTCCAAGGTGGCGGAGGTCTCCTCGCTCAACATATCTCGGGCTTCAGCTAGCGTTTGGACAGATAACTCTGTAAAAACCTCTTTTTCCAAATCTGCTTTCTGCGTCCTCCATCGAACGACGTCGTTGGCTTTGCTCACTGTGATACGTAAGGCATCAAGTGTGCTGGTATCTTCGGTTTCCGGGAAGAGCGCCCCAATTTCGGCAACCTGCAAATCGATTTCATCCAGTTGCGCTTCGGTCGTCTTGCGCTTCTCCTTGCTTGCGGCGACCCTCTTGAGAAGCCCATCGTGTTTGACTTTATCAGTTTGAGCTTGGTTGGCGATGCCCTCGAGTGTCAGGAACGCTTTGAGGTGGTCACTCTCGTCGACGTCAAACTCCTCAGTTAAGGCCGTTATCGCATTCGCGAACTCATGCTGATCTCTCTCCATAGAGGACACTTGGCTGGTTGCATGCTGGAGCTTTTCATCGAGTTCTCTGGCGTCGCGCAATTGTCCGATGGAGTTTGTCAGCATATCTGGCAGGACGGCCCCATCAAAAAGCTCGTGCACCTTATCTGCCCAATTTTCCAAAGCCTTTTCGGCAGCGTCCGCAAGCTCTGCAAAATCGCTCAAACGCCCTTCGAGTTCTTTTTCCAGAGCGACCTTTTTTTCTAGTGCGCCATCCACTTTGTCGTTGTAAGCCTGCTCTTCTTCTGAAAGCTTTCGCGCTGCCGCGAGTGCGGATTCAAAGCTAGGGGTTTCAAGTGGAAGAAGAGGAACAAGAGCCTCGTGCAGCTTATCTGCCTGATCAAGAATCTTGCTGTGTTGTCTCGCAAGTTTTTCTTGGTTCCGTTTAGCACCAGCAGCGATATTTCGACGCTCAACCCAATCCCTGAAACGAGCAGGAGACAGGATAGGCACGCCAATTTTTGTTGTCAGTGCTTCCACTTGACCCTCAATCGCTTCTGCCTGCGATTGGAGTCCTTCACGTCTTCTTTTGGTGGCCTCTAAACGCGCTTCAGCTTCGACTAGGGTTTGCTCTAGTTGTCTCAACTCTCCAAGCTCCCTGGCGTGCGAGAGCCTTGCTTCCTCTATGTCATCTACGTGCTTCATCGAAGGCAAGAATGCATCAGCGGTTTCCGGGCTCAATGCTGCGCGATGCTTGCGCCAAAGTCTGTCGCGCTGAAGACGCGCTTGGCGCGCATTGTCGTCGTTCGTGACGCCGATACTCGCCTCGAGTTTGGCTATTTGCGCCGATTTGACGGCAACATCTTCCTCATGTTGCGAAATGGTTTCATCCGCGCGAGTAATAATGGCCGTATAGTTAGTATGCTGATCAGCGAGTTTGTCTGCTTCCGTTTTCTCAACCGGACACTCTGGTACGTCTTGGAATTCCAGCTGTCCCATCGAAAGTGCAGCTAGTGCGTCTTGCAAGGTCTCGTTGGATGATGCGATAGCCTGCATTGCTGTTGCAGCAGCCGGTGCAAGACTATCTACATCGTACCTCTTCAAAAGTGCGATCAAACCGTTTTGTGCCTGGGCATTGTCAAGCAAAGATCGGTGGTCTTCTTGTGCAGTCCTCACCTGCTCTCGAAGTCGCTTGATTTCTCCCTCTCTTGCATCCTTCACAGTGACGGCTCTCGTCATTTCATCCTTTAGCTGTTCAAGGCTGGCAATTTCAAACGGCGTCTTAACAATTCTCTTGGGATTCGCCTCGTCCTCGGCACCGAGTTCGAGAGCAATTCTCTTTATATTGGATAGTATCTCGCTACATGAGGAGCGTAACATCGGAAGGTCATGCACAGAGATTTGCACTCGACTGCGGATCTGATCCAACCCTTTCAAACGATCGGCCAGAAATAGACGACCTTCATCTAGAATAATTGCTTCGAGCTCCTGCTCCGCATTCTTGATTTCTGCCGTTAATCTCTTAAGTTCTGCTTGGGTGGTTACTTGCTGAGTCTTTAGCGCCACGAGGTGCTCGGTGGTGACTTCTAATTTTTCTGGATAGGCTTCAAACGGCTCGATCTTGGGTAACAATCGGTCTATTTCACCGAGCTTGGGAAGGGTACGTCGAAGTGCTGATACTTGGGCCAGTTCTAGACGCAGCTCATCTCGAGCATTCTTAGCTTCTATCTCTTCATTCCGAGCAGTCTGGAACGCTTCTTTTAGCCTTTTCCAAGAATTGGCGTTCACGTCAATTTTCTTGATATTATCTTCGACTTCAGCCAATTGACGCTTGAGTTCTGCAACTCGGCTCTTGCTTCCTCCTTTCTTATATAGATCATTGGCTTCGTTCCGCGCCTGCTCCAGTACGGCATTGAGATCAGGCACACCTGCAGCAGCAGAAAACAGTAGTCGACCAATGTCGCCGCGAGCATTAGCAATGTCATCGCCACCTTTTTCGATCGTCTCGTCGTCAAGGCAGAGCAGGTTGCGATAATCCTCTGAGGAGAGTCCCCCCAAATGAGAGGCCAAGGCTGCTTCCGGTAGCACGGTCCCTGCTTTATCACGCAGGTTACCGTTTCGTAATGGGAGGCGTGTGAAGCTGCGCGTTTCCCCATCGATCTCGAGAAGTCCTGATACCTGAAGATTGGCTCGCTGATGCTGAAATCCATATGGCTCTCGCATTGAGAAGCCATAAAGAAGGCGCAGATAACCTTCCATTGTAGTAGTTTTGCCAGCCTCGTTTAGCCCGTAAATGATATGAAAATCTGCAGGACTATTGACTTTTCCAAAGTCGAGAGTTTTGTCGGTGAACTGTCCGAAGAAATCCAAGGAAAGTCGTTGAACTCGCATCAAGAACTCGCCCCCTTCATGCGGGCCAGCATGCGTTGGGCACCAGCCTCAGAAAGACGCTGCGCGAGCATATCCTTTTCTTTTTCCGCTGGCACGAGCTCACCACGACGCCGTGCGGGTAGTTCTGCAAGTATTGTTTCCAGCTCGGCCCGGGATGAGGCAATAAATCCAGGTTCCTGACGAATTGCGGTCATTATTTCTGCCATTTCATCGACCGCACTGCCGCCTGCTTTCGTATTTTCCGAGAGGGAGATCTCCAGCTTTTCCAGCCAAAGGTTACCTGTTTCACGGGCATACTGAGATGCCACTTCTTCCCAGACGTCTTGGTCACGCAGGATTTGCCAGCGGCGCGTTGTTGTACCTGTGAACGAAAGACGAATAATCCCGCTATCTGAGGTCAGGTTGTTTGCTGTTTCGCGGAACACTTCGCGAAGCAGGTCGCGCAAGCTGTCTTCGTTCCCGGCTTCGCTAACGTCGATTTTAACGTTCAGGAACTCCACTGAGGAGGTCGGAAATTCCGACACCTCAATTACCTGGTCGATAATGGTCAGGAGCGTGGCAGATTTTGGTCCAGGCTCCCCAATATCACGACCTTGTGGCGTGCCGGGCATGATAATCCACGGCGTTTCGTTATGCACTTGCCTCCGATGCACGTGTCCGAGTGCCCAATAGTCGAACCCGGCCGCAACGAGATCATTCACTGCACAGGGTGCATAGGGATCGTGTCCTGTTGCCCCGGCCAGCGAAGTGTGCAGCATTGCAATATTGATGGCCCCACTAACTGGAGATGGGAACTTGGGAAGCAGGCTTTCAGTAGCGTGGCGATTGGCGAAACTTACCCCATGAATCCAGACATCCTCTGACAATTGAACTTTACTGCCACGCCCATCAAAAATATGCACGTTGTCGGGAAGGTTCAGTTCCCCTGTCAGTGGGTTCTCCGCATCATGATTACCTTTGATGTAGAAAACACGAATACCGCTCTGGCGAAGGCGGTCCAATTGCCCCGTTAGATAAGCTGCTGTCCTCGCGCTTCGTTCTGAGCCATCAAAGAGATCGCCGGAGATAAGAAGTGCGTCGACGTTCTCCGAGATTGCAGTTTCGATAATATGAGTAAAGGCAGAACGGGTTGCGATCTGAACTTTTTCTTTTAGTTCAGGATCGCGCAAAGCCAATGACTTCAACGGTGAATCTAGATGTATGTCCGCCGTGTGAAGTATCTTGGTCATGGGCTTCCTACTAACACATAAGTTATCGATTGCTTGTCTTACTGACAATTTGGTCAACGATCATGCATTGATAGAACGTTTTCCGTATTCTTCGCGCCAAAATTTTAATAAAGACATATCAGTTAGAAGATCATCTGGTGTCGGCAGTTGGACAGGGCTCTCTGATGGCTGCGAGTGTTCAAATCGAGAGTATTTGGTCATAAGCGAATCAAGGAAATTGCAGTCGGCGTCCGTCAATTTGGCTAAATCCTTGAGCTTTGATGTATGTACCGGTCGTTGAAACCTTTGAACCACTCCACATAATAGGTCATTTTCAATAGAGCGCTCCACCAGCGTTCTGAAGTCGCTGCATATCGATTTCAGAACGAGTTCAGCATGTTCAAAGTCGCCGTTCTCACTAGCTTTCTTTGCATCCTGATACCGCTGGTTCATGAGTGTGTTAAGGGCGGTTTTGATATCACTCTGTGAGATTGGAATGTGAGCTGGCTCGCCAGATCCCCACTCCGCAGAGCGAATACTCACTACATCCAGCTTAGCCTTCTTTTCGGCAAAATGCCTGATCATCCCCAGCAAGGATAAGCGGTGAGTGAATACAATCACCTGCTTATCTTGGGATAACTCGATCAACCTCTGAACCACAGCCTCTTCATAGCTTTGGTCAAGAGAGGATATTGGATCGTCGAAGACAAATGGAGCCTGATTGCTCTTACCGGTTACATCGGCCAAAAATGCAGCAATGGAAACGATCCGATTTTCACCCTCGCTCAGGATATCGGTGAGCCCATTCTGAGAGGCTTCTTTGAGCTTTAGCTTATGAAGGACGCGGCCCTTGGATACTCTTGATTTAACAAGCTCTACCTTCATTTGAGATGCGCCAAGTGATGTTAGCTCGGCATTGAACCTCTTCACAAACGCATCTGTTATCAAGACCTCTGCCAGTTCACCTTTTTTGTCGGACAGGGCTTTAGTTTTTGTCGATTTCTTCGCCTTCTGAATCTGGTTCAGTAGCTTCAATCGAGTGATTTCCTGATCAACGGCGGCTCGGTGCTCAGATAGCCACTTTCTCGCCTCTAAGCTATTTAGTTGCTTCTCGATCTTCTCGCGGTTGTCGCTTTTGGCATCTTCATCATACTTTGCGGCTAATTCTTCGAGGCTATTCGACTGAGCTTTGATTTTCTCAATCCATTGCGGAGCAAGCAAAGGCGTTGGGATGTCTTCTTCAGAAACAATATTCAGAATCAGGTCTCTGCTATCCTGTAATTGAACAAAGAAATCCTTTATCTGACTGGCAATTTTATCTTCAGCAATGCCAGCCGCATCGATACGTGCCTTCAACACTGCCGATGTCGGTAGTACTTCGATCGTGTTACTAGCAGCTTCGTATTCCTCAGCTGCAAGCGTTGCAGCATTTTGTAGTTCGCCTTGCACAAAGTTTTCGAAGGAGATAAATCGGCTTTTAGCCTCATCAGTCAACGTCTGGTGACAAAGGACACAACGAGAGCCATCCGAAACATTTGGGTACTCCGCTTCTTTGTATGCAGCCGATTTTGAGTAGTTTCGGGCAGTTGCCCAAAGCTCTTTCCAGACATCCGTTCCAATGCCATCCAACTCGCTGCTGGAGAAAATCTTTTCAGCCGCTGTATCTGCCGCGGCCTTCTTGACGATGCAGTTCCTCTTGAGAGCAATGATCTGCTGGAAGTTTTTGTCAGATAACTGTTCCAGATGCTTGGACGCATCCTTAACCAAAGTGTCGATATGCTCTTTCTGTTTTCTCAGTTGCTTAGCTTTCTCTGCAGGCGCTTGTTCGGCAAGTCGCTGCTGCAGAGTTTGTATTTCGGTTTCATCAGCACTGATGAATGAGCAATGCTTTTCTATATCTTCATTCGTGGTTTCAGCGTTAATAGCCTCGTACCACAATCCCTCGGGGGTTGCCTTCTTGTTGGTCGGGATATTCGGTTTTTTTGATTGGTGCCTGTTTGCTTCATCATCCAAGAGTGAATCGATCTTTCCGCATACTAAAATGAGCGAGCTGAAGAACGAAAGAACCGGTGGTTCGTAACTCACCACGTCTGCTTCATTGACAAACACCTTACCGAACGAGGTGTCAAAAATATCAACACTTTTCAGTTCATCGCAGATCCCTTGCCCTGACCAAATATGGCTTCTCTCTACGCCATCTTGCTCAAACTTAATGCAAGCTGTTTGTCCGACAGGTGAGTCCAGCTTATAAACATTACGATGAAGGTGGCCGATTTCTCGGGCCCCACACACATGTTTGAGGAGTCTAACGTACCCAGATTTACCAGATCCATTGTTCCCGTATACGATTGTGATGTTGCTCGTGCCGAACTCAAGTGGTTTTCTTGGAGCAAGAGCGTTTACTCCTTCGATGTCACTGATCGAGCACAAACGCAGGGTGCCTGCCTCGCCTTGAGGGAATGCATTTTCAGGAAAAGAATGTGTCTTCTTTGGTAATGCACCAGAGACTTCTTGCCTACATATTGTAGCAAGCTCATCAATATCTTGGTCATGAAGTACGGAGTTTTCAATCAGTTTGGTAGCCGCCACCTGAAGCCATTGTGGACGATCAGAAAACCACCTACTCAAATCTTGAGACATTTTGTCTCTCCCAACCAAGCTGAAATTTTCGTTCCCATTAAAAGTATGAAGATATCAAAAGTCGAGTATACGAAGTTCAGTTTCCAGTGCCGTTCCGCATCCTGAATCTAACTCATCAAATTACTCATATAGAACATGATTGGTCGATACCCATTAAGGGTAGCTAACTTAGGCAAAGGTGGTGCTTTCGCTTGATCATAGAAGAGTCCAGTTTAAATCTGCTATTTACTCTTCATCAATATCGGTCGTCATCAAGGCTTCTATCTGGCTTCGATAGTTGTAGATTGAACTCTTTGATACGCCGACCTTTTTTGCTATCAGCACCCAAGTAAGACCTTTTCTATAAAGTATTGCAGCTTCTTGCATGGTAGCTTGAGAAATTGCAGGTTTTGTTGCATAAGTACCGCGCTGTCTGGCGGCCTCCAGACCCGCTTTTGTTCTCTCAGAAATCAGGTTTCTTTCAAACTCGGCAAACATGCCAATGAGGTGAAAGAACATCTTTCCAACTGCAGTCGTCGTGTCGATATGATCCTGCAGTACGACCAGTTGCGCGCCTTTCTTCTCAATGACTTCAACAGTTTTGATTAATTCTGCAAGTGAGCGACCAAGCCTCTTTCCCTCCCAAGAACTGAAAACGTTCTTCCGTCAAGGTAGCCGTGGCTAGACGCTTACGTATGAAATGCACTGTCAAACGCTTTACCGCTCAATCTGGGCACTTCATACCGGGGAGGGCCCAGGACGCTGTAAAGGCGCTTTACGGGAATTTGGATACCATGATTGCTTGCATCGAGTTTGAGGGGTTTGAAATAGCCAAATGACCGAACCGAATTTTCCAAATAACAAGCATCGTTCACCTGTTGCCGGCCCCCTCCGACTTGAAGGCCGTGACTTCGGATATCACTCCGCAAGCATTGGTCTTTGGGATACTGTTTTCTTGTGGGTCGGGCTGAAACGCTGGCTATCCGCTTGGGCTATCGGCTTCGAATTCTCTGCTGGTTCTTTGATGATCTTTATCGGCCCAGTTGCCTTTGCCATCGGCCTGGTCCATTTCGCTCAGTATTTGGATGAGAGGGATAGAACATTGTCGAGATTCTTGAAGTCAAAATATATCCGAATTGGATTGCTCATCGCTGTATTTTTTATTGGTACCGGAGTTACATGGTTCGCAGTTGATACATACAGAAACTATCATTTAAGGGGGCCTGAGACCTCTGTATTCGTTATCGGAAAGAGGGCGGAAAATCGGCTAGAGATTATTTTGGAATTAACATCTGCATTCGATTCAAGGGAGAACGACACAGCTTCGTTCGAAATCAAAAGCTCTGAAATAAGAAGCCTTCAAGAGGGGAAAATAATCACAGCGAATTTTTCAATGAACACAGAAAATAATGCGCCGCCTTACTGTGTAACCTGGTCGTCGTCGAATGTGCCTGGCATATGTTTCGAGTCACTTGACCCGATCATACCTGCCGGTACCGTCTGGCGCATCTGGATATCTCAGTAAGATTCATATTCTTACTTGATTGCTTGACTTTAATAATTTCTGTTGTTTTTTTGCCATAAGGTTCGATCATGCTTGCTGGAATTAAACACCAATTTCAAATCCTGAGAAGAAGGATACGAGCATGAGATTACTTGTAGCTGCCATATGACCGAACAGAATTTTCCAAATAACGTGCGCAAAGAACGCAAAACCTATCGATCAATTTAACGTCGAACACCCTTTTTAAGGGTAGGCTGATCAATCTTTTTAGAACCGGTTTGAGGCGCTCGTTCCCGGCTTACCTGGGCAATCAATTTAAGTCCAGCAACCAAACCGCGCTTTTCCTGAAGCTCAAGGCGCGATGGTTTTGGCAGCTCCTCAAGCTCCTTTAAACGCTCTCTGGTGGCCTGTTCTATTTCAGCTACTCTGAATGAGGGCAGGGCGGTTATATCCGCCAGCACCCGATTTTTAAGGGCTACATCATGGGTGATATCAACGCATAGAGGCTGCGCTGTTTCCGGCATTGCGTGAATCAGGTCGTCGCTTAAAGCAGAGTCCTTCAAACCGGTTTCCCAGGCTGCTGCGATCTGCGGCGCAATATCTCTAAAAGCTGGTGACTGGTTAACGTGTTCAGCGAGGTCAGCACGTGTTGACGCCGCAGCTTGCGCAACCTGATCTATGATATCTCCTGCTTTTTGAGCGGAGAGCCCGGCCCGGCGGCCCAGATCGGTCAGCCTCTGTCGATCTGGCCATTTGGAACTGCCATTCATGACCAGCGCCATTTGGTCTTTGGGGAGATAGGCAGTGGTTGTCACCACATCATAAACCGGTGCAAGACGAAGACGACCATTCACATCATCGTATAGCAAGGCAAAGTTCTTGAGATGAGCGTCGCCGTTACGGAGAATGCAATTGAGAACAATCAATTTGTACAGATCCGGCCCCTGCCTCGACCATTCTTCCGGCCCAAGAAAATCGGCCGCTCTTTTCATGACAGCACTTTCATAGCTGCCGTCATACTTGCGGTTTGTGTTTCTACCATTCAGAACACAGAAATCTTCCATGCCGATGTAATGGCCATCTTCTTTAAGATCAAACCGGTCGATAACGAGGGCTTCGCCGCCTTCGGACAGACGATGCCGGGGCACATCCAGTCCAGCCCGGGCGGCCGCCATCAGGCAGAAAAATTCGTTTGCGGCCAGCTCGGGGTATTCACGGGGATCCCACAGCTTGACGATATGAGTTGCACCGCGAAAGCTCGGTGACATCCGGGCGCCCGCATCGCTCATATTATCGCGAACCAGCACTTTCGGCTGCACGCCACTAATGCCGGAATAGCTGGTGAATTTTTCAAGCAGATAATCAAACAGTTCGCCATCGCGACGACTTTTAAGAATGTCATCAATCGCCTGAAACGGGACATCTTCATCGGGTTTTTCATGTATGCCGCTGTAGCGCAAACGCCCCATCTGGGTGCGACCGATAACCGAGAGCAGGTCAAAGTCATCAAACTTCCCCAGGGACTTGGCAAATTGCCGCGATATCCGGTCCCGAAGATAGCCTTCAGGCAGGTTCATTTCGAAGATCGGCAACAAACCCTGCCGCGCGTCCCATGACTGCAACCTGACAGGCATGGTTACGGAAACGGCCTGTAAGGGATCCGCGCCAGGATCGTAGGAGAAGGTCGTGCCGCGATCATTTAATCGGTCTAGCCGACCAGAAAGAATGAGATCACTCCAGACTTTAATCATCTTCTGCCATCAAGTCCTCTAACGTCGGCCGATAATGATTTGCCGGGCCGATTTTGATTTCAAGATTAAGCAAGGACAGCAATAGATGGACTTTGCTATATCCGAGCTCCTGGATATGGCCACGTTCAAGTGCACTGAGCGTTGATCGGGCAATGCCGGCATCCCGGGCCAGATCTTCCTGACGCATTTTGCGAAATTTGCGTGTTTCCCGAATTGTCCTGCCAATATCATAGAGCGTCATCATGATGAACCATAGGTGAATGTATAATATACCAGACATTATAAGCATAAAACCTAATAATGTGCAATATAGAGGACATTATGAGCTAAGCAACATGCTCATCACTATCGAACCTTTTATGAGATTTGGAAAAACCATCCTCTGCCATTGAGGTAAAGGGCTTCAGGGTATGGATGCAACTTTGAGGGTGGGCAGAGCGGTTAACGCTGCCTGAAACCACCCTTAACAGCATTGATCTGGTTTATGGTCGAAACCGGCTTATCCGGAGACCGCATACTTGCCTGGCTTACCTGGTCAATCAATTTGAGACCCGCAATCAGACCACGCTTTTCCTGAAGCTCAAGGCGCGATGGTTTTGGCTGCTCTTCAATCGCCTTCAAACGTCCTCTGGTGGCCTGCTCGATTTCAGCCAACCTTGATGAGGGCAGGGCGGTTAACTCCGTGAGCACCCGCTTTTTAAGGGCTGCATCATGGGTGATATCCACGGATAGCGGTTGTATCGGCATGCTTTCCTGATTGCGAACAGCGTAGCGCGTTGATCGACCACCACCCCCAAAGATTTTGAGGCAACCCTTCTCAACCAGGTCAGTCAGGTGGCGTGTTGCCGTAGCTTTGCTGACTTGAGCAAAAGCTGCATATTTTGAAGCACTCAAACCGTCCGGAAATTTTCCATCTAGCAGCTTATTTAGTGCTTTATGTTGTTCGGGGTTTAAGTGCGTCTCTCGATGCTGTTCCCAAAACCTGGTTTTGGTCAGTGTTTGATCAATGCGCTCGCAAGCAAGACCAAGGGATTTATCCAAAGTCCTGGCAAACCAGTTGACCCAGCCAGAGAGGTTTGCACCACCTTTCTGGGCATTTTCCAGCGCCTGGTAATATCCTTTGCGGTCCTTTGCGATGCCCGCAGACATCGCATATAAACGGATGCTTTCAGGATCAGCCTGGCCAAGTGCCAAATCTCCGATCGCTCGACCAATACGGCCATTGCCATCATCGAAAGGATGAATGGTAACAAACCGAAAATGTGCAAGAGCAGCACGTTCAATTGGATCAAGCGACGGATCGCCCGCGCTTTCATTGAACCAGGTGATGAAATCAACCATTTCCTGATTAACGCGATCGACTGGTGGCGCTTGAAAATGAACCACAGGCATATGAGATGGCCGCGATGACACCACCTGCATCACGCCCTCAGACCGATACTTCCCGACATCAATTTTTTCAATCCGAAATTCGTTCTCGGGGAAAAGCTGCCGGTGCCATTTGAACAACCTCTCTTCAGTAAGAGGTTCATGAACGTTGGTAACAGCATCAAGCATCATCTCAACAAGGCCATCAGACTTGTCTGTACTGCGGCCACGTTCGTCATCTACAAGGCCAAGCTTGTTCGCCAGTGACGACTTTACTGATTCACGATCAAGGTTTTCCCCCTCGATCGCAGATGATTGCACGATATTTTCAAGCAAAGCATTTAGTGCTGATTGATCAGAATTCCCCTGAGCCCTTGCCAGGCCAGAAAGTTGGCCTTGTTGCCGATATATTGCCGGCAGAAGGATGCGCAATTCTTCACGATCCCAGCGGAAGTTCGTCCAGTTCGTATCTTCCCATATCCATGACATTGCTTGGCCTTGTTCGTATGAGCCAAATAATCCAGCTATTCGGATCATTATATGAGCCAATTATACTCTCTATTCGGCTCATTGCCAACGTGCAAAGCCGTGTATCGCACACTTCTTGATCGAGACCTGGAAAAGCAAGGAGCACCACCATCTGCCTCAACATAGTGAGGAGGCATGATCCGCTAGAGGTGTTGCGTTATATCGGTTTGGCGAGGCCAAAAATTGCTGACCAGTAACCTCAAAATTTAAAGGCAAAAAGCCCTGCAAAGGAAGCAGGGCTTTTACCATGGCCATCTGGTTATCGTTTAGGGCCGGTTTTTTGAGCTGAGGTGGTTTGTGACTTGATCGTTTGTGAAGAAAAGGGTTTGGTATCGATCCCGCGACTGTTCATCACTTCGAGCAAAGCGGTTTCGGCACGCTTGAGCGACCGACGTTCTTGTAACTCAACACGAGGGGCCGAATTGCCAATCTGACCGCTTTTTTCTTGAGTTTTTCGCAGGTTGGCCACCAGCTGATCATTGGTCAAGCCTTCAAGGTCTTTTTTGAAGGCTGTTTTGTCTGCCTTACCTTCACCAACGGTCATCGTTTTACCCCCGATCGAGGCCGCCATAGAGGGCTTACCGATCTCATCCGCTGGGGTGTTTTCTCGCTGGTTCGCCGACGGCATCACCGGTTCAGCCGATGGCATCCCCAGATCTCGAGTGCGCTTCGGTGCTTGATCAAGATTAACCACATTATCACGGATGACATCAGCGGCCGCTTGCAGATGCTGATCACCGACCTGGCTTACAAATTTCAAAAAGTTTTCCGAGCGTGCTGCAAGCCAGCGACCATCATCGGTCTGAAAAATGATATCACCGGTTTTCAGAGGATAAACGAAGGCCTGCACATCTTTTTGACTGATCGCGGCATTCAAGGCCGGATCGACAAGACCAGAATCCAGAATTTTGCGGATATCCTGATTGCCAGCGGTGCCCGCCTGGGTAGCTTCTACAGCCAGGCGATTGGCCTGTATCGTAGTCTGACCGCTGCCGATTTGCTCGACGGCATTAATTAGAGCCGCCGCCCCACCAATGGTCGCGGCGACACCGATTTTGACCGAATCAGCGGATTGCTGTGATCGGATTCCAATATCATAATTGCCCTCGGATCGCCGTACTTCATAGTTAGCGAGTTTACCTTCAAATTCCTGACCAGGGGCAGAATTGAGCTCCTGGGAAATTTGTGCGGCCAGCCGATCTGAATAGCGTTGAGCAGGTGGCTCTGGTGGAATCCCCATTGTCTCGGAAAATTGCTGGCTGCTTCGTTGACGGCTTTCAGCCATCATAGCAGCTAGTCCGCGCTGCAGTTCGTTGATGTTTTTCAAATCTTTTTTGAAAGCATCATCACCACCTTTAGACAGAAAATTTGCCGCTGAACTTAGTTTTTTCGCCGGAGAGGAATAGGCAAAAATCTGACGGCGAACAGACTTCATATCTTTGCGGGCCTTATCGATTTCTTTTCGCTGAGAGCGGATTTCTGCGGCAAGCTCAAAGTTGCTCATTTTTTTGATGGATTGCCGGGAATGGTCGTATAGCGCTTTGTTATCCCCGGGGAGAGGAAGCCGAACGCCATCCTGCTTGGCTTTGATTTCAGCCCGGGTGCCTAGTTCGCCACCTGCTACCTTGAGATAAATATCTTCGACGGACTGAAAGCCGCGGCCCCGTGCAAGATTGTTAACCCGTTCAAAAAACCGGTTAAAGGGCTTGAGGGCCTGCTCAACAAGCGGGCCCGGCTTGTCACGTCCTGTACGGTATTTAGCAAATGCTTGTGCGGCTCGCTTTCCTGTTAATTCGCTTTCGATAACCGTCGATCGATGCTGAAAAACACCCAAACGGTTGCCCTCAGCATCGAAAAGCTGGGCCATACCATCTTTTTCGCCACCCGGTGGAAATTTTATGGTTTCACCGGGTGCAAGTTTCCGCCAGGTCTTACCATTATCGAGCGAAACCTGATCAAAAGTCGAGAAGGCCTCGTCAAGAATTGCACGTTCTTTTTGATTAAGAACGTGTGTCAGGCCTTCAAAAACCGCCACATTCACGGCTTTATCCGGGTCAAAACCGTCACTATCGAGCGCGATGGCGATAGTTCCGCGCAGCGGATCCATATCCACGCTTGGCGCTGTACCGTCCAGTCCTTGTAAAAAGACCTTGATATCAGCGGTAGGGTTCATTTCCCGAACGGCTTTAACGATATCGCCCCGCATGATTTCAAGGCGAGAAGCTTCGGCCTCGGAGCGATCAAAAAGCTCAGCACCACCAGCCTTGTATAGGCGTTCATTAATATCCGCGGTCAAATGCTGTGCTGATCTGTAATCGCGTAATGATGCGGTAAAGCGGTCAAAGCTTTCAGCACCCACTGCAGATCGCAAGGCTGCATCATATTCACGACGACTGGCCATGTTCGGCGCAGCGCGGCTGGATCCGGCCCCAAAGCTCGGCACCCACAGACTTTCAAAAGAATCGAGCAGTTGCTCAACATCAGCCGGGCTGCGACCGGCATTGATCATCTTCTGAGCAACTGCACCGCGTTGAGCTGAATAGTGACTAACGGTGTCGCTTAATCTCAGACGAGCATCTTTGTGCCCGTCCTGAAGTTCTTGTAATGATTGCATAGCTCACCCCTCAACGCCGGCGCCCACGAGATTGCGGCAGGTTTTGACTTTTTGACGACCGTAAAACCTGCTCGACGGTCTGGTCTTTTTTCTGCTCAACGAATTTTTCCAACAACTCCTGACCGTTCTTCAAAAGAGTTTTTCGTTCAGGGTCTCGTTCGGCTGCTTGTGCCGATTGAGTTCGCAAAAGCGCTGCAAACTGTTCTGTGGGGGTATAACCTTTGTCCAACTGCGCCCCATAGACTTTCAGGGCTTTAGCGCTGTTATCGGGGGCATACAGCATTGGCACCTGTTTCGACCATGTTCCTGCCCGTTCAGTCGCTGCATCTTTCAAGGTCGAGGAAATCTTTGGTTTTACAAATCCGTCGGGAGCGTTTTTCTGACGAACCTCTTTGACCGATGCTAACACATTTTGTGGCACCGGAAACCCTGACCGCTCAGCGCCATCAACAAGTGTTGCGTGAGCGGCATCAACCAAAGAACGGGTCGAGAGCTTTTTCCCCTTAGAAACAACCTCGGAAATCACAATCTCACCGCTTTTGCGCTCGATTAGTGATTTCATGATGCCGTCAGGTGTTTGCACCGAATTCACCCGGTACAAACGTTTCGCCACCTGGCCGAATTGTTTATTGCTGAGCATCCAGGGTGCGTCTTGCGCAACCGTGGTCCAGTTTTTCAGCCGTTCATTCCTGCGTGTAAGATAGTTGCCTGCCGCATACATTGCCGCCGCCCCGCCACCGGCCAAAGCGACATTGCCAACAACAGCAAGGCCACCAACCCCACCAATGGCGGCAAGCGCCGCCGTTGCTTTGAGGCCAAGAGCATCAGTCAGTGGCTTCACAAGATGTTCAGCGCGGTCACCAAGAGAGGCGAAGGCAACGCGCGCCTGATCAAACATGGTCGGCGAAAGACTGTTTCGGGCTTCACGGGTAAACTCAAGAAAAGAATCACTTCCAAAGAAGGTTGAGGGGTCTACTGCACCGTGTGCGAACGGAGCCATACCGTCTCGCACAGCAGACCCAAACGTGTGTGATGCTTGCTGCAGAGCGCTAAATGCATCCGAATTTGTTAATTCGGTCACCAGACCCGATGCAGCATCAGGGAGATTTCTTGCGTAATCGACCGATGCGGCAAAGAAATCTTTGACGTTGTCAATTCCTTCATGCTGCAGAGCGACGAAATTCTCGATTTGTTGCCGGGTTTCTGCCCCCAAACGATCCCAAAGATCTGCAGGTGTTGCGAGCGGATCAGCGCCGACAAAACTGAGCTGTTCCCAATCTGCGGGCCCAAGATTTGCAAAAAGATCCTGAACCGTTTGAGCGTTCAGGGCAAGATCACCGGCATTCACCTGTTTCGCAGCCTGTATCCCGCCTGCCAGACTACCGCCCACAAGGGCGCTGCGGCCAACATCTCCAAGCAGAGAGTCACCGACCTCTCGTCCGAGGGAGAATTTGGCCACCTGGGAGGCAGTATCATTGGCCGCAGCGACACGCGCAAGGCTTGATGCCGCAATTTCGTTGCGCTGAGCGCGTACTTTTTTGAAATTCGCGGTATTTTGTTCACCAAAATCGTCAATGAGATCCTTCGCTCTTGGTGCACCTTGAGGGACGTAATACTGATTTTTTGTCGCGTCATGAACCGCACCCATATGGCGTGCCCGGCGCAAGTCCTCAAGCGGAATATGCAGATAAACGCGTTTTTCATGAGGCACCGCCCGATTGGCAGTCGAGAGGTATTGATCATCACGACGCTCAAGGTCAGCACGCCATGCTGATCTGGCTTCATCATGACCAAACCGGTCAAAGAGTTCCTCAAATTTCGGATGCGTTCGCTCAATGTAAAACAGGCGGTTAACCTGATCATACATCAACGGCTCTTTTGAGGGCAAAATCCCATCGACCTTTAGTTGATCAATGTCACTTGGCCTCAAATACAGCGCGTACGCGCGCCCCGGAATTGCGTCATATTGTCCACGCGGCATCGTATTAATTTCATTCCTTTGAGGAATTTGAATTACAGGTTCTGGCAACATGCTGCCACCTCTATTAGCATTATTAACAGCGAAAGACCCCGAGCGCAAATAGTCTGCGTCATCAAAAGACGCACGTAAAGAACTTTCTTTTGATGACATTATTTGCTTTGAGTTGTTTTGCTCGTTTTGATTGTTTTTAGCCTTCTGCCCAGTCGAAAATCTGATGACATGGGGTTGATCCGGGCGCCTTGAAATTGCCGGCCCAGCGCCGGTTGTCGACTGCGACGCCCGAGCTTGAGCCGACGTCGCCTGCTGAGGACGACGAACAAGAGCAGCATCATTTGTGCCGACCTCTACCGGTGTTAGCCTTTTATGTCGCTCAAGGTCAGTGACGATTTTCGCCCGTCTTGTCGCCGGAATAGTCGAGATATTTGCCTGATCTTCAACACGGTGATAACCGGCATTGCGCGCAGCAGTCATAATCTGCATATCATCGAGGTGCATTTTCATCAGACGATAGAGCGCCTCGACAGCGAGATCTTTTGCTTTTAGACGTTTTCCATACTGGTTGACCGTTTCCGCAAGGGCAGGGAGGCCCGCGGCATCGACCAGCTTGACCGCATCCTCAAAAGCAATATTCGAGGATACATCGAGGACCCGGGTCCGCGCTGAAATGTCTCCGGCTTTCACCTGCGAGAATAAATTTTGCCATGACTCGAAGCCCCGACCTTTTAAAAGATTGTTCATGCGAGCAACAAAATTAGTTACCGGATCAATCGCCGGGGAACCCTGAGCACCTGTCACCCATTTAGCAAAAGCTTCGGCTGCCTTTTCCTCCGTCGGAAATGCAGAAGCGATGACGGTCTGTTCGTTTTTGCTCAGCAAAGCAGCAATTGAATGATACAGCTCGTGAGCTGCGGTCACCTTGGGGTTTCCACGAGACATGTCGGTCGACACGGTCATCGAATGTGTATCAGAAAAATACAATCCCAGAACCGGTTGACGATCGCTTTCACCGTCAACCCGACCGTCGGCAAAGAGCCTGTCAACGAAATGGGTTTCAATGCCGGGGTGAACCTGCTCAACCAGTTCGGCAATATCGTCTTTCAGCCGACCAAGGTCATGCTCAAATGTTGCATCAAGCTGCGAGAGATAAATCCCGGCATAATCGGCAATTTGATCACCGAGTTCCGGTGCCCACCGGCCATATAAAGATCCTCCCGGGCCAAGAGCATTAAGAAAATCTGTCGTGCTGGCATAAAGCCAGGTGCCATTTGGGGCCGGATAAAGCATATAGCCGAAATTGAGCGCCAGGATATCTTCATTATAGCGGTTTACCCGACCGTCAAGAGGTCGATTTAAGAGCCCATTCTCACGAATAAAGCGCTTTCGGTCATCTGATGTCATTCCGTTTGCATTGAGGTGACCGGTCAGATTATCGAGAAGACTTTTAACATCCTGGCGTGTCTCTGGCGTCGCCTGAACGGTGAATGACGCTGACCGGTTCGGGACGAACGAAGGTGATGCTGCCGGGTGTGCGTTGCCCGGGCGTATTGTTAAATTCGGAGCGCCCCCTGATACAGGTGTCTGTACATTGGTGGTTTGTGTCATCTGCGCTGCAGAAACCGCACTAGCAGGATACAGGGCCTGGCCATCAAAAAAGACCTGCCTCTCAAACCCGTTGGCATCAAGCATCAAAACAGAATCATGGCCAAGCCGCTTGAATTCCGAGAACAGCGATCGTTGTAAATCTTTCGGATCACCGGCAATGCCGCTTTCAGCCATCTTCGAGAGCCACCAGCTTTCAAGGTTGCCATCAAGCAGAATGGCCTTCAATTCCTCAACGCTGGTAAAACCGTATTGTGGCGAGAGCCGCTCATAGATCTCTTTGAGTTTTGTTGACCAGCTATAGGTACCGAGATCCTGTGCGGTCAGTTTTGCCGTCGACCCCGTATTTCGCAGATAAACGGGCACGCTAGATCCTGTAACCATAGCGGCCGCTGTTTCATCGCGATAAACGCTGTACCCGTCAAGGAGCGGTGTGCCGGCGATTTGGCCTGTGACGTGAGAGCCAGGCACATAGAACGTCCGCGAAGTATCGAAACTTCTGCGTTTCAGGACATCCTGTGCCACAGGATCGTAAGGTACATCGGTGCGGGTCGCAGCTTGTGACGTCGCAGACCATTCATCGCCTTGTTGTTTGAGAATAATGAGGTCTGCGCCAGCATTGCGCATCAAGTCTGAGGCGCGGCCAACAACCGTCTCGTTAAGGCTTGTTGTTACGCGAAGACGTTCCTGATCATCGCGAGTGGTACTCAAGCGAGATTGTGCAGGTTGGAAATGCCGTGCTACGAGGCGGGCATCACCATCAAGGAGAAAATATTCGCCTTTGTGTGCAATCAGGATCACAGCTGCCGGATTTTCGCGTTTTGCCTGATCGCGAACATTGATGATAACATCTATCGGGATTTCGTTTTGAAGCTCACTGTCTGCTTCAAGGCGAGCAGAAGCCGGCGTTTCGCGAGCCATTGCTTTCTCACGATTTTGCCCTGCTGCGGCCTGGGCAATTTCAGGTTCCGTCTTTATATCTGTTTGCGGGTCAAAATTGCGTAATGAAACCTGCCCATCGGAATCAAAATCGGCCACAGTGACTTTCAAGCCGCGTAAGCTCATTTGATTTGCCTGATAGGCAATCTCGTTTGCCTCAATCCGAATTGATTTGAGATCCCCGACCGCTTCAAACTTGCTGGTTAAAAGAGGGTCCTGTCGCGCGATATTTTCAACATCATCGCCAAATGTCCGATAGCTATCGCCATCGCGCACAAACACAATTCGACCCTGATGTTTAATTTTCAGTTCTGTGTGAACATCAGCGACACCTGCGGCGCGGCTTACCTGGTCGACATCCTGAGTTTCTGCCGCAGCCGCCACGCGGGTCTGTCGCCATCCTGATCGCGCCAGACCCTGCGCCAGCATCAATCTGCGATCTTTAGACGCGATTGCAGCAGTAAGTTCAGGAATGTCCTCATCGGTAAACCAGGTGATATCACGAGAATCGAGGCGTTTGGCAAGAAGCTCTATATCATCACAAAGGTCGCGAGCTGTTTTACCTGAAATGATGTAGCGATCACCATCCTGCAATGCTGGAACTTCACGATTTCGAGCTGCAACCAGAAGATCTTCATAGCGATCCGATAGCGGCTTGTCTGACCAGAAAGCCTGTGTCTGCTGTCGCCTGGCTTTTGCGCGTTCTTCAAGCTTCGTAGCGTTAGCCGCATCTGCAGCCGTAAGTGTCTCGGTCTTTTTCTGATCCCCTGTATAATTTTCAAAAATGATCTGACCCTGATCGTCCAGCCGCGCAACCACAACGTCAAATTTTTCGGCCAGTTTGGGGGCCAACGTCTCCACAACATCGGAACTCATGGCGATTTCCGCCATGTCCGCAATCTCGATGAGCCCCAAATCAGGGTCAATATCATGGGCACGACGCGCATCGCGATCAAAAATGCGAAGCTGATCGCCTTCGACAAAAATGATCAAGGATTGTTGGCCCGCGAGCGCGCGCACTTCTTCAGCTTGCAGGAAAATCGAAGCAGATTTGGCATTTTCCATTGCCTGATCACGACCATCTGGTCCAGTCAACATCAGCCTTGGGGCTTCAAGTGCGGCAGCTTTACTTGCCGCCGCAAGAGCGGGCCCGACAAAAACATCTGATGACCGACGATGCAGGCTTTTGCGCGTGATCGCATCCCAGGCAACCCGGACATCTGTGGCATCAGCAAGCCGGGTAACGGTTTGCCCATCACGGGAAAACTGAACCCAGTCAAGGGACTGGTTGCGAGCCTGATGATCAATGAAATCGATAAGCGTTCCGACATCGCCGCCCGGAAGCTGACTTAAAAGGCTTTGGTCAATGCCGGGGATAAGGCGAAGCTGTTCTACGAACTCCTGACTTTTTTCGTTACTTGTGGTGAGATCCACCCCGGCCCCGCGGCGCAGATAAACTGGAACTGCTTCTGCGAATTTCCCGGCCTCCGCATCTGTTCTGCGCGTGTAAAGCTCGGGCTGATCATCTTTCCACGCCCTGTCAAGCTCGGGGAATTCCTTGTTGGGGACAGGCAACCAGTGAATATTATTGGGATCGAACCCCTGTTCCTGAAGAACAGCGATGTCAAAATCTTCGAGAGCGGACGCCTTCCATGTGCGCAACCGCTCTATCTCCGCTTCCCCTCGGTCAGCTTCCCATTGTTTGTGCCGTTGCTCTGCTTCTCTACGTTCGGCGAGTGCTATCTCGATCGAGGCAGATAATTGGTCCCAGGCCGGTTCAAGATGTTTGACATTAAAAACCGACAACTCGGTTTTGTCATATTCGAAAGGGGACCACAGTTTCGCTGAATCATATCCGCCCTCGGCGAGCCAGGCCATGAGCGCGTCTTTTAAGTCGCCATCATATTGCCCTGCCGAAGTATAATCCTGAGCCCGTACGGCATTTTCAAAGGCTTGATAGTCGAATTTGTCCAGTTCGCGTTCAACCATGTTTTCGCGAACGTCGTCAGCGGTCTCGCCCTTTGCTACCCGACGATCAAATTCTTCATATTCGTCAACACGCTCGTATAGCGTTGTTGATAAACCTAAACGCAAATCGTCCTGGTTTTGATCAAAAAATTCGCGCGAGATGGTCTGGATTTCAGGCGACCAGGGATCTGCCGTGAGATCTGCTATTTTTCCCGGGATCACACGCACCGGGATTGCATCTTCAAAGCCGGCATCAAGGGCAGAGTCCCGGTCCTCATGCAAATAGAAGACACCGCTTGCTGAAGCACTCTCGGTGGCCATGTCAAGGTCTGGAGACGTGGCATCTTCAACCGAGACCCAGAGAACTTCGGAATTCTGGAATGCCTCACCAACGCCTGCTGCTAAATTTGCAGAGATCCAGGCGTCGCGGTCTGTAGAGCGCGCTCCATCATAAGCAGTCTCGATCACGGACGTGACAAGATTGCGATTTTCTGCTGACATCTGGTCAGGGGACGTCAGATTGTCAAAGTCATATTCCCTGGCCATTGCCTGTGCCGCATGAGCCGCACCGGCACCGCTATACATAAAGCGTTTGCCTGGTAACAATGCCTGCCCGCTGGCGCGATGCAGAACAACAAACCTGACATTATCGAGATCATAAGAACCAGGCCGAAGGCCAGGCCGCGGGAATGGCACGACAGCAAGGCCTGGTGCGCTCTCGCTGATAAAACCCGGATAGGCGACAGGCCCGGCCGGTGAAAGGAGCGGGACATCAGCTTCTATCCAACCTTGTGGCGTTTCCCCGCGTCGCGAGGCCCAAAGGTCATATTGCTGGTGACGGGGGAACGCCTTTACATCTTCTTCGCTAAATAACGTCAGGCCATTACTGGCTCCGGTCGAAAAATAGACCTGGTGGAATTTATGAACGTGCCGGCCAGGCACATGATTAAGATGAAACCTTTGCAACAGGTCCTTTACCGAAACGTCCTCGGGAACATCAAGAATACGATGTATCCGCGAGCCGTCACTTTGTTTACCGGGCGCTCCGGCATGGCGTACAGGCTCAAACCCCGAAGGGGTTTCGATAAGCGAGACGGGTCGTCCAAGTGAAAACATTGCCTTTGCGAAGGGCGCAGGGGCTGCTGAACCGGTTTCCCAGGGCATTACAAACCCACCGGTTTTGTTGGGCCTGGGCGCCGTCTGCTTTCCGGCTGTCGGTAAAGGTTTGCGAACCGATTTCATCTCGGGGAGACGGACCCCAGTAATTTTGCGGACTTCTTCCAGGCCCTGACGTGCAATCAAGGAAATATTCTTTTGATCGAGCAACACAAGCAAGTCTGATAGTTGCTCGGGTTTAACAGTTGCAACCATGCTCGAACCAACTGAAACGAAATCCCCGGCAAGATTTCGAATATCGCGATCAAGCCAGTATTTACCGCCGTTGCTGCGGCCACGAGAGGCGCGCACTTCAAAAACCGGTTTCTTGTTCTGGTCTTTAATTCGCGTGATCACCAGATTATTGTCTGTGGCAAAAACCGGGATATCTGCATCAAGTATGGTTGCCACCTGATGCTTGTCCTTGATTGCAATCGGAGATGTTTCCAACGTGTTTTGTAAATTTGTTCCGCGCGTTAACAGCAAACCAGGTTGAATTTCCCCCTGGCTGTCGCGAAAATAAATCGCTTCCGCGTCAGAAAAACGATCTGCTGCGGCCAGAATATTACCAGTCGCAATGAGACGGGTTTCGCGCTCATTGCTTGCCAGCTGATCAAAAGCCTTATGAACCGGCATTGTTTTTAGCGAACCGTCAACCATGACGGTCGCCTCATCAGCTTTAGCAAGGTGATAAAGGCTTTTGTCCTGTTTTTCGCCGGGCAGGGCGAGTTCGTTAAGCCGCAAATCAATGGTTTTTGCACCATCCGCCAGATATATTTTGACAGCCCAGGCGGCAGGTGAAAGCGGATTGTTGGCAGATCCCCGTTTTTTAAGCCCTGCCACCACACCGTAGATTAGTTTCTGGTCAGGTGTTTTCAAAGCGACGGTGCGCCCGATTGGAAAATTATTAACCATCGTCTCGAAACGTTTGCGATCTCCGTCAAGTCGCGCAGCGACCTGGTTCCGGTTGCGATCGCTCGCATTTTTAACGGCCGCTGCCCGGTATTTTGCAAACCGTTCCAGCATTGCTTCGCGCAAGGCTCTCGCATGGTCACGGCCTTGCGCCTGCAATTCGCCAAAAGAACCGTTTTCTTCCAGGCCGAACCCCTGGTTTAAAGTCGCCTGAATGCGCGCCCAGGGATAGGGGCGATCAAGATTGGCAACATCCATCTCGTTGACGAAAATTGCCCCACCAAATGGAGACGTCGATTTCACGGAAGGATCAAGCTTCGCCTTGGCCAAAAGCCTGGCATCCAGGTCAAGAACTTGCGCTTCCTCGCGTAAAAGCCCAAACGCCTCAGCCCGTTGGTATTCCGCCCGATATTCGCGCTCAATCTCATTGTAAATTCGGCGCTGGTCATTGACGGGCAACATGATCAACCGACCAGTAATCTTGCGTGCAGCACCATCGGTTTGCAAACCGCGGCCTGATGAGGTTGCCTTAAGAGGCAAGCCAAATCGATAATGGATTTGCGGATTATTCTCCATAACAGTGGCCGCAGCACGATCACCAATGTCATTAAGCAGGTTAATGCCGCCGGACTTCAAAAGACCGGTTTTGCGTGCTGTCGTATTGGCATTAAGGCTCTGTAGTTTGGCTTCCAGAACCGCTGCCGGTCGTTCCGCAGCCGGCACATTTGGCACATAATGGATATAACGTGGATTAACCACCTGGCCTTCGCGGTTTACCCTTCCTTTGAGCTGCACATGGGTATTAATTTCTCGATGCGCCTGCCAGGTCATGTCAACGCGGGGTCGCTGATCAGCGACTTTTTCGCTTGCATGTAATGAAATCCCGGACGCAGCACTTTCGTTGGCAAGCACAACATCGATGCTACCATCATTGAAGCCGGCCTCGGTTTGAACAGCCGCGGCCTTGCTTCGATCCTGGGCTGAGCGCCGATAGTAGCGGGGAGGGGCCTCGCTATAATCTATGCCGTCCGCGCGACCCGTGAATTCGCCAAAACTGTATCCTGCTTTCTCCAGGCGAGCTTTCACATAATCGATAGGACTGACCGGCATATTCGACCAGTCCGCCTGATCGATTTTTTTTAGAATTTCGATGTATTTTGCCTGGAGGCGCGGCCCGAGTTCAGCATCAGTCAATTGTCGTTTTTCGCGCTCCCCATAGGGAGAGCCAATCGAAATGTCACGCGATCTTTCGATATATCGGCGAACCAGATCTCCGAAATTGGCATCAATGACATCGCCCGGTTGCAATTCATGGCTCAGGCTGTAATCAGCCAGGAATGAGCCCATGGTATTCGCAAGCGTAATAAACGGTTTTTCGCCGTTTTTTAGGACATCGATCGCGTCTTTTGCGACCGTTTCGGCCGACATGGCCAAAAGAGCCTGATCGGCGAGATTATGCAAAATCGACGAGAAATTGATCGAATTAACGCCGACTTCGCCGACAGCGGCATCAGCGACAACAGCCTGACCGTTCGCAATAAGCTTCTTGCCAAGGGGGCCTTTAATCAAATCGTTCTTTTGCTGATCAAATTCAGCGATTGAAGCGATGATATCAGCGAGCTGATCAAATCGCTTCTCGTCAATCGTAACAGGCTGGAAATCGTAGGAAATTCCTTCCATTGATTTTTCAAGCCGGAGATATTGCCCACTTTCTGCAAGCATTGTCGCGACCATCTGTTGCATGGGTAACCCATGACGACTGATAATTTCACCGATCTGCGACGGGTCTTGCACAGCAAGTCGCAAGTCGGTTCGGCCAAACAGATCCATCAACCCCGGGCGCTTCGCATAGGTCCCGGAACTATCCGTCAGACCTTTCGCGTCATACATGAGCGAACGGGCAAGCTCTGCCCGGTTTTCCTGCGCGGCAGGATCGCGGTAGAGATCTTCGCTGCCCCCGACATTATGAACCTCATCGCGAACCAAATATGCGCGCGGCGCAAGCGATCGCAGCACTTGGCGTCGTAATGTGTCTTTGCCATTGACAGTCGATGTCTGCGACCAGGTCGTAAAAACCATGTCGTAATCATCACCGAGGTGACCTTGGTCTCTTATTTTGGTCAATTTAGCGTCATGCCTGGCTTTGGTATTTGTTCGAAGTGTTTCGCCGTTTGGTAAAGGCAAGGCTTTTGACCCTGTAAGACCATCATTGGTAACAAGCGGTCGCAGATGCCCGTAACCAATGTCGGCAAGGTCTCGCATCATCGCAGGATAGAGATTTGGTCGTTCGGTGAAAAACACCGGCGTCATTTTATGGCGCGATGCATAAACCAGCATCGCGGCCGCAACGCGGCCTTTGCCCATGCCCATCACGTTCCCATTTATGAAACTGCCACCACTTTCATGCTGGGAAATGGCAAAGCCAACGGCATCAATCTGTTGCGCTGACAGCGCTTTATAAAGTTCACCCCGGGTTTTATATCCCAGCTTCTCCTGGACAAAATCATCAATATTTCCATGTTTGTCCTTGAAGGTTTCATGTGCCTTCAAAAAGGCCGCGGACAGGTTCGCGGGCATCAGCGCTTTTTGTTGCTTCCCCCCCGACAAGGGAACATAGGCGACCAGGCTCTCGGTCTCACTCATGGTGCGATCTCCTGAAAAATCTGATCTGGATCCAGAGCGATCTGATGGTCCGGTATTTCCAGTCGAGGGGGAACGGGGAGGGACCAGGTCACCGGCAGCAGAAATGCCAGAAAGTCGGGATGCTGAGTTATTTCCTCTGGCATCGTATCGATCTGCAGCAAGTGACAAATCTCCCGCACCGTCCCGGGCCACAGCTTGTCGATCGCCGCGAGCTTGTCCTTGATCGCTTCGAGATAGATCTCGACCGTCAAACTCCCGCTGATCTGCGGCAACACCACTGTCATCAGAACCGGGTGTTCGACGGGAATGAAGCTGGCCATCGGTCGAAAAGGCAGATGCTGCATCCAGGTGGTTTGCCATGACATGATCTGCAAGCTCCTTTAATTCACCAAAATTCGAGATCTGTTTTAAGTCTGCAAAAGCAGGATGTGTGAGGGATGATTTACCACGACCGTTAATCACGATGAGATCAACCGGCCAGCCTGCCCCCTGTTGCCGGTAGAGGTCGCCGACCAAGGTCGTGTGAGAGGTGACATTGTATTTGCCATACAGCGCGAAATAAAAATTCCGCAACGATCGCGCCAAATACGGGTTTCTCTCCGACATGCGATAAGGAGAGGGTGCGGGCATCAACAACACGGCATTTCCGTCTTCAGGCAATCGCGCAAGCGCGTTCCAAACAATCAACTGGTCAAGCTGACGTGTTTCAACTGCGTTTTGCCTTGTCGTTTGTTGCGCCCCGTCTTCGGTCAGAAACAACGGCTTCTGTCTTGATTTATCCGAACCGAAAGGAGGGTTTGCAATCAGATGACGATATGCTGGTGGCCGAAAAGCCACCCCGTCTTCTGTGGTTACCTGATTTGCCCACAGGTGCTTTGCGCGTACAGGATCAAATTCGTTAGCGATCCTGTTCTCAGGTGGCGTGGCGAGCAGCAGCGCACCATGGCCAGCCGCGGGATCATAGACAGAATCACCAGGCGCTGCGCCGAGGAATGCGTTAGCCATATAGGCAAGTGCAAGCGGCGTTGAATACGCCTGCAGCTCGCTGGATTTTGATGTTCGTTTCGTGAGAGATGGTAACTGAGCTTGCAGATTTTGCAGAGTTTCCATGCGTTCCGACATCGAGCTTTCGGGTTTGAACGCTGTGATTGCCTTCCTTGCGACACGCAACAAGGCCACTTCTGCAAGTTCCTCGATTTTTTTAGCATCAAGGTCCGATGCCTTGAGAGGGGCTTGCAGCACATCGGAGCAAAATGCGCGAAGCTCTGCTGCAGTTCGAAACTCTTTGCCTGTTTCCAGGGCATTTTCGAGATGCTCGAGAAGGGCTTTTTCCTTATCGTCAGAAATCTCGGCTGTTTTAAAGGCAATGCCCCCAAAGGAAACATCATCTTTTTGTTTCGCTGGTTTTCGTTCGCGGGCCAGTTCCGCTTGAGAGTTTTCAAGATGTTTTTCGACAAGGTCAATGGCTTGACGCTTGATGTCGGTCAGCTCGGGTCGTTTAATCCAGTCAGATTGCTCTGAGCGCACAACAGACCAATTTGTCAGTTTTTCCAATTCCATGACGCAGTTGCGCGCATCTTCTTCGCGCGAGAAGCGACCATGATGAGCCGCAAGACTAAAGCCGGTTGGCAAATGGGAGATATACCAACCTGGACGACCGCCACGGTCCTTCGAGATTGCGAAATGACCATAAACCACGGGATCGATCAGTTTCCCACCAATGCCAACAAAGATGTCATTCGACTTGCCACTTGCGGCAAAATATACGTCTTTGCGTCGAGAAAACTGGTCTGTGCCGGCTACCTCGTTTAACGGTTTTGTCGGGTCCCTTAGATCGATCAAGGACAAGCCCTGACTGTGACGTTCTGCGAATATAACCGCTTCGGCCCAATTGCCTGTAACTGCAATTTCGTCACCGGCATAAAGGACCTTGTAGTTGGGGTCATTCTGCACGTGCGAAATGGAATAGCCCAAACCGGCCTTATCCTGGGCACACAGGGGTTCTTCTACAAGCAACTGTTGATGCGCGATGTGAAGCGCTCTTTCACTTACTTCCTCGCTAATTTGATCTGCATAATCTCGATCAAAGGCCTTTTCGTCGAGATCACCCAGCGAGATATGTCGCTTGCGATAATCCGCCATAACCAGCTGCCTTGCGGCATTGGAGATTGCTTCTTCCGTCACATCCATTTGATTGTGAACGAGATGCCGCACGGCCTCTTCGCGGTGATTGCGCGCATGATCTTCAATTGTTTCTTCTGTGAGCGCATATTCCGAGCCATGCTGGCTGAGATATTCAGCCCTGACTTTCCTTGTGAGTAATCGCTCGAATATCCCGACACGCTCAGACAGTCTTTTGGCGTCAGGAGAGAAATCCGACGGTAGCGAAAGGTCATCTTCCGTTCCAAACTCAGGCACCAGGTCCCGAACTTTAAAACGAGGTTTTATAAAATCGTCGTAAGAAGCCGGGATTTCCCCAAAGTTTTGACGATAGTTCTCGGTGGCTGTTTGATACTGTTCTGCATAGGAAAACAGATCCTGCGCCCGTTTTCTTGTAGAGGGATGTAACAGTTCTTCCGTTGCAAGGAACCGATCGATCACCATGGCATCGTGCTGATGCTTGTCGTCAAAAAGCTCCGTAAAATCAATTGTACTGCGTGCTGGATGTCGTTCAATCAGGCCTAAAGTCTCGGCGGCATGATAGGTGTTATTTGCGGCATTAAGGAGATCGCCCACAGATCGCTGACGTGCTGCTTCGCCGAGCACATCATTGCCCTGAGCGTCGAATTCATCGTTGTATGGCACAGGCTTTCTGGTCAGGAATGAGCTGTCACCCGCACCAAGATCAGCAAGTCGGTGCGACAGGCTGCGATAATCCCGACCGATCGAATATTGAGCCTTTTCGAGTAACAGGTCAGGTTGGTTATCGATAGAAACCCGCTCACGTTTTTGAGCAATGTCACGGGCATGTTGTGTCAAGAATTGTGAGGTTACCCATCTTGAGAGAACTTGATCTGAAAGCCCGTTCCCATGTTCAACAATCGCGGGGATACCTCGCAACGCCATGTTCAGATAGGCCATGTGAACGGCCCGAATATCGATGTCTTTCAGGTAGACGCGGAGGTCTTTTGCAGGATCAAGGTGTCGCTCGTGAAATATCTCTGCAATTGCGACCGCCATGGTGCCTGAGCCACAAGTTGGGTCACCAACCGTCACAAATCCTTTGCCGTTACTGATTTTTTTAATGTTATCGGGTGAAAGGTCCCCAATGGTTATCTCGGCGTTGAGACGGGCGACTTCGTAAGGTGTGAAATACTGACCAAGGTTCTTGCTGCTTGCGATCTCGGAATGAACCTGAGCAAGAACATCACTGTCAAGTCGCTGTGATGCCATGGTTAAAATTGCCAGGATTTCAGGATATACCGTTCTGACAGCATCGAGTGAACCCGACCGACGGTAGCGATCGACAATTTCCAGATAGGCGTCTTCGTTTTCCAACCAAGGTTCTGAATCCTTCGGAAATGTGTTTCCGCGAAAGGCGCGGGCGGACATTTCGAGAAAGTCGCTCCATTTTCTCTCGATTGACAAAGATGGATCAGCGCTGTCGAGCAAGCTGATAATTTTCTTCGCCGGATCGCGTATATCTGAAATCTTGAAGGCGACTGGCCCTGCAATAGATGCTTCTGCTTTTCTTGCCGAGCGCGGGCGGGACTGCGCTTTTTGTTCACGCACAGATCGTTCACTATCTACCACGGTCATTTGGCTGTTTCGGGCAATTTCGCGCAGTTCTGCGAGATTTTCGCGCAGTTTTTCATGATCGTCAAATTGCGACCAGTCCGCCTGAACTTCGAGAAGTTCAGCAAAACTCATTGCCTCGCGATCTGTCCGAAAATAAGGCTCAATTGGTAGACCGGATCCCAGATGGATGACTGCTGTGCCCGGTTGCTTTTCGCCTAGATGCCAGTCGGTTTTAACAAGTCCGAAGTTACCCCGGGCAAAACCGTTCACCAGTCGGTGCGACACATCAAGATGAGGCGACAGAATGAGTACACGTCGCGCCCAACCGTCGAGATTTTGGACCGGGTTCAGGTTACGGAAAATATCTTGTTGATCTGCCTCTCTATGACCGAGCAAGCCGTACTGACTGGCGATATCAGCAGCGTCAACCAGGGCATCCGAGAAGGTTTCCCCCTGACCAATACCAAGGAAGGTCTCGTCTCCAAAAGGCCCCGGCGCGTAAACTTCGATGCCGGCATCACTAAGAACAGGATTGAAAACCAGTCGATAACCAAGTCCTGCGTCGTCTTCAATCATTCGCGCATTTTGATAATGCTTTATTTCTGCCAAAAACGCTTCGCCAAGAAACTCTTTTCTCTCAGTCGAGAGGTCTGCAAAGATGGTGTCATATTTCACACTGGTATCGCGCTGCATATCAGAAAGCAGCAACGATTTTTCATCTGGCGAATATTGGTCCCATCCAAAAACCGATTTCTCCGCAAGGTCTGTAAGAGCCTGAATTGTCGGGGTGTAATCTGGCAAGAACCGGTCAAGAAACTGTTCTTTGAGCGGTCCTTCTTCAAGCGATTCCTCCAGGCGTTCCATCAGCCAGCGACGATCATCTGAGGACAGATGCAGATCCTGCTCTTTGGCCTCATAAAAAGTCGGAAGCATGGTTTCAAAGAGCCCGAGCGAAAAGGCAATCGGGCCACTAAAACCCGATGCAGTCATTTCTTTGAGCTTAGGAGAAACCTTCTTTAAAGCGACCTTGTTTTTTACTGTTCGGCCAGTGCGCGACGCTTGCCGGATTTTTTGACGCGCCAGGTCTGACGCAGCATTTACAGCAGGGCCAACCTCGTCGATTTTTGCAAAATCAATGGAGGCCCAGTCCATTTGTGGTTGTAGCAAATCCACAAAAGTTTGAGCTTCCTCCATTTTAAGCCAGAGAGGCCCCACGGGCAGCCCCGTGGGCAGATGAACTGTCTGGTAGGCAGCCCTTGCCGCCTGGTCAGGCATAATGACCCCGAACTCACCCTTACCTAAAGCTCGGAAAGCGAGATCCCGGGTCCCATCGGAAATAAGGATCTGGCCTACACCCCATGCGTCTTGACGGGCAGATTTATTTAACGGAAAGCTTCGCGGAACAAAACCGAGCCGCGCATGCTGGCAAGCAGCCTGGACGGCTTCCTGATAAGAGTCACGGGTGGCGACCAAGGACCCAATAATCGAATGATCGTTAGAGAGGTGAACAAAATGCCTCCCATCTGGATCACGCAGGATGAAATAAGGACGTTCACCATCATCTGTGATTGACCTTATTACTTCAGTCTGACCATACTCATCGCGCACTTCTTCCGAAGCCATTTCCGATACTTTATCGAAAAATAGCTCAAGCAGATTATCGTCATTGTCTTTATCAAAATCCCAGATTGGATCTTCGGGATCAGGGTCTTGAAGGGCTTCTTCAATCAAGCGGTCATCGAGGCGCTGATCAAGAGTCTCATTAACCAGATCGCGGTCATCGTCTGACAGACTATCTAAACTGTCAGGAGCGAAGCCTTTTTCAGCCAGCACCTCATTGACGATTTCAGAATACCATTCTTTTTCTTGTGCAAGATCATAGCGATCTTCAAAAGGGATCAAATAATCTTCGTGGTGCGTTGTTAATACCTCGGCTTTTGCCTGATCATAAAGATGTTGACCGTCCCAGCTGGAATGAATGCCTTCACGCACCATTTCTTCGAGTTCATAGACGAACTCTTCGTATTCCCCGTGACGGCCGAATAACGGAGCCGCATGCGGTTCCGTTGAAAATTCAGGCAGGGGCCGATCATCGCCCGCGAGGTTCGGACTTAGCCGATATTTAAATTCGGGATAATCTTCGAGAACATTGCCGGGGACAGGCAGTTTTCGACTTAACGCTTGGGCAACGATCTCTTTATGTTGCTCTTCGAGCACCGGAAGAAACGAAGGATCGAACGAAGCTACCCGATCCATCGACTGGCGCAGAAGTTTTGATGCAATCTCGCCAGCCAAACTATCACGCCCCCTATAAAAAACCCGGCCATCATGAAAGACGGCAAGAGGTGTAAATCCAGTCCTGTACCCTGAAGGCGCATCAAAGTTGTGATATTTCCCAAAAACAAATAATGAACCGGGATATTTCGGATGCCGAATGAACTGAAGGGTTGAACCATTGGTCTTGCAAAGGTGCTTTACACCCTCAGCCACAAGCAATGATTTGGTTTGATCTTCCTGCGCAACGTTTGCAAGAGTGAAGCTGGCAAGAAATTCGTCCTTTGTTTTGGCCCAGTCCGGCTTCCCAACCGAAAACACAGCCTGGCCATTGTCAAGAATAGCATTCACCTCAGCTGTTTGAGGGGCATACCTCGCAATCATAGCCGGTTCAAAAATCAGGCGTGTGACCCACCAGTCATGAGGTTGATCAAAACCTGTTTTGTTAACCGGTGCTATTTCTGTAATCGCCTGGCGCATGGCATCAAAATATGCGTCTGCTGCCTGCTCATCGGTTGTATGCAACCCCCTTATGAGAGCCATCTGGTCGGTCGGCCTGACCGGCCACTCAAGCGCGTGAATGCGCTTCCCCAGGCCGTCTCGACGGTTCGCGGTGTAGGATAGAGCATCTATCCAGTCGCCTCGCCGAAAGGCCCTGACGGACCATCCAGGTTGCACGGCCTGTCGTGCTGATGACGACGTTGTATCGGATACTTTGAACTGTGGGAGCAATGCTTTGCCGGTCGGATCACGCCATATCGCCTCAACCGGAGTATCGGTGAGATTGGCATGATCGCTCAATACGTGTCTGGGGATATGAAAGCCTTCGAATGCAGCGTGTCGAACAATGCGCTCATGTAGCGTTCTGCCAGAAGCAGCACCGAGCATCGCTGCCCGATTTTCCTGCTTTTCCAACAAACGGGAGAGCTCGAATAGCTCTGTTTCTGTTTTGTTAGACGCCACATCCCCCGACAAATAAACGCCGCGGACCAGTTTGACCTGATGTTTCTGTGCTATTTTTTGGGTTTCAATTTCATCAGACGCCCAGCGCGAGCGATATTGCGAAAATTGCTCTCGATCTAATTCCCAAGGGCGTTCATCTGATAAAAACACTGTCATTTTACATCTCTTTTGATCACATAAGCGTTTTTCGGAAATGGCGAAAAACGAATGGCTTCAGCATGTAAAATGTTAGCATTTATGACGTGCCGCTAACAGAATTATTCTTTTGATGTCAAAATTTGCATTTTGCACCAAATTTAAATTATTAGTCACAGCCGAAACTTTGACGTTGGGCCATATCGAATTCTGTCAAAAATTCCTGCTCATCTTCTAGAAAACTGTATTCAGGTAGATTACTGGATCGATTGCTCATGATGAGCGAGGTCAATCTAACGGAGATCTCAGCCTGCAAATGGTGATGTATAGAGAGGCTGCTTTCGGAAATGCGAAACCGCTCCATCATCTTTATTCGAACATGTCTGGCCGCTAAAATCAGATCGTCAAAACAAAACGGGTTTAACGCTTGAAGCGCGTGTATGGAGAAATTTTCGAACGCATACATCCAGGCATCTTGCAGCAAAAGATAACTTTCAAGTTCGGGAAACTTTTCAGGTGCCGTCAAATCCACACCAATGGCTTTTCTCCATAGCGCAACCCGGGCAAGGCTATAAACAACAGGATAGCCTTTCAAAGTCGCCCGAATTCGCGACAGTCCGCGAGCAACCTCAAACATATCAATGTCTGTCAGTCGCATGCGATGCGGGTCGATTTTTCGACCACTATCTAGCAGTAATTCCGGAACCATCAGGACATGCCCAAAGCACGTTTATAAAGCTCAAGGAGCTGTTGTTGTTCGGCACGTACATGTTCCTCCAGTTTCCTTAACCGAATGATCTGGCGCAGGATTTTCACGTCATAGCCAAGGGCTTTGGCTTCGCCGTAAACTTCCTTGATATCGGCCATCAGGTTGGCCTTTTCTTCTTCAAGTCTCTCAATACGCTCAACATAGGATGCCAGCTGGTCAGCTGCGATCCCACCGACATTTACAGGAGCAGTCATAATCGAACACTCCTTTTGCGCGGCCTGGGGCTAACAATTTGTGCAGGAGAAGGTTTGGCAATTTTCGCAGCTACAGGAAGGAAGTGATCGCGTCCCCCAAGCTTCCGAAAACCCTTAACCATTCGCTCACCAAGCTCGCCGGCAAAAGCATTGTGAAAAATTGCCTCGACACGCCGGCCGCCAAACAGCGACTTGATCTGCGCGGCTGCCGCATTCACCTTATGAAAGGAGCGGGACACTTGCTGGTTTGGCGCCCTCTCTTTTATTGTAGCCCAATTTGCAAAGGCAACGGCCGTGCGTTCTTCGTGTGTCATCACATGATCACCAGGAAAAGCAGACCTGAGAGCTGCACGTTCCTGGTGCGTAAGCACAGGTTCTATTGAGTGCCACATTTCATGATAGACCGTATCGACAGGATCAAACTTTTTTGAAAGCGAGACAGTCGACATATTGTAATAGGGCACATGCATCCCGGCGACTTCCATGCGATCCGTACTGCTTGCGCCGCTATTGAGTAAAGCTGGCCCTTCAGCATAAAGCTCGCGCACCAAATGCAACTCAACCGTTGGATTGATGCGGGTCGCGATCGAGATGAGCTTGCGCCGCAGCTCACCATCCTCGCGAGTACCGTCGAGTTCTATGACAGATTTTATCCCACCACCCGCTTTTAACTCCATCGCGGCGCGAAAAGCATGATCCGTGGCTGCGGAAAAATCCCGACTTGCCTTAATCCACCTTGACAGATTTTCTGAACCGCACCATGCGGAGAGATTTTCCAGAATTTTGCGCGAGCCCGGACTCAAAGTATCGAGCCGGGGTTTTCCTTCGATCTCTGACATCCATTTCTGGATTGTGACGCTCGGAACCTTACCCGCTGCAGCCGCGAGCATCTCTGATCGAGCCTCGGTCAAGACCTTCCAGGTGGCATCTTCGGCCTGATAAGCTGTCTGATAAGATTGTTGCAGGAAATCTGTTGTCATTGAAATTCGCCGTTGCAAAATGTCTTTTAATGACTATAGTGGCTTTGTTGTTGTTTGCAAAGACTTCTGGTCAGCCCAAGATCATGCTTAACGTCTACGGTCAGGTTTTCCTTCCCCTGAAGTTTCAAACAGCAACTCCCGGCAAAAAGGGGCTGCATCAAAGGATGTGGCCCCTTTATTTTTGGGAGATATGTGAAAGGCGGCAGCGATTAGAAGGGAATTTCGGGATCAAAATCGTCATCAACCGGATCAACGCCTTCTTTCAAAGGTGAAATGCGGTCGCCCGAAACTGGAAAAGCCTCAATTTGTTCAGCAATAATATTGGTATAGAATTTACCGTCGCGTTGTTTTAGTTCCAAATGGCCTGAAACAACAAAATTTCGATCCCCTTTTTTGATATACGTTTCAACAGTTTCTGCCAGAACGCCGTAAAACGTAACCTGATTCCATTGTGGGTCTTCGATATATTCATCAGACCCGCGCTTCTTCCGGCGACTTTTCGTCAGAAGACTCACTCTCGCCGTTTTACCTCCCTTTGGGGTAAACCGGATCTCCGGATCTGAACCGACGATTAAGCCTGCTATCATCACACTGGGATGGGCCATTTCAATATCCCCTCTTTTAAAAACATCTTTTGAGATTGATTGATTTATTCGCCCTGTCAATGTAAATTTGTTATTAAAAGAAATTTTATAAGGAGCGGGAAGTGAACACTGATCTGGCAGCCTTAAAATTAGGCGTTTCCGATTTCAAGCGAATAGGAGCTGGCCTGTCGGTCATTTCGCGCTGGAACGGAGCATCCGATATCACAGTCGCTCAGCATTGCTGTGACATGGCCAATCTCGCCAGCGCAGAATCAAAACCTTATGCCCTGATTCACGATGCTGAAGAGGCATTTATCGGTGACTGGATGACACCAATCAAAAAGCAATTGCGCATGATTGGTGCCATGCATCTGATTGAAGAAAAAATGATCTGGCCACTGCGGCAGAAAATCTCGGATGCCGCCGGTCTAAACTGGCCCTGGCCTCGGGATATCGGCAAGGAAATCAGTTATCTCGACGCGGTTCTTTCCGCAACAGAATTTCGTGACACTGTTCGCGTTGATATTTTTGATCGAAGTGATAACGATGCCGAACCCCTATGCGATTACATGCTTGCATGGAGTAGCACAAAAGCAGAAAGAGAATTTGCAAAAATGTGCTGGCAGCTGTTACCAGCCTTCCAGGGGCAAAAACGAGCATGCGCCTGATCATCCACATTTCACTTTGGCTTTGGTCAGGGATTTTGGGCCTTGCCTGGTGGGCAAGCCAATCTGCGCCTGTACCCGCCAAAACAATTTCGCCAATCACAATCATCGTAATGGCATTCCTGGCAATTTTGACTGGTGTAGTGAGTTGCTATGCGGAAAAAATCAGCCAAATCGGCCTTAGGAAGAAATCCGATGACAGCTAAGAGCTATCTATCGACAACGTTTGCAATCGCTATTGCCTTTTGGCCGCTTGGCGTGGCTGCAAAATATGAGATTGCAGTCATTGACGGGGATACTGTTATTGCTAACGGTATGAAAATAAGGTTGCTCGAAATTGATGCACCCGAGATTTTTCATCCCACTTGCAACGCTGAACGCAATCTTGGCAATCGGGCCAAGATTAAATTACAAGGCCTGCTTCACCAAAGACAAAACATACAATTCATTTTTGCCAAGGGTAAAGACCGATATAATCGCTTTTTAGCCCACATGATCATTGATGGTAAAGACGTAGGGGCTATTCTATTGAAAGAAGGGTTTGCACTACCTTGGTATCCAGGAAGTGCCGCCTGGAAACAACGAAAGAAAACCTGGTGCAGCCAGGTTAATTGTAAGCGTCCCCTCACGGCTACCTTGCAGGAGAGAGCGAAAACCTGGATTTTAGGAGCAAGAGGGAGCGATGCCTCCGAACAGCTCGGGAAATCGGGATTTGGCCGACATATGTAGTTATGACATTGTTATCGGACGCCGTCTGACGACAGAGGAAAAGCAGCGTCTTGCTGCCGCGAGTTTTGGTTCCGGTTTGTCGGTTCGGGACTTTGCCGCCCGGAAAGGGATTGGTTACAGCAGCCTGACCAGATGGCGCCGACAGTATGGCAGGCCGACAGATGGCAGCCCGACTTTTGTGCCGGTCGCGCTGACGGACCGCCAGGATGTTGCGGATAATTCTTCGGATCGCCCGCAAGATATCACTTTGTCTGAACCGGTTGATGAGGCCGGGATTGCCCGGATTGTCATCACCCTGTGCAATGGCCGCCGTCTTGAAGTGCGTGAAACGATCCCGCCCCGCACGTTGAAACACCTCCTGTCTGTTCTGGAGGGGGCATGATCCAGGTCGCGGGTGGTGTGCGTGTTTATCTGGCGTTGGGACGAACAGACATGCGCAAAGGCATGAACGGCCTGTCAATGCTGGTGCAGGACGTTCTGGGCAAGGATGTTTTTACCGGTCATTTGTTTGTGTTTCGCGGGCGTCGGGGCGATCTGATCAAGATTCTGTGCTGGGATGGTCAAGGGTTCTGCCTGTTTGCCAAACGGCTGGAACGGGGAAGGTTCGTCTGGCCCTCGGCAAACGAGGGTGTTGCCCATGTGACATCGGCGCAATTGAGCATGTTGCTCGAAGGGATCGACTGGCGGATGCCGCAACGCACATGGCGTCCGGAGATGGCGGGATAAGACCGAAAAAAAAAGCGGATATTTTTTAACCAGAACCGGCAGAAACGCTGGGGTTGAAGCCACATATTGGCTATAATTGGGCCATGCAAAACCCGCCCGTCGATCTCCCCGACAGCATTGAGGACCTTAAAGCCATCATCGCCCGTCAGGCCGATGA
>TARA_R110002012_G_scaffold193734_5_pt1 | contig 38937 bp, 34 predicted proteins | sample TARA_R110002012 | Tara Oceans TARA_R110002012 (sample SAMEA4396515) | marine metagenome | biome: Westerlies Biome; feature: [DCM] deep chlorophyll maximum layer (ENVO:01000326); material: water (ENVO:00002006), including particulate matter (ENVO:01000060) such as... | depth 40 m
TCGGTTCGACTCCGTTATCCTCCACTTCAAAAGCTTCGCAGAAATGTGAGGCTTTTTTGTTTTTATATCCACTAGCCCCTCTGATTAGAGCGTCCCGAAAGCGTTCGGGAAGGTCATCGGTTCTCCCGATAGCTATAGGGATCGTTATCCTCCACTTCTAAAAGCTTCGCAGAAATGTGAAGCTTTTTGTGTTTTCACCTTTATTCGGCCGGCCATTTTGTAGCGACCCCTTAAATAACTCCGTATATGCTATACTTTAAAAACCTGTATAAATTTAATGGCAATGCGCAACCTGTTGATTCTATTCTTGTCCGTCTCAATTTTGTTTTCATGCGATAATAAAAATGATTGTGAGGGATTTGATGTAGGCAAAGAGTTTGAAATAGGCATCAATGAAACGTTGCGAAACTGTCCAAAAAACATTTCCATTACACTTATTGATATTCAAGACTCTCGTTGCCCAGATGGAGCACAATGCATATGGGCAGGAATGATTGTCGTAGAAGCCGCTGTCACTATTGATGGAAAGGATCTTGATTTGCAATTGAGCAACAATGAAAATGCAAGTGGATTCCCTGATGAGTTTTCTACATCCGAGTATACCGTAAAATTAATCGACGCCATTCCTTATCCAGATATTAACAATCCTTCCAAGCCTGAGGATAAACGAGCCATTTTAATCGTTACAAAAAGATCTACTTAAGATTGTTTAAATTCGCATGATCTTATTCCTAATTGGAAATCAACATGCGAAGTCAAATTTTTATCTTTCTACTTTTTCTCGCCAGTCTCAGTTCTTGCTCCTGCAATCCTGAGAATATTGCGAAGTTTGCATTTAAAGGTATGGAAGCGATGATGGGTGAGGGATTTATGCCATCTGAAGAAATCCGAATGCTTGGCAAATTCCAAGGAATGAATGTTAATCTCAGCAAATCGACTTCAAATGACTCCACTGTTTCGACCATTTATCTAAAATTAGAAAACGGTGATCCCCTCATTTTAGGAAATCAGCCTGAAGTATTGGCTAGAAAATGTGCTGAACTTTATCTAAGAGATTTTGAAAAAGCTGAAGATTATCAACAAATTACAGTACAGTTTCTTCAAACAGACCCCTCAAATCCTGAGAACGTTGCCATGCAGGAGTACCTATTTGACACGAAAGATTTTTAACTAAACCTATTTATTCATGGAATTACCTCACGAATACAAAAAACCACCTACCTCGCTGGGAGAGTGGGTTATTGCAGTTCTTGTAAAGCGTCTACCTCTGATCGGCCTAATCATGCTTATTGTATGGGCGACAGACAAAAATACCGACCCAGAAAAAGCGACTTGGGCCAAGGCTGAACTGATAGTGAAGCTCATTATTTTCGCTTCAATAATAATTTTTATAGCTGTTATTGGCTTTGGTGTATTTGCCAACTTTGCCGAAGACGTGAACTGGTCCGATTTCGATTAATGGAAATAAAAGCTTTTTGCTCCGATATTGACGGCACACTACTCAATGCGGCGCGCGATTTATCCCCTCGTCTTAAATCCGTGGTGGCCGACTTACCTGTGGATTTCCCTGTCATTTTAGCTAGTTCTAGGATGCCAGATGCTATGCGTCATTTGCTTCATGACATGAATCGATTTCCCCAACCTTTGATTAGTTACAACGGAGGATATGTGCTCAGTGCAGATGGAGAAGTGCTAGAAGATGTCAGCATTTCAATTGATTTAGTTACTAAAATCCTTCGTTTAACTCAAAAAACTGACATTCACGTGAGTTTGTACCAGGGTGAAAACTGGTATGAGGAAAAAGACGATTACTGGTCCCAACGAGAGGCTCGTAATACTAAAGTTCAGTATACTTGGCTTTCAAGTAAAGAAGTGATGGATCTTTGGACAAAAAATAGCTTAGGTGCCCACAAGGTGATGTGCATGGGAGAATCCAATGAGATGGCTTGGCTTTTTGGAGAATTGCACTCGGAACATGCTCTCGATTTACATTTGTATAGATCCAGTGAAACGTATTTGGAAATTGCTCCCAGAGCCATTTCCAAGGCAACTGGACTTCGAAAAATTCTTGAGCATTCGTATGATTTTGGAATGGAATCAGTTGTCGCTTTTGGTGATAATTACAACGACATCGACCTAATTCAATCTGTGGGCTGGGGAGTGGCGGTGGACAATGCCCGAATGGAGGTCAAGGCTGTTGCAAAAGAAATTACCTATAACAACAAGGAAGATGGAGTAGCGGCTACGCTAGAGAAAATTCGGGATCTGAAATTTGAAGTAGGATCTTAATTCTTGACTCCAAACTCTAGGCTCTATAAAATTCCAGATCCATCTTCTATATCCTCGATCGCTTGAGCTAAAAACTCCTGAAGCGGTCTCATTATCTGAAAACCATCCAGAGCGATATTGATGAAGTTACCAGACTCAATATCCCGATCTGAGATTTTAGAAGAAACAGTAAAACTCTTCAATCTTAAGTATTCTATAAACTCATGATCAGCCTCGTAGTCGCGTGGGCTGGTTTTGAGTTTTTCACCTTCGATCTGGCCAAAAAGTGATTTGAAATCAGCATTATTTTCGATTTTGGTTAATTCTGACCCTGAATAATCGATTTCCTTTCTGATCTTTTTCAATGTCTCGGCTTGAGGCATCCATATTCCCCCTGCCATAAAGGAATTGTCTGGTTGAATCTGAAGGTAATATCCTGGACCTTCTGACTTCTTTCCTTTTGGAGAAAAATAGGCACCAAAATTAGTTTTGTACGGCATCTTATTGGCAGAAAAGCGTATGTCCCGATTTTGTCTGAAGACACAATCCTTAGGTTTGAACACCAAAAGTTCTGGCTCCCACTCCCCAATTCCTTTGAGCAAAACTGCCACATCTTCCAAAAATTCAGCTCTGGTTTCCTGATACCAATTTTTGTTGGCATCCATCCATTCTTTTGAGTTATGTTCTGCGAGGGCAGCAAGAAAAGGTAAGTAAGGGCGCATTCTTTTGTTTTTTGTAACTAATGAAATCTGAAAATTGTCGGAGTTTAGATACTGAAGTAAACTTTAATGAGGCAAAATTGATTTCAAAATGATTGAAAAAGAAAAATTAAGCTTCTCAAACCCCATCAAATAAAATCCACTAATCCCTCCAACTTCATCCCGCGGCTTCCCTTAATTAAAATTAGATAATCTTCCAATTTGCTATCCTGAAGCCAGTTTCTAAATGAAAAAGGATCTGGGAAGTACAATGCTTTTGGATACTTACCCAACGCTGAAACTATCAGCTGACCTGTAAAGCAGACCTTTTCAATTTCATATTCACTAATGATTTCACCTAGTCGAGCATGTTCAGATTCGGCATGCTCTCCCAATTCAAACATGTCGCCGAGGATTAGCATTTTATGCTTTTTACCGGTCATTTCACCGAACGTGCGAATTGCTACTTCCATGCTTGATGGATTAGCATTGTAGGCATCAAGTATGATCAAATTGCTGCGCTTCTCAATCAATTGGGAACGCATATTCGATGGCTTATATTCCACTATCCCTTGAACTGCTTTTTCCATCTCAACTCCGAAAAACTTCCCTACAGTCAGCGCAGTTGCGATATTCCCAAAATTATATGCCCCGATTAGCGAACTAAGGTAAACCTCTTCCGAACCTTCAACTGAAAACTTCACAAAAGGATTTGCCTCATGGAAAGTCACTTCACAGAAATCACCTTTCGCAGGATAAAGAATTGGGTTCTCAAATCTTTTCGAAAAATTGGACAAAATTGGATCCTGAGAATTGATGAATACCTCTCCGTCATTTGCTCTCAAAAACTGGAACAATTCCGTCTTCGTCTTGAGCACTCCTTCCGGGCCACCCATTCCTTCGAGATGAGCACGACCAATATTGGTAATCACTCCGTGGGTTGGCTCAGCTATTTCACAAAGCTCCGCAATATCACCCGGTTTGTTTGCGCCCATTTCCACGATCGCAATTTTATCTTCTTCATCAATAGCCAGCAAAGTCAAAGGCACTCCAATATGATTATTCAGATTCCCAACCGTTGCAGCCGTTTTAAACTTTCTGCTCAAAACCGCCTTCATTAGTTCCTTGCTAGTCGTTTTCCCATTTGAGCCAGTCAATCCGATGATTGGAATATCTAATTGCTTGCGATGATAGTTTGCCAAATTCTGCAACATCTGTAATCCGTCTTCTGCCAAAAAGTATCGCTCGTCATCCTCCACAAAATGCTTCACATCATCAATCACAACTACCGAAGCACCCATTTCCAAAGCCTTCGGAGCAAAAGCATTTGCATCGAAATTTGGCCCCTTGAGTGCAAAAAATATGTTGCCTTTTTCGATCTTTCGGGTGTCCGTACTGACTCCAGTACTTTTTTTGAAGAGGGTATATAAAATGGAAATATTCATCGTTTTCGAAGGAATTAATTCCCAAAATAAAGGAATCATTTACATCTTTGAAGAGAGACTCACGTATTAATTTGTCTTAGCTATCACCATTCTATGCGCCAAATCTGTATTTTTATTTTTTTGCTTAGCAGTATTCATCTAAATGCACAGGAAATTTTTAGAATAGATAAGCAGGCTGAAGTTGAAGTCAATGATGTTTTATTAACCTCGCCCTTTACAGGAGGAATCAATTCCGCTCAAATAGAAACCATTGATCTTACTGGTGATGGAATCGAAGAATGGGTTACCTGGGACATCAATTCCCGACAACTATTAGTATTCCGAAAAGAGGGTGAAAAATTCTTTCACCTGCCTGAATTGACTTATGCATTCCCAACTAATATCAGTGGATTTCTAATACTGGCAGATTTTGATGGAGATGGTAAAAAGGATCTATTTACCTCAACTGCTTTTGGAATAAAAGCCTATAAAAACACTTCCAACGGCAGCCAGATTTCTTGGGATGTTGCTCAAAACTTCCTGAAACTGGATGGCTCAGGCAACATACAAACCAATAATCTAGACACTCCACTGATTCAAGATTTGGATGGGGACGGAGATTTGGACTTGGTGATTTTCAATTTTGCCGGTGGCGATTACATGGAGTTTTACAAAAATACCAGTGTCGAGCGAAAACAATCAGCTGACATTGATGGCTTCGAATTTCCGCTTACTCACTGGGGAAATTTTGAATTTTGCGGTTGTGGGGATATTTCTTTCGGAAAGACTTGTGAAGGACAAGATTTGAATTCTCGGATACTTTCTGATGAAAACAGTAAAATCCTTCACGCTGGGGGACATTCTATTTTGTATCAGGATTTTGATGGAGACGGAATCGATGATCTAGTCTTGGGACGTGATGAGTGTAGCACCCTTTATTTCCTTCCAAATTCCGGAACGTCTTCCGAACCTATTTTCTCCAGTTTCACGAACAGCCTTCCTGGCTATGGGGACTTTCCTGAATTCCCACTTTTCCATATTGGCCAGCTAATCGAAGAAGATATAATCGTCAGTCTCAATACAAGTGAAGCATCCTCCAATTTCGGGATTGATTTTGCTAATTCTATCGTAAAAATTGACTCACAGGGAAATGCTGACTTTGAGTTCTTGCAAAATCAGATGATTGACTTGGGAGAAAATACCAAGCCTTTTCATATTGGATCCAGTGCAAACGGCAACTTAGTAATCATTTCAAATAGGATGAAAAACGGGGAAGTTATTGCCACAGAATCCATGTTTTCTCTGGAAAGCGAAAAGTTTATCTATGTTGATATTTTCAATGAGTCGCTTGAAAACCTAAAACTCGTTGATGCCCAAAAACTTTATTACAGGGATAAAGAAAACAGAGTTCACCAGCTGATCACAGGAATATCAAGACAAGGGAGCATCCCTATCCAACTACTTTTTGAGATAGAAAACTTGGAATATCAGCCTATTACACTAGATGGATATCAACCACAACGGGGAGATTATCTGCAGTTCTTCTATTACGATAATGAAGATCACATGCTTGTAGCTTCGCAAAATGGGAGCTTGGATTTGTATACTGTTGATTTTTCCAATAATACTGCAATCCTCTTGGAGTCAGATTTCTTAGGATTTGCTGACAATCCCGCCAATAGAAATCTAAGTGTTGCCGTAGTGCAAAAAACAAATCCTGACCTCTATGCTGTAGATCAAAATGGGGTAATGAGCAAAATCGAGGACTTTATGCAATCCGCTACCGTTTCGGAAGTTTTAATCCAAATCGGAGATCATTATTTCCCTACTCGCTTGGGAAGAAATACTTGGATTACCACTGTTGCAGAAACTTTCAAGGGTACCACCGATTTGATTTTGGGGACTCGGGCTGGGGGTTTGATCTACCTAACTTCCACAGCAGAATCCAATCCTAACGAAGACGAGTATCAAATCATAGTTTACCCCAATCCAAGTGATGGGCCAATCAAAGTAATAACGAATAAGAATTCCACAGGTACTTTGATCAATTCACTTGGACAAGAGTTACTTAGTGAGATCACTATTCCAGCCAACACTGAAGTGGAAATCCAAGCAAGTTTTTTAACTCCTGGACTATATATTCTGATCCTTGAATCTGAAGGCAAATTCAGAGAATCCCGCAAAATCTGGATACGCTAATTACAGGATTGGCTTTTTGGATTGTTTGAAATAAGGTAGTTTCGAATTGAACTTCAATTCAATGAAAAACATCTACATACTCGCAATCCTAGGGATATTCCTCATTTCGTGCTCCCCCGAAAAGGCTGAACCAGCCGATCTGATTTTTACAAACGGTATCATTTACACAGTCAATGAATCTCAACCCACAGCAGAAGCGGTGGCCGTAAAAGACGGGATGATACTGGCCGTGGGATCAGTCGAAGAAATAGAAAAGCACAAGTCTGACAATACAGAAGTGATCGATCTTCAGGGAGAAACCATGACTCCTGGCATCATCGAATCCCACGCACACTTGATGGGAATCGGCTATAATAAGCTGGAACTGGATCTTATGTACGTTAAAACATACGACGAGCTAGTCGAAAAAGTGGCTGAAGCTGTCGCCAAAGCCAAACCAGGAGACTGGATCACCGGCCGTGGCTGGCATCAGGACAAATGGATCGAGAAGCCAGAAAAAATGGTCAAAGGTTTCCAGACCAACGATCAGTTGAACGAAGTTTCTCCTGACAATCCCGTCTACCTTTCTCATGCAAGTGGACACGCAGCTTTTGCAAATGGCAAAGCGCTTGAGCTAGCTGGGATCAGCAACCTTAGTGGAGAAAGACCCGGAGAAATTGAAGGTGGGGAAGTTATTCTAGATGAGCTCGGAAATCCCACCGGAATTCTAGCTGAAAAAGCCGCAGGATTAGTCTCGAGGCTGATACCTGCTGAAACTCCCGAAAGAGCTGAACAAGCTTTGACTTTGGCGTTGAAAGAATTGAATGAAAAAGGAATCACCAGCTTCCATGATGCTGGAAGCGGACAAAACGTCATTGACCTAATACAAAAATTCAAAAACGAAGGCAAACTTACCGTCCGTCAGTATGTAATGCTAACTGGTACCCAGCCTGCGCTTTTGGATGAATGGTACAAAAAAGGTCCCATGATCGATAGTTCAGATCATATGTTAACGGTTCGATCTATCAAATTGAATTGTGATGGCGCTTTAGGATCCCGCGGAGCGTGGCTGTTGGAAGATTATGCCGATCGCCCGGGACATCGTGGCCATGAGACATTACCGATGTCAGTAGTCTCCGAAGTTTCTGAAAAAGCAATTCCAGCAGGGTTCCAAGTTTGTTCACATGCCATCGGCGACCGGGCAAATCAGGAAATTCTTGATCGTTATGAAGCTGCTTTTGCTAACCATCCTGATTCCAAAAAGCTTAGATTCCGCATAGAACATGCCCAGCATATACATCCGGATGACATCCCAAGATTCGGCGAGTTAGGTGTAATTGCCGCCATGCAGGCAATTCATCTCAGTTCGGATCGCCCTTGGGCAATTGACCGCTTAGGCGAAAAGCGCATTATCGACGGCGCGTATGTTTGGCAAAAACTAATGCAATCTGGAGCGGTGGTCACTAATGGAACTGATGCTCCCGTGGAACCAGTAGATCCTATTCCTTCTTTTTATGCTTCTGTTACTAGGAAGACTTTGCAGGGATTGCCAGAAGGTGGATATGAAGGAGATCAAAAGATGACTCGCCAACAAGCGTTGAAAGCTTACACGTTGGATGGAGCTTTCGCCGAATTCGAAGAAGATTTTAAAGGTTCAATTGAAGTAGGTAAAGTTGCTGATTTTACTGTTTTCGATAAAAACATTATGGAAGTGCCAGAGGATGAAATTTTGGAAGCTAAAGTAGCTATGACAGTTGTTGGAGGTAAAGTGGTATATAAGAAATAGAACACAGTTGTCAGTTGTCAGTTGTCAGTTGTCAGTTGTCAGTTAAGAAAATACGTAATTGAGATTTACCTAATTATGATTTTCAAAAAGTCTCACATCGGAAGATTTGGGACTTTTTGCTTTTCCAGAAACTCATACCTGGTTTTCTGGACAGTTTTTTAAAGCATTCCATCAATTCTACCACCTCGTTCTTTCAAAAAAACTTATTTTACACCCCTAAACAGAATTCACTATGCAAAAACTCTTTACCTTTTTCTGGCTTTTTTGCCTAACATGTAGCTTATCCATTGCGCAGGATACCGCTTCAAAACCAATGACTTGGAAGGATATTCCTATCTGGAAATACATGAATAGCGGAACCTTCAAAATATCTCCTGACGGAAAATGGGTGGCCTATGGAATGACTGCACTGGAAGCTGACGGAGAAGTGATACTTCAATATGTGAATGATCCAGACTCAACTCAGACATTTAAAATCGGATTTACCACCTACCCTTCCATTGAATTTAGTGAGGACAGCAAGTGGATCGCGTTTAAAGAATACCCGACTTTCAAGGAAAAGGAAGCCAATAAAAAATCTAAGGGAAAGCCACTTCATGACAAGCTTACCTTAATGAAGCTGGGTTCAACTGATAAGGAAGACAAGAAGACTTTTGAAAACGTAAGTAATTTCTCGTTCAATGGAGAAGCTGCCACTCACTTGGTTGTGAATTTGACCAAAGATGGTGGCGGAGACGCAAAAGGCTCAGATCTTTTGATTTACCATCTAAACAGCAAAAAATCCCAAAATCTGGGAAATGTAGCTGAATTCTCATTCAACATAAGTGGAAACTACCTAGCCTATACGGTAGATGCAGCCAACCAATCCGGCAATGGTATTTACTTGCTAAATATGTCTAATAACAGCACCACTGTACTTGATTCGGATGCTGCTTCTTACAAATCCCTGAATTGGACAGAGAAAGGCGATGCTTTTGCAGCGCTAAAAATGGTCAAAGACAAAAAGTATAAGCAAGACCAGGGAAAATTAGTGGGCGTAAAAAACCTAAGCAGTCCTCAAGTGACAGTATATGATCCTGTTAAAGACTCGATTGGATTTTCAAAATATAATACCATCAGCCCAAACCGCCGTCCAATGTGGTCAGAGGATTTGACCAGAATTTTCTATGGCATTCACCCCTTGGTGTTAGCAAAGAAAGAGGAAGTAAAAAAGGAATTGGATAAAGACTCAGTGAAGCTGGCAGAGTCTGAAGCTATGAAAAGAATCATGGCTGATACCTCCATGAACTCAATTGCTGATTTGAAGAAAGCTCTTTCGAAGTTGGACTCTGGAAAGGTAAGTCCAAAGGAAAAAGATGCTGACAAACCGGATATGACTATTTGGCACTGGAATGATAGCCGCCTTCAATCCCGTCAACAAGTATTGGAAAACCAGGATAAGAACTACAGCCTCTACGCTATGTACGATGTGGCTACAGGAAAGCACATTCAGCTTCAGGATAGCACCATGCGGGATTTAAGTATTCTTGATAAACAGAAATATGCGATTGGTTCTGACAATCAGTCCTATGAATTGCAAAGCAATCTGGATGGCCAGAATTATCGTGACTTCTACATTGTGGATCTAAAGACTGGTGAGAAAAAGACGCTGTTTAGCAACTTTTACTTACCTGGCTATTCCTCTTACCCTCGCAGTTCCCCAGATGGCACAAAGTTGATATATGGCAACGATGGCCACTTTTACAGCTATGATATTGCATCAGGTGAGGAAATGAACTTGACGGAAAGTTTGCCTGTGAACTTTGTAGATGTCGAAGATGATCACAATGTTAAAAAGCCTCTAAATGGGTCACTTGGTTGGAGTAGCGATAGTCAATATGTATTGCTCAACGACGGTTGGGATATTTGGCAAGTACCTGTAAATGGTAAAGGTAAAGCCGTTAATTTAACCCAAAACGGAAGACAAGAAAAGATCAGATATCAATACCGTTTTTCTCTAGACCCAGATGAAAAAGGTATAGATCTAAATAAGCCATTGTACGTCCATGCCTACGGTGAGTGGACTAAAAAAAGTGGTATTTCTGTAATTAACCCTTCGAAAAAAGGGCTTGTACCAGGAGCAAAAGTCTTAATCTGGGAAGATGCTAGCGTAGGGTCTTTGCAAAAAGCAGAGCTAGCTGAAGTTTACTTCTTCAACAAAGAAAAGTTCAATGAGCCAGATCAGATTTATGTGACTGACGCTTCGCTTTCTTCTCCAACAAAGATCACTGAAAACGCTCCTGATGCAGGGAATTATGCTTGGTCAGCTGGAACAAGGCTGGTTGATTATGTATCTGATAAAGGAGATACGCTTCAGGGAGCACTTTTCCTTCCAGCGAATTATGTGGAGGGTCAAAAATACCCTACCCTAGTTTATTACTACGAAAAACTATCCCAAACGAGGCACAATTGGGTAAATCCTGGGTACAGCGGAACTGGCTGGAATCCGAATGTGTACACCAGTAATGGCTTTGCCGTATTTATCCCAGACATCGTTTACACAATGGATGATCCAGGAATGTCTGCGGTTTGGTGTGTGATTCCAGGAGTGAAAGCTGCCATTGAAACTGGTGTGATTGATGAAGACAACATCGGTATTCATGGTCACTCATGGGGTGGCTATCAGACGGCATTCCTGATTACCCAGACGAATATGTTTAAAGCAGCAGCAGCTGGTGCTCCACTGACAAATATGATTTCCATGTACGATCTCATCTACTGGAATTCCGGTGGAGGAAATATGTCGATCTTCGAAGCCTCACAAGGAAGATTTACCGGAGGGCCTTGGGAAAATTGGGAGGCATACGAGAGAAATAGTCCAGTATATCATGTGAAGAATGTAACTACGCCACTTTTGATGCTTCACAATGATAAAGATGGCGCAGTGGATTTCACTCAGGGAATTGAGTATTACTCTGCTTTAAGAAGATTGAAAAAGCCAGTTATTTTGGTTCAATACAAAGGAGAAAATCACGGGTTGGGCAAACTTGAGAATAGAAAAGATTATTCAGTGCGTATGATGGAATTTTTCGACCATCATCTAAAAGGAGCAGAAGCCCCGGAATGGATGTCCAAAGGAATTGATAAAATCGATCTGGACGAACATTTGAAAGAGAGAGCATTTTAATTTGAGAGGAGCTATAAAAAGCTCCTCTTTTTTTCAACTCACTGGCCATCCCTACAAAACCCACTCTTATCATCAAAAGGTTGGGGAATCATTTCACTTTCCCTTTCTTTAAAGCTCCATTCGCACTAGCGACCCTAAAGGACCCATGCAAGAATCCACCAAAGAAAAGAGCATCAACTCAGAATTTGATTTTGCGAAGCTAAACTCCATCTGCTATCAAGACACAGACCCCAATTATCATGAGCATCTGGAGACTTATATCTATGACCAGGATTTCGATACGGTCTGGGATAGTTATGTGAATATTTCACCTGAAAAGGCTTGGAGTGGAAGAATGATTCATTTTCATCAATTGTACTCCAGACAAACTGGTGAAGAGGTTTTTCCAGGTCAAGTCTACACAGGCGGAATGGGTGAAGGACAAGTTCTAATTTTGAATTTACATGTCTTTAATGGAGCCATAAAACTCCAAGTCGGCCATGAAGTCATGGAAATTGACAAAAAGAAAAAGCTGATAAGAATCTGTTATCTCGAAAACTCTAAGTCTGAAGGTTCCCAATTTATCCGTTTCACTTCTCTTCCGAATGGAAAAACAGAAGTTTCCCACAAAACATTCTACCGCAGCGGCTCATGGTTTAGAGACAAAATTATCTATCCTTATTTCCACACCAAAGCAATAAATGAATTCCATAGCAACGTGCGCAATTGGGTAATTTCAAGAATTTAAATTCAAAGTTTTATTTACTTTTAGCGATGGATTTTTGATTGGTCAGACTACTTTTTTCTTTGGCTTTCTGTTTGTAACTTTTAAAGAAATGAAGTTCATCCACCAAAATTTTTTTGAACATGTTAGAAGACAGAGTAGAAACTTTTGATGCGATAATAGTTGGATCTGGTCAAGCTGGAAATCCTCTTGCATTAGCCCTCGCTAAGCAAAAATGGAAAGTAGCAATAGTAGAAAAAGGGGCCTTGGGTGGGACATGCGTAAATACAGGCTGTACTCCTACAAAGGCTTATGTAGCAAGTGCAAGGGCAGCTTGGGCAATTTCAAACGCTCCTAATCTGGGAATTGATGTTCCCAAATCGCCCAAAGTAAGTTTAAAAGCTATCAAAAAAAGAAAAGACAAACTCGTCAATGAGTCTAGATTAGGATTAAGGAAATCGCTGGCAGATTCTCCTCAAGTTTCTATGATAAGAGGCACTGCAACTTTCTTGGACAAAACCCGACTTAAAGTAGGTTCGAGAATTCTAAAATCTTATAAGATTTTCTTAAATGTGGGTGCCAGAGCCGGAGTTCCCGAGGGGTTTGAGGAAGTAGACTATCTTACCAATAGCTCAATACTTCAATTGGACAAAATTCCTGATCATTTGGTGATCGTGGGAGGAAGTTACATTGGTTTGGAGTTTGCACAAATATTCAAGCGCTTAGGTTCAAAAGTGACGATTTTAGAAATGGGTGCTAATTTGATTTCCAAAGAAGATAAGGATACCTCAGAAATCGTCAGGGCAATTCTCGAAAATGAAGGGATAAAAATTATCTGCGGGGCAAAGTGCCTGAAGGGAAAAAACAAGAAGTCTGGCGGTGTTACTGTTACTTTTCACAAAGATGATAACGACAAACAAGTCAGCGGATCTCATTTGCTAATCGCAACAGGTAGAATCCCAAATTCTGACCTCTTAAAGGTGGGAAAAGCCAATTTAGAAATAAATGAAAAGGGCTACATAGAAGTGAATTCCAAATTGGAAACGAACATCGAAGGAATATATGCTCTAGGTGACTGTAACGGTAAAGGAGCTTTTACCCATACTTCCTACAATGATTATGAAATCATGGAGGATCAATTATTCGGAGAAAAAAAGAGAACGCTGGATGATAGAATTATCAACTATGCTTTGTACATAGACCCACCACTGGGACGGGCAGGTATGACACTGGCACAAGCAAAGAAAAGTGGAAAGAAATTAATGTTTGCCAGAATGCCTATGAGTGAAATTTCCCGAGCTAAAGAAAAAGGAGAAACACAGGGAAAGATGGAAGTTATCGTGGACGCAGATTCAGATCAAATTCTCGGAGCTGCTGTTTTGGGCACAGGTGGCGATGAAATCATAGGAACATTTCTAACTGCTATGTACGCTAAATTGAGTTATAAAAAATTGATGAAATCTGTACAGACTCATCCTACGGTGACTGAACTCATACCCACACTGCTGCAGCAATTGAAACCTGTCGAAGACTGATCCATGCAAAAGTCACATAAAATTTATGCTATACTGAATATGATCGTTCTTATCGCGATCATTTTTTGGAATTATTGGGTCAATGCAAAAGGTCTCAATGGCAATACTATGAGTTCACTAAGTGCCGAATACGAAAACTTATTTACACCAGCCGGATATGCATTTTCGATCTGGGGTATGATTTTCCTGGCTCTTTTTGCTCAGGCAATTTTCTTCATTTCACGGGCATTCAGCCTGGAGAAAGATTCAGATTTTCTTTCTCAAGTCGGGCCTTATCTAATCATGGCAAATATCGGAAATGGGGTATGGGTCTATATGTGGCTAATGGAGCATACTGGCATCAGTGTCATCGTAATGTTAGGAATATTAGCCAGCTTGGTCATCACCATCCTTAATACAAATATGGAAAAGTGGGATGCCCCTCGCCCAATCATTTTCTGGCTTTGGTGGCCAATTGCACTCTACAGCGGTTGGATCGCTGTGGCTACGATAGCAAATGTAGCCGCTTACCTGGCTAAATCTGCCTGGACTGGAGGTATTCCTGAAGAAACTTGGGCAATAGCCATGATCATAATAGCCGTTATCCTTAACCTATTTATGATAGTCACTAGAAACTTGAGAGAATTTGCTTCAGTGGGAGTTTGGGCATTGATTGCAATTTCCATAAGGCATTGGGGCAATATCCCAAATCTGCAATGGACAGCACTCTTCGGAGCGATAGTGCTTTTCATTGCCGTAAGTGCACATGCATATAAAAATCGGGCAACAGCTCCATTTAAATTTAACTAAACCAACTATCATGAGAACGCTTAATAAATCTGAGAAAATCGCCATAGCCATACCCATTTTGGCGGCAGCTGGGCTAGTTTTATTATCACATAGTTCAGAAGCAAAAGAGCTGGAGACGGTTCACTATGTTGATCTCGAAAAATATGCCGGTGAATGGTATGAAATAGCATCATTTCCACAATCATTCCAGAAAGGATGTACTGCTACAAAAGCTACTTATTCCGCGAATGAAGATGGTACAATCAAGGTGGTTAACAGTTGCAATCTCCCAGAAAAAGGAAAAATTAAGACGTCAACTGCTAAGGCATTTGTTGAAGATGGATCTGGAAATGCCAAGCTTAATGTACAATTCTTCTGGCCTTTTAAAGGAAAATATTGGATCATAGACCTGGCTAAAGACTATTCTTATTCTGTAGTAGGCCATCCAAATCGGAAATATCTGTGGATTCTCTCCCGAAATCCAAAGATGGATGAAAATCTTTACAATCAGATTTTGGAAAGAGTAGCCGAAAAGGGATTTGACATTAGCAAGCTCGAGAAAACTCTGCAATACGAAGAGTAAACAATAAGAAATCCCAAGATTCATGCTCTTGGGATTTTTCACTTTAAGCTATTTATAAATTATAGCTACATACTATGAGGTTTGTCGCCAATGATTGAAGATCAAACAGCATATTTATTTCAAAATAAAAATATAGTAATTGAAGTTTTTTAGATATTTTGAGCCAGCCAAAGTGGGCTATAACTCGAAATAACATGGAATTTTTAGATGGACTGGATCCACAACTCAAACTTTTCTGGTACATCGCCGTACCAGTGTCACTGATTTTTTTGCTTCAGACAATTCTCACTTTTGTGGGATCTGGAGGCTCGGATGGGTTGGAAGCTGATTTCGATGGAGACTTGGACGGAGGAGATGCTCCGTTCCAGATGTTTTCACTAAGAAATCTTATCAATTTCTTACTTGGTTTTAGTTGGACCGGAATTTCTTTCTACAATATCATTTCAAACACCACTTTACTTATATTCGTCAGCTTAGCTGTAGGCTTTGCCTTTGTATATTCCTTTTTTCTCATCATCAGGCAGATCCAAAAACTTGGAGAAGATAATACGTTTCGCCTAGAAAAAACACTGGACAAGATAGCAGATGTTTACCTTGCTATCCCTGGCAGAATGCAGGGCAAAGGAAAAATCATGGTAAGCCTGAACGGTTCTGTACGGGAAATTGACGCGATGACCGAGCAAGACAAAATTGAAACAAACGCCACCGTAAAAATTAAGCGTGTAGAAAGTGGCAATATCCTCATCGTAGAAAAGCTTTAACCTAATTCTTTTATGGATCCTTTAATTCTCATCGTCGTCGCGACGATTGTCACTTTTGTAACCATTCTGGCACTTGTCTCTCGATACAAGCGTTGCCCATCTGATAAAATTCTAGTCGTGTACGGTAAAACAGGTGGCACATCTGCTCGATGTATTCATGGCGGAGGAGCTTTTATCTGGCCGGTAATTCAGGATTATGCTTACTTGGACCTGAAACCAATATCTATTGAAACAAATCTCACAAATGCACTAAGCCGTCAAAACATTCGTGTTGACGTTCCATGTCGCTTTACAATTGCTATTTCCACTGATACGGACACGATGAATACTGCCGCCGAACGTTTGCTGGGCTTGGCACACGAGCAGATTCAGGAGCTTTCGAAAGACATACTTTTTGGTCAGTTGCGTTTAGTGATTGCCACTATGACTATAGAGGAGATCAACTCTGATCGGGATAAATTTCTGGAAAGCATTTCTAAGAACGTAGATAGTGAACTGAAAAAAATAGGCCTTAAACTGATAAATGTTAACGTAACGGATATCAAGGATGAATCAGGATATATTGAAGCACTAGGGAAAGAAGCTGCTGCAAAAGCGATCAACGAGGCAAAAATATCTGTAGCTGAGCAAGAAAAAATAGGAGAAACCGGAAAGGCGCTCGCAGATAGGGAAAAAGATGTTCAGATAGCTGAGACGCATCGGGACCGTGACGTAAAAATCGCTGTCACCAATAAAGACCGGGAAGTTAGTATTGCCTCAGCACTTAAAGATGAGAGCATTGGAAAGGCAGAAGCACAACGGGACACACGTGTGAAAACCTCCGAAGCAAACGCTATCGCAATCAAAGGTGAAAACGAAGCTAAAATTTCCATTGCGCAGTCTGATGCGCAAAGAAGAGAAAAAGAAGCCGAGGCCTTAAGAATAGCATTGGCATCTGAAAAAGTCCAGAGTGCAAGAGCACTGGAAGAAGCATATTTAGCTGAGCAAAAAGCTGAGACAGCCAGAGCAGATAGAGAACGCTCCACTCAAAATGCGAACATTGTCATACCTGCAGAAATAGCTAAACAACGAGCAATCATCGAAGCCCAAGCAGAGGCTGAACGAATCAGGGAACAGGCAAAAGGTGAAGCAGATGCCATTTTTGCAAAAATGGATGCAGAAGCTAGAGGCCTTTACGAAATTTTGACAAAGCAGGCAGAAGGTTATCGGGAAGTAGTAAGCGCTGCCGGAGGAGACCCTACCAAAGCGTTCCAATTGCTCTTAATTGAGAAATTGCCGGAATTAGTTAAAACTCAAGTGGAGGCGGTGAAAAACATCAAAATCGATAAGATTACTGTTTGGGATTCTGGCCAAGGCGAAAATGGCAATGGCTCCACAGCTAATTTTGTTTCAGGAATGATGAAGACTGTTCCACCACTAAATGAACTGTTTAACATGGCTGGCTTGAACCTTCCCACATATTTGAAAGGAGAGGATTTAATTGAACCCACTAAAACTAAAGATAGCCCAGCGGCAGGAAAAGAGTAAACTTTTACATCACACTTCAGACCCGGTTCCAAAGAGCCGGGTTTTTATTTTATCTTCGCAACATGTTTGTTTTATCTGATACACCTTCTCTAGCCAACCGCTTTCTCAGAGAAATGAGAGACATCCGTATTCAGAATGATAGAATGCGCTTTAGAAGAAATTTGGAACGCATGGGTGAAATAATGGCCTATGAAATTTCCAAATCTTTTCAATATTCCTTAGAGGTAATAGAAACCCCGCTTACTTCCACATCAACTTTAACTCAAACTGAGCAGCCGGTAATCATCTCAGTAATGCGGGCTTCGTTGCCTTTTTACACGGGTATGTTGAATTATTTTGATCAGGCTGAAAGTGGCTTTATTGGTGCTTTTCGGGATGAAAGTGAATCAGGTGAAATCTCAGTGCAGCTCGGTTATCATGCTAGTCCCAGCGTGGAAGGAAGAGTAATTATTTTGGCTGACCCTATGTTGGCTACCGGTAAATCACTTGTAGAATCAATTCAGACAATACTTTTACATGGCACCCCAAAACACATTCATATTGCTGCCGTGATCGCAGCACCCGAGGGTATTCAAAATCTAAAAGACAGTATCTCTTTTTCCTATTCACTCTGGCTGGGAGCCATAGATGATAAATTAAATGACCAATCCTACATCGTTCCAGGACTAGGTGATGCTGGGGATCTTGCATTTGGTTCAAAACTCTAATCCATACATGCTGCCATATTTTCTATTATTTCTTGGTTTGATCATTCTCCTTTACGGAGGGAAAATTCTGGTAGATGGCGCATCTGCAATGGCTGTAAAGCTGGGAATGAGTGCAGGACTGATCGGTATGACTGTAGTGGCTTTTGGTACCTCAGCTCCGGAATTACTAGTGAGCGTAAATGCAGCTTTAAAAGGAAACAGCGACATATCTATCGGAAATGTCATCGGTTCCAATATTGCCAATATTGGTCTTGTTCTTGGAATCAGTGGCATTTTTTATCCAATCCTGATTAAGAAAAGTCACATTCGATTTGACTATCTGGTCACTCTTCTAGTATCTGTACTTTTTTATGGCTTGAGCTATAATGGTCTCATCGGGTTTTGGGAAGGAATCTTGCTGTTTACACTGTTCATTGGATTCAACATCTATCTTTTCAAAAGCCCTTCATCCGACTTAGTCGATAATACAGAAGTAGAAGAGGAAATCGAGCAGGTGAAGAATTATTCTTGGTTTGCAGCTATCGGATTATTTCTGGGAGGAGTATTGGGACTATATTTCGGATCCGAACTATTAGTGACAAATGCTGTGAAAATCTCGAGAGAGTTTGGAGTTTCTGAGAGAATAATCGGTGTGACTATAATAGCTATTGGCACTAGTCTGCCAGAATTAATCACTTCAATTATAGCAGCCCTATCCAAGCGTACAGATTTGGCGCTAGGAAATATTCTTGGAAGTAATATTATGAATATCCTTTCCATAATTGGGCTCACAGCCATAATTATGCCGATTGGGGTATCTCAGGAATTTATTAATTCTGATTTCTTATGGATGATTGGAATTACGCTGTTCTTATTCGTGTTGATGCGTACGAAGATGAGAGTTTCAAAAGTTGAAGGTTCTCTACTTTTGTTGAGCTACTTCGCTTATTTGTACTTTCTGCTATGATGGAAAATATTCTAACCTTCCTGGGAATTTATTTTCTATGTTGGTTCAAATTTCTTGCTGGTCCCGTCTTAGGCTCTGCTGCAGGATATAGCGTACTGGAAAATGTGTTGGTGACTATAGCGGGTATGATGACCAGCGTTTTGATTTTCACCCTTTTAGGAACAAAGATTAAAGAGCTTTTTCAGGGAAATTTTGCTTCCAAACCCAAACTTATTTTCTCAAAAAAGAACAGAAAAATAGTACACCTTTGGAAAAGATATGGAGAAATAGGCATCGCTTTTATTACTCCTCTTTTACTTACTCCAATAGGAGGCACATTGATAATGGTTTCTTTTGGTGTCAAAAAAAGACACATTTATTTGCACATGTTTTGGAGTGCCTGCCTTTGGGCTGTAGTGTTAAGCTTAAGTATTGATCAGATTTTAGAGGTGCCATTTGTTCAGAATTTATTCATCTAGCTCCTCATCAGGAAGGATTTCAATATCCTTAATAAGAACCCGCTCGGCTATCGCCTGACCAGTCAAAGTAGCAGCTAATCCCCCCATAGCAGTCTCTTTATATCTGCTTTCCATAGAAGCTCCTACTTCCCCCATTGCCTCAACGCATTCATCTACTGGAATCACTCCACTTACATTTGAAAGAGCTATTTGAGCCGAACTAAAAGAAATTGCCGCTGCACTGGCATTTCGTACCACACAAGGAACTTCTACTAATCCTGCCACAGGATCACAGACCAAGCCCAACATGCATTGAATGGTGACTGCCACTGCATTGAAAATTTGATCTGTATTTCCACCCAGACAATAAACGATTGCACCAGCAGCCATTGCTGCCGCAGAACCTGTTTCTGCCTGACAGCCGCCAACTGCTCCGGCCAAACTTGCTTTCTCTTCAATAATCAACGCGATCCCGGCTCCCACTAAGAGTCCTTCCACGATCTGTTCATCACTCATGCCATGAATTTCCTGAAGAGTTACCAAGGTTCCCGGTAAGATTCCACTTGCTCCTGCAGTCGGAGCAGCCACTACTCTACCCATACAGGAATTAACCTCTTTTGCAGCTAGTGCTCTTGAAATCAACTTTTGAAACTCTGGAGATAGAACTGATAAAGGGTTATTGAAAACTTTTTTGGCGCCGTTATTTATCATTCCGGATCTGGAAGTCATTTCTTCTTCCAAACCAGTTTTGACAGCGTCCTTCATCACAGCATAAGCTTGGAGAAGCCCAGCTTTTATCTTATTTGCTTCACCATTTTTCTGATCAACTTCATACTCAATCACAGATTCTGGCAATGTTAAGTTCTTTTCTTCGCAGTAACTTTTCCAGTCCTTGAAAGATTCAAATAAATAGCTCATGATTTGGGTAGGTTTATATTCGTAAATGGCATTGAAAATTATGGTTGAACACCTTATTTCTAATGATTATTAAGTTTGAATGCTAGCAAGGAGTCAGACTATCTTCTTTTAATAGTTTAGCATATCCTATAGCATTGTTGATTCTTGCGTTTCAATTAAAAATTAAATGTTAAGGTTTGCTTAATCTCCGGATCAAGGCTCAAGGCAACCGGACAAGTCTTAGCTGCATTTTTGAGTTTTTGAATCATAGTGGCATCAGCTATGGGATTTTCCCAATGGAAATCGACTATGATTTCACTAATTTTCCGAGGGGAAGCCTGCATAATTTTGGTCACCTCCCACGTTAGTCCTTCCAGAGAAACAGAATCACGATTAGCTACTATTCCCATGATAGTGATCATGCAACTTCCTAAAGCGCTAGATACCAGATCTGTCGGAGAGAAAGCTTCACCTTTACCATTATTATCAACTGGGGCATCAGTCAGGATTTGTACTCCTGATTGAAGATGCTCAGATTCTGTTCTCAAATTCCCTAAATATGAACTTTTTATAGTGGGCATAAACTCTTAAATTTAAAATCAGTTAAAATACTAATACCCAAAAATAGGGCTATATTTTCGACCAACTCGAATGAACAAGCTGAAATTCATCTTACCTCTTCTTTTACTTTCCTTTTCCATTGATTCTTTTGCTCAAAGAGAAGACATGGGTAACTACGAATACGATAAGGAATATATGTTTGGCTTAAATAAAAACACGAATGGGGGATTGATTGGTGGTTTTGCTTTTAAAGCCGGTACTCGGATTGACGAAACCCAGTTTAGTTTTTGGGCTCTGGAGTTTTCCAATGTAAAAAACCCGAAAGAGACCCGTTATAATACCGTTTTGGGTAACAGCTACATCTTTGGAAAGTCTAACTACCTCTATTCTATCAGACCGCAATACGGTAGAGAAATTATACTTTTCAAAAAAGCTCCAAACCAAGGAGTTCAGGTTTCTGCCTTAGCTGCTATTGGACCTTCCTTTGGATTAATCGCTCCATATTATATAGAGTATGCGCTCAACCGGGTCGAAACAGTACGAGAGCAATATGATCCGGAAATTCACCAAAGCAGATTTAATATCTTGGGAACTGGTCGTCTTTTTGAAGGTATTGGACAATCAGAGTTTGCATTTGGGGGGAATTTAAAAGCTGCACTATCATTTGAATTTGGAGTTTTTCGCTCAAATGCTACAGGTTTGGAACTTGGATATATGCTGGAGGGTTTTACCAAAGAAATTCCTCTGATACCCACTACAGAAAATCGTCAGTTGTTCCAATCAGCATACTTCACTTTTTTCTACGGGTTCAGAAAATAAGTCAACTTGGGTTTTGCCCTAGCCTGACGTACCTTTGTATCAAATCAGAAACCAATGATCGAATTACCTGTCATTTCCGAAGAGGCAACCCGAAGAAAGAAGCCAGATTGGCTTAGAGTAAAACTTCCTGTAGGAAAAGAATATGCCAAAGTACGTAAGCTAGTAGATGAGCATAAGCTCCATACTATCTGCGAAAGCGGCAATTGCCCAAACATGGGCGAATGCTGGGGAGCCGGTACCGCTACCTTTATGATTTTAGGAAATGTGTGTACACGCTCGTGTTCATTTTGCGCTGTAGCAACTGGCAGACCGCCGGAATATGATACAGACGAACCTAGACGAGTAGCGGAAGCGATCAAGCTAATGGGCGTAAAGCATGCTGTTTTGACTTCTGTGAACCGTGATGAATTAAAAGACAAGGGAGCCGAAATCTGGTATCAGACAGTGATTCAGACGAAAGAGCTTTCACCATCCACTACAATTGAAACTCTTATACCAGACGTAAAATCAAACTGGGATGCGTTGTATAGAATGATTTCTGGTGGCCAGGAAGTTGTTTCTCATAATATGGAAACAGTGGAGAGTCTCTATAGGAGAGTTCGCCCTCAGGCAAAATACGCTCGCTCTCTCGAGCAAACTAAATTGACCAAAGAGTATGGTAAAAGGACTAAAACCGGTATCATGTTAGGCTTGGGAGAGAAAAAAGAGGAAGTGTTCAAAGCCATGGACGATCTAGCAGAGCACGGTTGCGATATCCTAACACTAGGACAATACCTTCAACCAACTAAGATGCATATCGAAGTTGCTGAATTTATACATCCTGACCTTTTCGCCGAGTATAGAGAAGAAGGATTGGCAAGAGGATTGAAATATGTAGAATCAGGACCTCTGGTGAGATCATCTTATCACGCAGAGAGACATGTGAATGTCTAATTATCCTCAGAAGTTTTAAAAACAGAGATAACCAATCTTCAAATTAGTTACCTATCATAGTGCTTTCAACTTAAGAGATAAACATAAAAAAAGCTCCCATTCGGGAGCTTTTTACTTTTATATAAAGAACTTCAGTCGAATCACTTCCTGCTCAGAAAGGAAACGATAGTGTCCCCGCTTCAAATCTTTTTTATCCAATCCTGCATAGACCACACGATCTAGCGCAGTGACTTCATATCCGAGATGGGCAAAGATTCTACGGACGATTCTGTTTCTTCCTATGTGAATCTCCAAACCCAGAATGGTTCTATCCAAAGAAAGCACCTGCATATCATCGACATTAGCTTTACCATCTTCCAGCGTCAAACCTTCAATGATCGCTTCCTCGTCTTTTTTCGTAAGAGGCTTATCCAAGGTTACTTGGTAAATCTTTTTTATCTCATTGGAAGGATGAGAAAGCTTAGCAGCCAATTCACCGTCATTGGTAAATAAAAGAAGTCCTGTGGTATTTCTATCCAATCGACCTACAGGGAAAATTCGCTCTTCGCATGCATTTCCTACGAGGTTCATCACTGTCTTGCGATCCATTGGATCATCAGTTGTCGTTATAAAGTCCTTAGGTTTGTTCAAAAGCACATAAACGGGCTTTTCTGGATTGATCTTTCTCCCCTGATATACTACGCGATCCGTCTTCTTTACTTTCCGACCTAGCTCAGTACAAACCTCACCGTTCAAAGTTACCAAGCCCTGGCTAATCAATGAATCAGCTTCTCTTCGGCTACAGATTCCGGAATTGGCAATGTACTTATTCAGACGAATGAGATTATCTTCACTCTCCATCTTCTTCTTTTTCTGAGGAAGGGAGTCAAAGTTGTAATCTGGACGATCTACATTAGTATCTTGATCTACAAATCGCTTCTTACCAAAACCTTTAGAATCTTTTTTATCTGATTTGTACGTCGGTCTGCCTTCGGCAAAAACTGGCTTTTGATCTTTACCTCTGCCTTTATAAATAAGCCCTCCAGGTTTTTGAGAGCTGTCTGGTTTACCAGGTTTAGAATCTCTATTGTAAGGTTTTGGAGCTTCTGAATCTTCTTTTTTTGCAAAAAACTGCTTCTTACCTGCCCCAAATTCTTTCTTTTCAGAGAAGTCAGATCCTCGATCTTTTTTTGTACCAAAATTAGATTTAGACCCAAATTTCTTCTCTCCTAGAGTTTTGAAGCCTGATTTTTTATTTGTTCTTGGCTTTTTGTTGAAATCAGAAAAGTCATCTTCACTTTTGCTAAATGGCTTCTTTCCTGAGCCTTCCTTTGAAAATCCTGAATCCTTGGATTTTTTAAATCCTTCAGATTTTCCTTTATAACCTGCTCGTTGCCCTGAGTTTGAAGAGTTGGAATCTTTTTTCCCTTCGCCAAAAAATGGCTTTTTTGAATTATTATCTTTCATAGAATTGCAGCATCACTGCTGGATTGATTGTGAAAATTAAGCACCTGGAAACCAATCGCTTAATCGGGCTGCAAAGATACGATCTATCTAGACATTTCTAACCATCTCTTCAAAAAATTATAGATGGCTAGTTCTTCAGCTGTTGGTAGAAATACTCCGTGGCCTTTCGCACAGAGCCCTCACTGAGCAATAACTCTTTCGCTTTCTCCTCATCTACTCCTGTAGCTTCCATGATCATTTTGGTGCCACGCTGCACTAACTTCGTATTGGAAAGCTGCATATCCACCATTTTATTGCCTTTCACTTTCCCCAGCTTGATCATCACCGTGGTGGAGATCATATTAAGAATAAGCTTCTGAGCCGTACCGGATTTCATTCGCGTACTTCCTGTGATAAATTCCGGGCCCACCACTGCTTCTATCGGGTAATTGACTTCTTTTGAAAGTGGAGAATCCGGATTACAAGTAATGCTCCCAGTTAAAAGTCCTTTGCTTCGCGCAGTTTTAACTCCACCAATAACATAAGGAGTAGTTCCAGACGCCGCAATTCCGATCACAGTATCATTGACATTAAATCCATATCCTAATATATCATTCCAAGCTTGTTCAGGATCATCTTCTGCATTCTCAACAGCCTTTCGAATGGCTTTATCACCACCAGCAATTATCCCTAATACCATATCGAATGGCACTCCATAGGTAGGCGGACATTCGGAAGCATCCAATACGCCAAGTCTGCCACTAGTTCCAGCACCGATGTAAATCAATCGACCACCCTTTTGCATTCTAGGGACAATGTCATCCACCAAAGCACTAATTTGGGGTATTACTTTTTCCACTGCCTCAGCTACTTTTTTATCTTCTTTGTTAATATTCTGAAGAAGGGATAGTACATCCATCTGTTCCAGATTGTCATACAGAGATGTGCTTTCAGTTACTTTCATAAGTTTATAATTTGGCTTTCAGAGGCTATACGAATCATGCATTTAGGCATTACTTTGATATATTAAGTATGATTAAAGCTGGATTTCATAAGCTCTCTTGATGGTAAAGTGTCAAGCCAGCGATAGGGCTTTCAATGATTAAATTTACCTTGATCTGCATATCTGAAGCAGCTTTACGAAGAATATCAGAGTTGTAATAAGCAATTGATCCTACGAAATTCGCAGGTTTGTTCGTATAATCTGCATACTTCACTACATGTTGCTTGAAGAAATCCTGAAAGGAATTGTAATAAAGCATATAGCAATACGGGGTAGACTTATGTTCTGTAATAAACCTACAAAAACTGGCCATGTACCGGTTAGGAAAGGGCTTCTGGTAGACATGTTCTTGGATCACCGTATTTGTAAGATGAAAGTTATCGATGAGCTCTCTTTTGATCTCAGCTGGCATTTCATCATTTATAAAATCCTTCAAAAGCTTTCTCCCTACATATCCTCCCCCACCTTCGTCACCAAATATATAACCTGGCGCAGGACGTGAATCTATGATCTGAACCCCGTCATAATCGCAACTATTCGAACCAGTACCTAAAATACAAGCTATCCCAGGTTGGTGGCCACAAGTGGCCTTTGCAGCAGCGGCCAGATCATGATCAATCGTAATTTTAGCTCTTGGAAATACTGTCCTTAAAGCTGATGATACTTCATTTTTTCTGTCAGGACTCGAGCAACCTGCGCCATAGAAATATATTTCTTCTATTTCAGGTTCCAGATTAATCAGAAAGTCATCTTTCATTTGAATAGCCATTTCTTCGGAGGTTTGATAATAAGGATTAAACCCTATTCCCCGATGCTGACTAATTCGACGGTCAGAATAAATTACCCTCCAGTCCGTTTTGCTGGATCCACTATCTGCGATTAAAATCATTTATGCTAATTGCCCAATGGCTTGAAATTTCTCAAATACTTTTTCCGTATGTGGTGCGTCTGGCAATTCCTCTGTCAAATCCTGACCAGCCCAATGCTCGTAATGCATTCCTTTTTTCCAAAGTCTAGAACTACTTACATCATAAATCACTCCTTGGAACGCCACCCAAATTTCAGGTTTATCCTGTCCATTTCGAAGTGCCAATTGTTGCTTGGTGTAGATCTTCATCACAGCAACTTGATTTGAGCATTGATCCAACGCTCAGGTATTTCTCCCTTTTGAGCCATCTGATAGTCCGCATAGCTACAAGGAACGGTGCTCACTCTATCAAACTTCTCTGTTTCATTATGTGGAATCTCCATCCACCATTTTCCACTTCTTTTACTTTTATAGAAAACCAAGGTACTTGGCTTTGTATCCAAAGAAACCGTGTATTTAGTATAATCACTGCTTTTGAATGAAAGGCTGTCCTTACGGGAATAAAACCCTTCCAGAAAATACCAAATCATCACCGAAACTACTTTGGCAGTCTTGTTTGCAGCATCATCATAATACGGTTCGTAGCCATAAATTCCGATTGAACTCAACTTCTCATTTGTCCCAGCAAACCAGCAAATCTGGCAAGCTTCCTCTGCTGTCAAACCAAATGGCTCAGCATTTACAGCTCCCGGAGCATCGGCGGACTGGATTGCACACAAGTCAAAACTCAATAAATCAGCATTTCGGATCAAAGGTTCTACTTCCTTGAATTCGCTTCTCAATTCGCCCAGACGGACATGCTCGAAATAAAGCTTTTCCACTACATTGATCAAAGATGGATCTACTAAGAAACTTTGATACGCTAAATGAGCAGATGAAAACAGAAAATTAGGCTGGTGGAGAATGATTTCCTGTGTATGCTGATCTGCTAGAGGTCCATCTTCTTCCATGTCCAATTTGGCATCCACAGTTAATAGACTAACCAGCTTTTTCATTCTCTGGTAGGATAAATACTGCCCATAATCCAAATCGTGCGAACCTCCAAAGTAGATTGGTAGAATCTGATGCTTCATTAGGTAGTCTCCTACTTCCTGCATTCTTTGATAGGTGTCACTTAATTTCTCTCCAGAAATCAAATCTCCCAGATCAGCTACTCTGTAAGCTCCAAATCCTTTTTTCAATTCATACAGCTTCTCCCGAATCTCACTACTCCCTCTATCAGCACTTTCAATTTTGGCAAGTCCGCGATTTTCTTTGATCCCAACCAAAGCAATTTGTACTCCTTTGAGGTCCGGAAATTCCTCTCCGAAAAAGTGGATTTGTTTAAAAAATGAATTGTTTTGATATTTTTTCTGCCAAAGGTATTCGGCTACTGGGTCAAAATAAGATTGGATATTCATAAAGGGTGATAGTCTAAAGTAAAAATAATCAAAAAAGGCTCTTAAATAAAAAATCCCGCAGAAGCGGGATCTTTTGTTTTTGATTAACCTCCGAAGTCATCAAATCGGATGTTTTCCTGAGGAATTCCCAGATCATCTAGCAACTTCAATACTGCTGAGTTCATCAAAGGAGGTCCACATAGGTAGTATTCTACCTCATCTGGCTCAGGGTGATTCTTCAGATAATTATCATATAGTACTTGGTGGATGAAACCTACGTAACCGTCGCCTTCATCTTCCGGAGTTTTCTTAATTTTCCAATTGTCTTCTGGAAGAGGCTCAGATAGACCGATGTTAAATTGGAAGTTCGGGAAGTCTTTCTCTATATCTCTAAATTGAGGAACATAGAAAAGCTCTTTCTTAGATCTACCACCGTACCAGTAAGATACTTTTCTGCTAGTCTTCTCAGTATGGAAAAGGTGGAAAATCTGCGCTCTCAATGGAGCCATACCTGCACCACCACCGATGTATATCATCTCACGTTGTGTTGGATTGATATGGAATTCTCCGTAAGGACCAGAAATAGTGACCTTATCACCAGGAACTCTAGAGAATACATACGAAGAACAAACGCCAGGATTCACATCCATCCATTTGTTGTTCGCTCTGTCCCAAGGTGGAGTTGCAATACGTATAGTAAGCATCACAATGTTACCTTCAGCTGGGTGATTAGCCATGGAGTAAGCTCTGAAAAGCTCCTCGTCATTTTTCATGGTCAAATCCCAAAGTCCGAACTTATCCCAATCACTTTGGTAAACGTCTGCTGGGTGACCTAAATCAGGATGAGGAGTAATATCCATTCCTTTAAAGTTCACCGTGATAATTGGAACATCAATTTGAATATATCCACCAGCTTCAAACTCAAGAGTTTCACCTTCAGGAAGTTTCACTTTGAATTCCTTGATGAAAGTAGAAACGTTGTAGTTGGAGATAACCTCACACTCCCACTTCTTAATACCAAAGATCTCTTCTGGTACTCTGATCTTCATGTCATTTTTCACCTTCACCTGACAGGCTAGACGAACGTTACTTTGCTGCTCTGCTCTGCTCAAGTGACCTACTTCGGTAGGGAGAACCTCTCCTCCACCTTCTTCGACCACACATTTACACATAGCGCAAGTTCCGCCACCACCGCATGCGGATGGAAGGAAGATTTTTTGGCCCCCAAGTGTAGAAAGCAGGGTTGTACCAGCTGCTGTCACGATTGGGGAACTAGTGTCACCATTGATTACAATGTTGACATCACCTGAATTGACCAGTTTAGACTGAGCAAAGAGGAGAATAAATACCAGTAGCAGTATAATTACTGTAAAAGCTACGATGGATGTGATAATTACTGAACCCATGAAATTTTGGTTTAATTTTTCTTATGGATTGGCCCAATACGGGAGCACAAATATATTTATTAATCACTAAAAGAGACCAAATCGCAGTTCAAATTTGGCCTGAATAATCAAATCCTTTTAGAAGTAACTCTTTTAGTTATTTAAAAGGTTTAGCAAGGTGGTCAATCGGCCTTTCAACTGACGACGATCTACGATAAAATCAAGAAATCCATGCTCCAAAACGAACTCGGAACTTTGGAATCCTTTAGGCAAATCTTTACCTATCGTCTCACGAATCACTCTTGGACCAGCAAACCCAATCAATGCTTCAGGTTCGGCGATGTTAAAATCACCCAACATTGCATAAGATGCAGTTACTCCGCCTGTAGTCGGATCCGTGAGCATAGAAATGTAAGGAATCCCTGCTTGATCTAACAAGGCAAGCTTAGCAGATGTTTTGGCCATTTGCATCAAAGAAAATCCAGCTTCCATCATTCGTGCACCGCCAGACTTGGAAATCATCAAGAAAGGGATTTTGTTTTTCAGAGAATGATCTATTGCTCTGGCAATTTTTTCACCTACTACAGACCCCATGGATCCGCCAATGAAATTAAAATCCATACATGCAATGACGATGTCCAATCCATTCATTTTACCCACAGCAGATCTCACAGCGTCATTCAACTCTGTTTTCTTGATCGTAGCTTCTATGCGGGAAAGGTAGGGTTTGGTATCCACAAATTTCAAAGGATCACCCGATGTCATGTTGGCATCAAGCTCCTTGAATTTATTGTTGTCAAAAAGAATTTCGAAATATTCCTTCGAACCAATTTTTACATGAAAATCATCATCTGGGCATACATAAGCGTTGTTTTTTAGCTCTCTGGTATGAATGATATTTCCGTTTGGGGTCTTAAACCAAAGGCCATCAGGTGCATCTTTCTTTTCAGCTGTAGATGTTTTGATGCCTTTGTCAGTTCTTTTAAACCAAGCCATATTGAGTTTTTAGGTTGTTTTTGACGAATCAAAGGTTACAAATTTAGTCGTTAAATCCATTAAATAAAACCAAGTCTGCAATCGACTGACAAATCAATTTTAAATAGGTCACATGTGTTTATTTAAAATCGCTTTTTGAATGATTAATATTTAACTTATTTTGATTTCAAATACTAATGAGTATGTTTTTCGTTGATAAACATACAATTACCCAAATAACATCACATGAATCTTGCCGTTCTTCTCCTCATTTCCGCTTTAATATTATTTTTAGCTTATAAGGTTTATGGGAGGTACGTATACCGAAAATTTGGATTAAATGACAAAAATCCAGCTCCATCTCATACACATAGGGACGGAGTGGATTATGAACCAAGTAAGCCAATCGTGGTCTTGGGACATCATTTTGCTTCTATTGCCGGTGCGGGCCCAATTGTAGGGCCGATCATTGCAGTGACTTTTGGTTGGATTCCTGCGGTGATTTGGATTTTGGTTGGTGGAATTTTCTTCGGCGCTGTGCATGATTTAGGAAGCATGGCCACTTCGCTGAAAACTGACGGCAAATCAATCGGTGTAATCATCCGAAATCAAATTGGAATGAAGGGTAAGCAACTCTTCGTTATCTTTAGTTTTTCTACACTAATTCTTGTAATAGGCGTTTTTGCGGATATTATTGCTAAGACTTTCGTTACCAATCCAGGTGTAGCTTCGGCATCTATTCTTTTTATTTTACTAGCCGTTGTTTTCGGAATAGTTAATAAAATGGTGGGTGAGCGAAAGACCGCCTTTATAGTCATTACTATAATAGGTGTGATCTTGATGTATTTCTTTGTGTTTTTGGGAATGAAACTTCCATTTGCTTTAGACTATAAAATCTGGGTTTTAGCGCTTTTGGCGTATGCTTTTCTTGCTTCAGTGACTCCTGTAGGCATGCTGCTTCAGCCACGCGATTACCTCAATAGCTTCTTACTTTATGGATTAATTATCGCCGCAGTGCTTGGTGTCTTTATTGCCAATCCTGCTATCGAAATGAGTAATGAGATCCATGTTACCGATGAAAATCTCGGATATATTTTCCCTGTTCTTTTTGTAACCATTGCCTGTGGAGCAATTAGTGGTTTTCACTCGCTTGTAGCTTCAGGCACTACTTCCAAGCAATTGGATAGGGAGTCTGATGCGAAGTTGGTAGGATTTGGAGGAATGTTAATTGAGTCTTTCTTGGCTATTATTTCTGTGGGTGCGGTTGTGATTTTGTCCAGATCAGAGTATATATCCCGCCTTTCCGGCGAAGGTCCAGTGGCACTATTTTCCACGGGACTCGGAGGCATGATAGCCTCGTTGGGAATTTCTGAAGAATTCGCTGTGGGATTTGTAGCACTTACCGTTTCCGCATTTGCATTGACTACACTGGATACTTGTACTAGATTGGCACGATTTACTTTGCAGGAATACTTCGAAGATGTGCCCCAGGCAGCAGGTCAGTATTTGGCAAAAAACAGGTATGTATCTACAGGTATTGTGGTCCTTTTCTCGATACTATTATTATTGTCTGGAGAGTTCACTACACTTTGGCCGATTTTCGGCTCTGCAAATCAACTTCTTGCTGCTCTTGCGTTGTTGACCATAGCTGTTTGGCTGATTAAGAAAAATATCAATGCACTTTTTGTGACCATCCCTATGTTTTTCATGTTTACGGTTACACTTTCTTCCTTAGGTCTTTTTGCTTGGAAAAACTTTAAAGATGAAGTTTATGTACTCTCCATCATCGCTGCGCTGCTGTTTGTATTAGCCATTTCCTTAATGGTTTTGGCTACAAAAAGTTTGAAAAAAGAAGTCAAAGAACCCGCAAAAGCTCTTTGACTTATTCTATTTAAAGTGAATTAAAAACGTCTTTTGCTTTCTTAGGAATTCTTAAAGCAACTGTGAAATTGATTAGATAGTCTGCAAATGCAGCATCTCCATGAACAACATTGTCCGGAGTTGAATTCTCAATGTCCGTCACACTTTGAGTTCTATTTCTGAATAAAGCAATCGGAACGTTCAGCGTTCCTGTCACATTACCACGCATATAACTAACTCCAGGCTCTACTGAAATAATATAGCCAGGTCTTCTAAAACCTTCACTTCCACCAAAGGCGTCATGCACAGGAATACCTTCAATTCGTCCTCCTAAAGATGCTCCAAGTCCATGGATTTTTTCAAAGGAATGGAATACACCAGTTCTGACAGCAAACTGATCCGGCACACTCATGATTGCTTCATTAGGTCTGCTCCTATTTGTAGGAGTTCCATTTGTTTCTTTAGGATTGAACATATAAAAACCATCGTAATACCAGAAGTTAGTACTGCCAATATTCCAAAGTCCCTGAAAATCCACGATTAGACCAGTCCCACCATCACCTAATTGAATGGATTGATCGACAGTCAATTCAGTAGGTGTAGCCTCATCTCCTTTATAGAACGTACTTGTCGCTGCATAATCGCCAGTTGGGAATTTGATCCCAAGTCCGATTGCTGTATTTCCTTTTTTGGCTTTTTCACCGGAAAGCAACCAGTATCCCGCACCGATTCTCATGTCGCCGAAACCTTTGGAATACGATGTGTGCCTTTCTGTCCTATTATGTTCATAGAGCGAGCTTCTTTCGTTGTACTGCATTGGGAGTGAAACGATGCCATAAAGCCGTTCGGTGAAAGCATAGCTGATATTGATATCCAGACCATGTTGTTTATTGATCACTTCGGTGTGATCTGTCAAGCGATTGTGCTCCTGCTCAGTGCCTCGAAAATGTCTAAATGATTTAAAATAGCGGTAATTGGCGCTTACATTCCATTCTCCTTTATTGAGCATGTTTCCTTGACCGACAGCATTGCCAAGGCCTGAAAACTGTCTGATGGCTACGCAACCTTGAGAATAGGAATTGAAATAGGCTAAAGTCAATACGACAGTAGCGAGAAGTATTTTGATATATATTTTCATGAGTTTATTTTCTAATTGTTAATTATCGGCACCGTCAGTTTTGGCCACGTCAATGGTGTACTGGGCTACATTTCTTCCTTGAGCAGTTCCTGCAGTAGCATCGAAGGTCCAATGAATGCCTCCGTATACTCTTGAAATAGCTGCTTCTTCAGCCCATTCTTGGAAAATATTTCCTTCGCTGGGGAATAAATAAGTCAATACTTCCGCGGCTGCAGCAGAGAATACTGAATGTCCAGATGTATAACTTGGAAAATTAGGTGTACCCGCAATGGTCTCGAAATCCTTAATCATCTGAATAGGTCGCGGGTAGTAATAGTAATATTTTGTATCCCAGCAGCTGATTCCTCCATCCATAATTGCCATATTCATGTAGGCAAAAGCGCGTGCTGTGCGGATCGAGTTTAACTTATATTTTAGGATATATTCTCCTGCGATATCGTTCCAGTGCCCAGGAGGAGTATATGTCCCTAATCCATCTTGCCAAAAGTTAGCTATTCTCCTACGCTCGTGGGTTACATTTTCAGCATAATCCTTCAAAATCCTAACATCCTTTTCAAACGCTTCTGATCCTGGAGTCGGTGGAAGTGGTGGTCTGGTGTCTTCTACATTTTGAACATTCCACATTTTCACCTTGCCAAAAAGAGGCGTCAATCCAACAGGACGAGCAGGGCTTTCCAGATTTTCCCACTGCCAGCCAAACCTTTCAAAAGCTGCTTTTCTTAAAGAATCCGAGACTGCTTTAGGAGACTGCGCATATTTCATCCTGTCATTTGCAGCTCTTGACAATGCAATGCTGGCGATTTCTTCACCAATCTTTTTCCCTGCGTCCAGATCGCTAGGGACATTCTCTCCTGCTAAAATTAAGCTTTCCAAATGTTGCTCTTCTAGCTCTTTCAAATATTCGGCCTCCAAAGGAAACATAGCTGTTAAGATTTTTCTGGAGACCGTTGCCAAAACAGCACCTTCTGATGGATAGGAAGGTAAGTTATTAGACACGTAAGCGTGAGCAATATCCATATCAACCTGATAAGGTGCAGGTCTTTTGAAGTGGAATTTATAGTGCCATGCAGAGATCATCCCATCATACTGTGCCACAGAAAGGTAAGCCAAAGCTCTACTTGCATAAGGAGGATGAGCAAAAGGAAACACCGGCGGTCCAGCTGGATTTGCAGGATCAGGAAGTGTGTAGGATTCATCTACGTTTGGCCCCGGGATCAAATTATATTTGGCTATCAAACCAAGTGCAACTTCATTCCAACGAAGCACAGCATTGTTCGTCCAGTGATCTACATTTTTGCGTTGGTCACCTGACATAGAAGAAATAGCCGACTTTACTCCTTCTACTTCCGCCAAAAACTCAGCAGATTCTGCTCCAGAAGGTGTGTCAATCGAAATTTCGCTTCCAGAGGAAATTAAAATAGGCTTCCAAGTCCCTGCATCCTCATCTATTCCTGAGAATTCATAGCTTTTATATTCCAATTCAGTTTCTAAGTCCATATTACAAGCAGTTACTAGAACTGCTGTAACTAGGAAAATTATTATTAGTCGAAGTATATTCATCTGTTCAATTTTTAGGAGTGAAAAGGCCAAATTGATAAGTCACACCAGCACTTATAGCTGCCATCTCTGGTGCATTTCTTCCATCAATAACACGGCTATATGATGCTACCAAACCCAGGCCTTTTGGCTTTTTAAAGAAATATTGGGCGAATACTCCGACACGATCCATATCCACTTTATTTGTGGGCTGAGGAGCATTATAAGCCCGTATGTCATCTCCTGATGTAGATCTCGATGAGTTATAGCTGAGCTCAACTCTTAAAGATTTGTTTGCAAACCATTTTCCTAGAACTGCCTCATAAACCCATGAACTGGGAACATCCATCCAAGAAGTATAATAGCTCCCATTATTGTAATAGTATTCGCGCTCTGCCTCAGTATAACCTTTCCAGATATAGCCACCTTGTGCTCTTAAGTAGAAACCATTGTTTAACTCATACTCAGTCAAACCTCTCCAGGCAAGTTGAGGAGCTCCAATACCTAAACTGTAAGGCTGATAGTCAGATAGATAATTTGAAGCCGGGGTAGAAAATGTGACAGAACCGAATGCTGTCCATTCACCCTTTTCGCCCTTTTTTCGTAAAACTTCATATTTCAGACCTAGAGTTAAATCTTGTATTCCAGAAGTTCCAGCGAATTTTCCTCCATTAGGAGTTGTCGAGGTCGTTGTTACATAAGGAAGTCCAGCATAAACATCCAACCGTTTCGTAACTCCATATGCAGCCATTACCATAGCGGTCCTCCGCTGTACTTGGGCTATAGTTCCATTTTTTCGAAGGGTCTCACCTTCCCAATAGTGATCAAACTCCCCATACTCATAGTTAAGTAGAAAGCAGATATCACCTTTTGGCATCATCAATCCGTCCGTTGGAGTTTGTGCCAAACTAAGGTTCGACAAACTTATTCCCCCCATCAGGAGAATAAGCTGCCATAAATATTTTTTCATAGTTTTTAGTCTTGATTCCCAATTTTGTTAAGCAAACTCATGTAGTCATACTATCATACTAGATGACCTATAGAGGATTGCAGGATTATTTCTCTTCCCAAAGCCATTTACAGGTTGAGAAAAAGAAATCATCACATTAAATAAATTAATCAGGAATGCTGGGGAGGCGGGGAATCTATTTCTCCCAATTTATTGGTATATGCTGTCATAGCAGCAACCAATCCATCATTTAATGAAAATTGCGGACTGGACTGAAATAAAAATGCCTCGGGAAGGAGATAGTCTTTAATAAAAATTTTAACACTTGTCTTGTCGTCCTGACCATCTGGAAAATCATCATCCACAAGAGATGAGATCCATTTTTTGATTGTGTTGTCCAAAACACCACGGGCAGTATCCGGTACTACAATTACTTGTAAAGTATCATTTTGATAACGCTGCTTGATAGCACGAAAAAACTTACCATCTTTTTCATAGGAAGTATTTGTAGGACGAAACTCTTCCTGGTTTGCCATATAGGGTGCAGAAAGAGGAATCTCTATTAGAGTCTCCTGACCTTTTATTGAATTTTCGCTAAAAATTCTATCCTCCCACTTATTTTCCAAATGCTGGTCATAGGAATAATAAAATGCATAGTAGCCAAAATGATAAATGGCAAAACATGCAAAAAGGAATATAGATAAGGCTTTCTTCAATTCGGGGTTTATTACAATTCGAAAAGTATTAAAATTCAATTTGCAAAGCCAACACCCAGCTAAAAATTTGTTACAGATATTTTATTAAAAACCAGTTATTCCAAATCATCATTTAAGATTGATGATTATCTAAAACAATATTCTGCGATAAGTATAATGACAAACAACACTAGACTAGCTATTCCATAGATTTTTAAGACTTTTAGTCTATTCATTCTATCCAAAAACCAAAGCACTAAAACTGGACGTATCAATCCCGCAACTAAGCTTACAAAGCAAAAAAAGAATAAAGCACATAAAAGAATAAAAACTGCCTCCTTCATTATGTAAAACTAAAAAAGGAACAGCAATGCTGTTCCTTTTCATTTTATATCTAAGCGAAAATTATTTTTTACGCTTAATTTCCTTCATTTCGTAACCTTCAATTGTATCATCAATTTCGATATTATTGAAGCCCTTGATAGAAATACCACATTCGTATCCTGCCTTCACTTCAGCTACATCGTCCTTGAATCGCTTCAATTGATCGATCTCGCCTTCGTGGATCACGATACCGTCTCTGATGACACGAATCTTGTTCTTTCTGGTAATGAAACCATCTGTAACATAAGAACCTGCAACAGTACCGACTTTAGTGATTTTAAATACTTCACGAACCTGGATATTACCGGTGATAACTTCTTCGAATTCTGGCTCAAGCATACCCTCGATTGCATCTTTGATCTGGTTGATCGCATCGTAGATGATGGAGTAATGTCTGATTTCGATCTCTTCCTGTTCAGCCAATTTCTTAGCATTAGAAGAAGGTCTTACCTGGAAACCAAGAATAATAGCATCAGATGCAGAAGCCAGCAATACATCAGATTCTGAGATCTGCCCCACACCTTTGTGGATAATGCTCACCTTCACTTCATCCTTGGAAAGTTTCAATAGTGAATCAGAAAGTGCTTCTACTGATCCATCCACGTCACCTTTGATGATGATGTTCAATTCTTTAAATGATCCAATTGCCAAACGACGACCGATCTCATCCAACGTAATATGTTTCTTAGTTCTTAAGCTTTGCTCTCTCTGGATCTGCTCTCTTGAGTTAGCTATATCCCTAGCTTCACGCTCAGTGTCATACACTTTAATGATATCACCTGCTTGAGGAGCTCCACCAAGGCCTAGTACCTGAACTGGTGTAGATGGTCCTGCTTCTTTCAGCTTTTTGCCTTTATGATCAAACATTGCTTTCACACGACCGTGATGCTGACCTGCTAGGATGATATCTCCAATTCTTAATGTACCAGCCTGTACCATGATAGTAGATACATATCCACGTCCCTTATCGAGAGATGCTTCAATTACAGTACCTGCAGCATTCTTATCTGGATTCGCAGTAAGTTCCAATACTTCAGATTCAAGGAGAACTTTCTCCAATAAGTCGTCAATACCTTCACCTGTCTTCGCTGAGATGTCCTGCGACTGATACTTACCGCCCCACTCTTCAATTAAGAGATTCATGTTAGCAAGCTCTTCTTTGATCTTGGCTGGGTTTGCATTTGGTCTATCAATTTTGTTGATCGCGAAAATCATTGGTACACCCGCCACTTGTGCGTGGTTGATAGCTTCCTTAGTCTGAGGCATGATGCTGTCATCTGCCGCAATTACGATAATGGCCACATCGGTGATTTTCGCACCACGTGCTCTCATCGCTGTAAATGCTTCGTGGCCCGGCGTATCTAGGAATGCAATTTTATGACCTGTCTTAGTCATTACGTCATAAGCGCCAATGTGCTGTGTAATTCCTCCAGCCTCATCCGCAGTTACTTTCGACATACGGATGTAATCAAGCAAGGAAGTCTTACCGTGATCGACGTGACCCATGATGGTAACAATTGGAGCTCTTTCCACCAATTCTTCCGGAGAATCCTCTTCCTCTACCTCGATTTCGTCTTCAATAGATTTAGTAAATTCTACTTCGTATCCAAATTCATCAGCAATGATGGTTATCGCTTCTGCATCCAATCGCTGGTTGATAGAAACGAACATACCTAGTGACATACAAGCAGATATGATCTGGTTAACAGATAAATCCATCAAAGCCGCCAAATCATTTGCGGATATAAACTCAGTTACTTTTAAGATTTTTGTCTCTTCCGTTTCAAAGTCGACGTCTCTTTCTCGTTCAGCTTTCTTATCTCTTCTGCTCTTACCTTTTCCTCCAGCACTTTTACCTTGAAGACGGGCTAAGGTCTGTTTGATTTGATCTTGAATTTCCTTTTGAGTAGGCTCTGCTTTCTGAGCTCTCACAGGTGCTCCACCGCGTTGGTTTCCTCCTGGACGATTACCTCCTCCAGAATTAGCCCTATTGCCTGGACCTCCCGCAGGACGATTCGCATTCCCCTGACCAGGTCCTCCTGGCTTATCAATACGCTTACGAGGACGCTTCTTATCTCGACCTCTTTCGTCAGAAGAAGCGACTGGCCCTCCTTTTTTCTTAGGTCGATCAGCAGGAAGCTCAATTTTCCCAAGTACAGTTAGGCCTTTAAGTGAATCTGCTTTTGCCGCTATCACTTGATCCTTTGCCGCTGGCGGTACTGGAGTGCTTGGCTGCTGTGGAGCAGGCTTAGGTTGCTCTTTCTTCACCTGAGGAGTAGGTGGCACATTCGGCTTTCTTTCCTCCTGAGCAGGTCTTGGCTGAGGCTTATTATGTTGTGGGGCTGGTTGAGGCTTTCTAGTGTCGGCTTGCCCTTGCTTCTGGCCATACTTATTTTGGCCATGCTGCTTATGTCTAGGCACTGAGCTTGTATTTTTGCTCAGATCAATTTTACCCAATACTTTAATACCCTCCAATTTTGGAGGATCAGTAGAAATCTTTTCCGCATCGGCAGGCGGAGTAGGTGCAGAAGTTTGCGCTGGTCTCTCCTCAGCTGCTTTAGGCGCAGGCGCGGGAGCTGGTGTAGGCGCAGACGGCTTCGGAACTTCCTGTGCTTTTGGCGCAGGAGCTGGAGCGGGTGCTGG
>TARA_R110002012_G_scaffold259550_3_pt1 | contig 38836 bp, 29 predicted proteins | sample TARA_R110002012 | Tara Oceans TARA_R110002012 (sample SAMEA4396515) | marine metagenome | biome: Westerlies Biome; feature: [DCM] deep chlorophyll maximum layer (ENVO:01000326); material: water (ENVO:00002006), including particulate matter (ENVO:01000060) such as... | depth 40 m
TGGCAAAATCATTATGGGCCAGGGCAGCAAACTTTTCATGTGGTCTCCATCTACAAAAGCCTGGACAGAGGTCGCTGACCTTGCCAGCACTTTCCAACTGAAGGACATCACACGCCTGGCCGTTAGCCCAAAGGGGGACAGAATTGCCATTGTTGTAAGTGAATAAATAGAAGCTCATTCTGCCCTATTAATATTTTTTTTCTCAAGTAATTCCAAAACACATAGGGGTACTAATGGTTTAAGTTTACTACTAAGCAGACTAAACTATTACTTGTAAAATGAATCTATACCCAAGAGCAATACTGACTCGAACTGTTTCTGGTTATTGTTTCACTATTTTTTTAACAACTCCCAACTCCTGCTTTAAACTACCGTAACTGGCTAAGTGAATTTATTCAGATCAATCTCAACAACTCAATGAAAAGAACTTTATTGCTCGGGCTCTGCCTGATTTTTAGTGCACTACACGCATTCGCCCAGGAAAAGGTAACTGTCAACGGCTATGTAAAAGACGCCGCCAACGGAGAAGACCTTTTCGGTGCCAATGTGCTTGTGAAAGAAATTGGTGACGGTGCTGTCACCAACTTTTATGGCTTTTATTCCATTACGCTGCCGCCAGGCACCTACACCCTGGAATACAGGTATGTGGGGTATGAAACACTTGTGAAAACAGTAGATCTAAAAGCTAATGTGAGAATGGACGTGGAGATCCGATCCGAACAGCAGCAACTGCAGGAAGTGGTGGTATCGGCTGAGCGGGAAGACCAAAATGTAACCAGCATCGAGATGAGCGTAGCAAAGCTCGACATGCAAACCATCACCAAAGTGCCGGCATTTGCTGGTGAGGTCGACGTGCTGAAAACGATACAGCTGCTACCGGGCGTAAGTACCGTTGGCGAAGGTGCTTCGGGCTTCAACGTGCGTGGCGGTTCGGTTGGTCAAAACCTGGTGCTGCTCGATGAAGCTCCGGTGTTTAACTCTTCTCACTTACTGGGCTTCTTTTCGGTCTTCAATCCCGATGCTGTCAAAGACATAAAGCTTTACAAAGGCGCCATACCTTCCCGATACGGAGGAAGAATCTCCTCTATCCTTGATATAAGGATGAAAGAGGGGAACAATAAATCTTATGATGTGGCTGGTGGCATTGGCACCATTTTCAGCCGCCTGGCGGTAGAAGGGCCTATTCAAAAAGAAAAGTCGTCGTTCATCGTCGCTGGCAGGCGTTCATATGCCGATGTGCTGGCCAAGCCATTCACAGATGTGCTGGACGACGGTGCGCAACTCTATTTCTACGACCTGACGGTGAAAACCAACTTCGATATCAACGAGAAGAACAGGGTATTTGCTTCAGGCTATTTTGGAAGGGATAAGTTCTTGTTCGACGCCCGCCAGGGGTTTGACTGGGGCAATAAAACTGCCACCATCCGCTGGAACCATTTGTTCAACGACAGGCTGTTTTCAAACTTCACTGCATTCTACAGCAACTACGACTACTCTCTGGCCTTTGGTGAAAACGACATCGATAAGTTCGAGTGGACATCAGAAATATCCACTTTCAACTTCAAACCAGAGTTCAGCTACTTCATCAATACCAACAACGAGTTGAGCTTTGGTGGCGATGTAACAGTGTATCAGTTCGATCCGGCCAACGCCCTGGGTGTGAGCAATGGCGAGGTGAGCAATATCAGCCTGGATCGAAAATTTGGCATGGAAAGCGCCGTGTATGCAGGTAACGAACAGAAACTGTCGCCGGCACTCACCGTCAACTATGGCCTTCGCCTCTCGTCGTTTAGCTATATGGGGCCTGGTCAATATTATGAGTACGACTCACCTGAGCCAGGCGTCAGAAAAACCGTGACCTCGATTTCGGAGGCGGATAACCTGGAAACTATTCAAACATATTTTAACCTGGAGCCCAGGGCTTCCTTTTCGCTGTTGGTAGATCCAACAAGCTCTATCAAGGGTAGCTATAACAGAACCGCTCAGTATGTTCACCTCATTTCCAACACTGTAGCCAGCAATCCGCTGGACGTTTGGACACCGAGCACCAACAACATTGAGCCGCAAACAGGCCAGCAGGTATCGCTGGGTTACTTCCGCAACTTCAACGACAATATGATTGAAGCGTCGGTAGAGACCTACTACCGTGCAACCAAAAACCAGATTGACTACATCGACGGTGCCGATTTGTTGATCAATCCCTATCTGGAAGGCGATCTGTTGAGCGGTATAGGAAGGGCCTACGGCGTAGAGCTATACGTTCAGAAAAAGAAAGGGAAATTGAACGGATGGGTAAGCTATACGCTTGGAAGAACCGAGCTAAAAGTAGATGGTATTAACAACAACAACTGGTATGCTACACGCTACGACCAAACCCACAATGTGAAAGTAGCGGCTTTCTATGATGTAACACCAAGACTATCATTTTCAGCCAACTTCAGCTACATCACCGGTACGCCCACCACCTTCCCCACCGACAGGTTTGAGTGGCAGGACTACGTGGTGCCTTACAATTACGGCAATGGCCGAAACAATGTAAGAATCCCAGATTACCACCGCTTCGATCTTGGTGCGACACTCAATGGAAAAACAGTAAAAAGAAACGGGAAACCGAGAAAGGTAACAGATCAATTCGTTCTATCTGTGTACAATGTGTACAACAGAAGAAATCCATTCTCGATCTATTTCACTCAGGGGAGAGACCGGCCGGTTGCAGGCGAACCTCTGCCCACCGAGGCAATTCGTGTTGCTATCATTGGTTCCATTTTTCCTTCTATCACTTACAACTTCAAGTTTTGATATCATGAACTCAATAACAAAATATATAGCATTCCTTCTCATGGCTGGTTCCATCATGGCCTGTGAAGACACTATTTACCCCGAGCTGGCCGACAGTGAGCCAGTAGTTTCGATAGACGCCTTTGTAACAAGTCAGGAAAAGACGCAGGTGATTAAAGTAACCAAAACCCAATACTACTTTGACAAGAACAGGCCTGCGGGGGTTTCTGGCGCACAGGTCAGCATCACCGACGATCAGGGCAAGGTATTCCTGTTTACAGAGTCGAACACCGACGGATGGTACGAGTGGGACCCTGCCCTAAGCGATGATTCATTGGGACTCCCGGGTGTTGAATATTCACTTAGCATTTTAGCCGAAGGCATTGAGTATACCTCGACCTCCATCACGCAGGGCGTACCAAAAATTGATAGCATCACATTTAATTTTGAGCCGGAAAACGAAATCTCTCTTGCTACCTGGTTTGCCGAAGTTTGGGCCAGAGATTTGGAGGGACCAGGTAATGCTTACTGGATCAAGGGATGGAAAAATGGGGAGTACCTCAGCAAACCAGCTGAAATACTGACCGCCTACGATGCCGGATTTAGCCGGGGTTCGGAGGTAGATGGGCTTATCTTTATCACACCTGTGAGATCCGGCACAGGTATCAACCTTAGCAGCGACGAGGATCCCGATACAGGTAAGTTTTTGCCTTCTTATCTGGATGGGGACTCTATTTATGTCGAAATCCATTCTGTGTCTGAGACAACCTTCGATTTTCTTAACCTGATGAAAATTCAGATAGATCGGCCGGGAGGTTTTGGTGAACTGTTTGCCACACCGATAGACAACGTGCCTACGAATATTATCCCGTCTCAGGAAGGCGTGAAAGTGGTGGGCTGTTTCAACGTATCAACCGTCAGTAGCTTTGGCAAGAAACTGGTGGCAGAAAACGAGACGCCTTAAGCGTCTGTAGTTTCTTTGGGTTCAAAAAGAGCAACTCATTTAAACCTATTCGTTCTCGAAATTCTTCTTTTTTACCCCTGCCCTAAAGGGAGAAAGAAGAATTTCAAAGCTGCTTAGCCTTAGTGCCGACCAGCGTGGAACAGGGGTAATAAAAACAACGTTGAAAGTAAAATTCGGAATTTGTTTTAAACGGGTTTGTCCTGGTGCGTTAGATAAAGTAGCAAAAAGCATGTCTTTTTGCTACTTTAGTTTATTACCTACCCTTCCGTGTTATGACCAGAACAGAAGAGCTTTTTCATCAGATCGCTGAGTCGTTGCCCGACGGCAAGAAGAGCAAGATGTTTGGCGCTATCTGCGTGAAAGCGCCGAATGGCAAGGCCGCCTTTATGGCCTGGAAAGACAATATGGTGTTTAAGCTGGAAGGCGACGCACAGAAGGAAGCTTTAAGCCTCGATGGTTGTGAGGTCTTCAAACCGATGGAAGAACGCCCGCCCATGGGAGGCTGGATTCGGGTGCCGGTCGACTACGAAACGAAGTGGCCAGCCTTTGCCAAACAAGCGCTGGACTATGTAAAGACGCTTTAGAAGCCGCAATGAAAAAACTAACACTCCCTTCAGGCGAAGCGGTATTCATAAGGCCGATACAGCCAACTGATGCTGCTGCCCTCTTTGCCTACTTTAGCAGCTTTTCTGACCTCACCCGCAAAAGGTTTGGCCCCCACCCCTTCGACGAGGCAACCGTCAAAGCCATCTGCGAAAATCTCGACGATGATCCCTGCATCAGACTGGCAGCTTTTGCTGACGGCAAGTGTGTGGCTTACTGCCTGCTCCTTCCAGGTATCTTACCTGACGACGACGTTCGGCTGAAGAGCTACGGCATAGACACGGATCAATTTACCTACGCTACCTATGCGCCTTCGGTAGACGAAAACTACCATGGCACCGGCCTCGCAAATGCCATGTTCACCGAGCTTGAATATGATACGAAGAAAGCAGGTGCCACCCACATCATTCTTTGGGGCGGCGTGCAACACGGCAACCCAAGGGCCAGAAGGTTCTATGAGAAAAATGGTTTTATCAAGGTGGGCAGCTTTGATCTGAACGGCGGTGATGATGATATGGTGAAGCCTTTGAGTTAGTTAGCGGCCATTGTGCATCAACAACACCGACTTCATCATTATTAATCCTCTCTAAAAATCGCCATATTTGAAACCGGAATATAACTATTCCGTTCCATCAATCATTTTGACTTTGAATCCATCATTGATCTTATGAAAACCTTGTCATTCAAACCCATTTTTTCACTCGCCATCATTCTTTTTAGTGTTTTGTTTGCCCGTCAGGCCAATGCTCAGCTAATGGACAAGCTGAAGAAAAACCTAACAGAGTCACTCACATCCTCTCCAAGAGACAAGCAAACCACCAAAGACACCACTTTCTACAACCTGGCCATTTCGCAAGGCTCCAAAGTGTCCTTTTTTGACAATAGAGAAGACAATCAAAATGCCTTTTTGGTGGGGGCAAAAAATTACACCGACAACTCCGGCAACAATGTGGTGAAGCTGACCAGAGCAGAAAAAGTATTCGATTCCAACCGGTCGGGCAGTATTGCCCTAAGCATCAGCAAGTGGAGCGCAAGAATGAATTTTCTCGGTGGCTTGAACTACCTGCTCGACGAAAACTACGGAGGCAGCCTCGCCACCAGCTACCTGAGCGATCAAATTCTTAGTGCCTACAACGACAACAATCTCTTTGAAGTGGTTGAGGTAATCACTGCCAACAACTCGCTGAATCTGCTGGAAAAATACGGCCTGGCAAAGACCATGATGAACCTGGCCATCCTGCATCATTCGCAGGGGCAGTTCACCATTGCCAAAAGCTACTATGAGCAAACGGAAACCCTGATCAAAGAGCAAATCAGCCCGAACAGCCAGGCCATGGCGTCTGTGCTCAACAACCTGGCCGTGCTTTACAAAGACCTTGGGCAATACACCGAAGCCGAGAAAGCCATGACTGAATGCCTGAGGCTGATGGCCAAAAACAAATTTGACGACAAAATGGAGTACGCTGTGGCTTTGAACAATGAAGCCATTCTCCGGTTTGAGCTGGGCAGAAACGACCAGGCTGTGAGCAGCCTCAACAAAAGCATTGAACTGGCCGCTAAGCACATCAACGAAAAAGGTACCGACTTCACCAAGCTAAAGATCAACCTGGCCGTTATTTACCAAAATCAGAAGAAGTACACCGAAGCCGAAGCCATTTACAAAGAGCTATTGGAACTGAAGGAGAAACGCTTTGGCAAGAGCAGCCCCGACTATGCAGAGATTCAAAACCAGCTAGCGGGGCTATACATGGAACTGGGCAGGACCGATGAGGTTGAAGGCTTGCTGACCAGCGCCGTGGAGATTTACAAAAAGAAGCTGAAAGAAGATCACCCAGCCTATGCCGCCACGCTGCGCAACCTGGGTAAATACTACTATTTCACCGATCAGTACGACAAGGCTGTTGCCACGTTCGGTGATGTGATTGGTATCTACGAAAGAAACTTTGGTAACAATCACCCCGAGTACCTGGGCACGCTGGAAAACATGGCCATCACTCGCTGGAAGAAGGGCGAAACGGACAAAGCCGACTCCACTTTTGGAGCGCTACTCACCAAGCATATGAACCTGCTTGAAAAGTATTTCGGTGCTATGAGCGAGAACGAAAAAGGCAAGTATTGGGACAAGGTGCGGCCCTCCTTCCTGGCCTTCTACAATTTCGCAGCAGAAAACAGCAGCAAAAAGCCGGAGCTGGCCACCCGGATGTACGAAGCTCATTTATCGACAAAGGGGATTTTGCTGAGCAGCTCTGTGAAGCTTCGTCAAAACATCCTCAACAGCGGCAACCAGCCCCTCATTGACACCTACCTCAACTGGACAAACCTGAAGGAGTCGCTGGCCAGCTACTACTCGCTGTCGAAAGATGAACTGAAAGAGCAGAAGGTCAACCTGGATTCCCTCGAGTCGTCGGCCAATGGCCTGGAGCGAAAGCTTAACCAAATGAGCGCCGACTTCGCCGATGCCAACAAGCTGCCGTCGATCAAACTTGCCGATGTGGCTGCCAAACTCAAACCGGGAGAAATGGCGGTGGAAATTATTACCTTCCCGGCATTTGATAAGTCGTTTACCGACAACAATAAATACACCTTTGCCTTCGTGAAAAATGGCGCTACTTCACCCGAACTAGTCACGATAAGCAACGGCAAAGACCTTGAGACCAGGTACGCCAAAGCCTACCGCAACATGGTGACCAACAAGCTGGAGGATGCCATCACCTACGAGCAATTTTGGAAGCCTATTGCAGGCAAGGTTGCAGGCAGCAAAAAATTGTATATGTCACTCGACGGCGTGTACAACCAGATTAACGTGATCACCCTCAAGGCCACCGACGGCAGCTATGTGAAAGACAAACATGACATAGTGCTGCTGAGTAGTACGAGACAGTTGGCCCAAAATGCCAGCGCCAAGAGTGGTTCGAAAAACACTGTACTGGTCGGGTTCCCCAACTACGGATCGAAAAGCACTCTCTCCCCTCTGCCGGGAACCCAAAAGGAGGTGCAGGCCATCAGCGCATTGGCTAAAACTTCGGGCACCACTGCCGACGTGTACATGCAGGATCAGGCCACCGAAGCGCTATTGAAAGACAAGGTAAAAAACCCACGTATTCTTCATATCGCCACCCATGGTTTCTTCCTTCAGGACGTGGCCGGCACTGAGGGTGACAAGGTGCTGGGCGTGGAGATCAGCAAGGCCAAAGAGAATCCGCTATTGCGCTCCGGGCTCTTTCTGGCTGGTGTGGAAGGCACCACTGGCAGCATCGAAAACAAAGAGGTTAATACCGCCGACAACGGCATTCTTACTGCCTACGAAGTGCTCAATCTGAATCTTGAGCAAACAGACATGGTGATCCTTAGTGCCTGCGAAACAGGTCTTGGTGAAATCAAGGGTGGCGAAGGTGTATATGGCCTCCAAAGGGCGTTTCAGGTTGCCGGAGCCGGGTCAATCATCATGAGCTTGTGGAAAGTAAACGACGAAGCCACCCAGGAGCTAATGGTCAACTTCTACAAAGAGTTTTTGAAGTCGGGTGACAAGCAGGTGGCGTTTGCCAAAGCTCAAAATGCCCTGAGAACCAAATATGCCGAGCCCTACTATTGGGGTGCCTTTGTCATGATGAACTAAATCTTACTATCAACTTATCGAAGCAAAGGCTCCACACAGATGGAGCCTTTGCCTTTTTTTGTCTGCCAAACATCCACGCTTTCCAACTAAATGGCCGCAAAAGGTTTCTTACCACAAAGCCCCTGAGCTATGAAAGCTGTTGTCTTAAGTCTAATGGTGGTCGTCTTTTCATTGACAGTATTCTCCTGCCAAAACGAGCCGGTTACGCCATCATCGGGATTTGCCACTAGTTGGGAAGTCAATGCCAATGCCTTTATTGCTGCCACCTCGCAAACGACTGGCGACCCATTCGTTATCAAAAAAGCTGTACTGAATGATTCGCTGCTGAAAGTAACCGTGCAATATGCAGGCGGCTGTAAAAAGCATGATTTCAAACTAGTGTGGGACGGAGCCATTGACTCATCAACGATCCCCGCCGTCGCAAACTTTGCATTGATCCACGATGGCAACAACGACATGTGTGAAGCCCTCCCTACCGAAGAACTAACGTTTGATCTTGTTGACATAATGAAAGGGAGCCGGCCTATCGAAGGTTTTCAGGCCTGGGTAGTCAACGCATCTAACAAAGAAGAAGTACTCACCATTTCGGAATCGGCGGAATGCGGATGGGCTGTTGAAACCGCCTCAGTCGTCTGCGGAACAGGCATATGGGACAACCTGTGGCTTCAGACCTTAAGAACGGAACAAGCTGGCGGCGTCCGTTCATTCCTGCTTCAGCCGGTTTCCGTTGCTGCCGGGGTAGAAATACCCGACAATCCTGACGAGGGAACAAAGTACTATATAGGTGTCAAAATACTGGATAACTACGAACCAAATCCAGATATCGGCGTCTGCCAGGCCTATCCGGGCGATCACTACAGTGTCGAAATCACATGTATTCAACCCTACGAATAATCTTAACTAAGTCTCATGATTTGTAAGAGCATTGTGCCGCTGGTTCAATGCTCTTTCCCTTTGGCCGCCATACGGATGAGCGGAAGATTGACTAATTTAGAGTGTCAAATAGCCAGGGCTTATCATGAACGTACTTGTAACAGGCGCTACCGGATTCCTTGGTTCCAGAATAGTCGAGGCACTGGCTTTGGATGACAAAATAAGCGGGATAGTTGCCGCTGGAAGAAAACTTAACCCGCTTCACACAGTCGAAAGTAGCAAGCTAAATTACCAGCTGGGCGACCTGGTGGATGCCGGGTATGTGGAACTGCTGCTCGAACAACCCATCGATGTTATTGTCAACTGCGCCAGCCTGTCGTCGCCCTGGGGCAGCTATGAGGCTTTTCATCAAGCCAATATTGTATCTCAGGCCAATATGATTGCTGCCAGTAAAAAGGCTGGCGTACAGCGCTACGTATATATCTCCACTCCGGCTGTTTACTTCAACTTCAAAAACCGCTTCAATGTAAAAGAAAGCGACCCCTTGCCCCAAAAGGCCTCCAACAACTACGCCGCCACGAAACTACAAGCTGAGCAGTTGCTTGAGAAGTCGGAGCTGAGCTATGTCACCATCCGGCCACGGGCGCTGATAGGAAGAGGCGACACCGTGATTTTCCCCCGGCTCATCCGGTCTTACCACGAAGGACGGCTGAAGGTAGTGGGTTCGGGCGATAACGTGGTAGACCTAACGGCTGTATCTAATGTGGTTCACTCCGTAAAACTGGCTATGCACGCTCCTGAAGATGCTTGCGGAGAAGCCTACAATATCTGCAATGGAGAACCTGTGAGGCTTTGGGAAGCCATCAACTATGTTTTAGGTAAATTTGACTTACCACCACCCAAAGGCAAGGTTCCCTACGCTGTGGCTTCCTTTGCTGCTATCATCATGGAGTGGAAGTCGCTTCTGTCCCGGTCAAAAAAGGAACCAGTGCTGACCCGGCAATCCGTGGGCATATTGGCCAGGTCTATGACACTCGACATCACCAAAGCCAGAGAGCGACTCGGTTATGAGCCAGGTCAAACCACCTGGGAGGCTATTGACGAATTTGTCGAGTGGTACAAAACAGCTTACCAATGACACTGAGGCAAAACCAAACAGGCCCATTAGTGGGCTTTGAGCTGAAGTCGGCTGGCTACTGCAAAGCCAGCTGGCACCATGCGCAAAAGGGCGCACCCAAAAAAACCATCCGGTTTTACGCCACCTATGCAGTCATCAAACATCCAAAGCATGGTGTAATCCTCTTCGACACCGGTTATGCAAAACGGTTTTTCTCAAGCACAAGCTCTTATCCGTACAAGTTGTACCGGGCATTCACACCCGTTTTTATAAAACCCGAAGAAGAGGCCGCAGCACAATTAAAGGCGGACGGAATACCGCCGGAAGACGTCCGCTACATCATTGTATCGCATTTCCATGCCGACCACATCGGGGGGCTCAAAGACTTCCCGAATGCCCGATTCATCTGCGACCGGGCAGCTTACGACGACATCAAAGGAAAAAGCGGACTGAGTGCATTAAAAAAAGGATTCCTCCCCGCACAGATCCCTGAGGGCTTTGAAGAGAGAACCGACTTTCTTGATATTGAAAAAGGAGTATCAAAAGACGAGCATCTGGGGCCACTGCATGATCTGTTTAACGATGGCACCATTCACTTGACCAGACTGGATGGCCACGCAAAAGGCCAGCTGGGTGCACTGCTCGCAACGGAAAAAGGGCAGGTCTTTCTCATCTCCGATGCAGCCTGGCTGAAACCAGCTTATACCGACCTGAAGCTACCCCACCCCATCGTACGTCTGTTCTTTGACTCATGGGCTGAGTACAGGGCCAGCCTGAATCGGGTGCACAATTACCACAAGGCTCATCCGGAAACACTGATCATTCCCTGCCACTGCCTTGAAACGCTGACAGCACTAAACGACCCACAGTCATGATCGGCTTCAAACTTCAAATCTTGTGGCATTTCCTTTTGTTCCGCTGGCAAAGAAGAAAGCGCTACAACCAGCAGTCGCTTCACCAGCTCCGAGCCACAAAAGAAAACCGGTGGAGAAAAAATCTCCAAAAATCATCCTTCTACAAAGCGCTTTCAGGTCAGCCGCTCAGCCAGTTTCCCATCATGGACAAAAGCTCGTTCATGACTCATTTCGACGATATCAACACAGTGGGTATTGCAAAAGAAGAAGCATTTAAGGTGGGGCTAGCCAGCGAAAAATCAAGAGATTTCTCCCCAACCATCCGGGGCATAACTATCGGGCTTTCTTCCGGCACCAGTGGAAACAGAGGCATCTTTTTGGCCAGTCAAAAGGAGAGGGCTATATGGGTCGCCGCTGTTTTAGACAGGGTCATTGGGTTTTCGTTGCGAAAAAGAAAAGTCGCTTTCTTCCTAAGGGCCAACAGCACGCTTTATGAGTCGGTGAACTCTTCCCTTCTCCAGTTTCAATTCTATGATATAAAAAGCGATATGGCCCAGCACTGCCAGACGGTGGCAGCCACCAGGCCTCACATTTTGGTCGGTCAGCCATCGGTGCTCATGCGCATCGCCCGATATTTTGAAGAAAAGCAGATAGCAGCTCGCTTCGAAAAAGTCATTTCAGTGGCGGAAGTACTGGAAGATGACCAGAAAGCCTACCTGGAAAAGGTCTTTAAAATAATGATAGAGCAAGTCTACCAATGTACGGAGGGATTTCTCGCTCACACCTGCAAGGCAGGTTTTCTGCATTTCAACGAAGACTGGCTACTGATTGAGAAGAAGTACCTGGACGAAGAGAAGAAAAGATTTCACCCTATCATCACCGACTTTCTGAGAACGACCCAGCCGATTATTCGTTACGAGCTCAACGACATCATTCATGCAGGTGAGCCATGCAGCTGTGGGCTAAAAACGATGCAAATCGCTAAAATAGAAGGCAGATCGGACGATGTTTTTGAGTTTGTCGACGATGGCAAAACAATCACAATCTACCCCGATTTTATCCGCCAGGCTGTGGCTTTCAGCAGTGATGTGATAGACAATTACGTGGTGACCAGGCGAAGTGAGAAAAAAATTGGCCTGTTTATTGAAGTAAGCGAAGGAGATTTTTTAAACGCTTACGGAAAAGCTGAAAGTGCACTTCAGTCTTTATTTGAAATTTTTGGTATTCCCGGCATTACGATCATTCGGGAAGAAGAGCAACTCCTCCAGAGGGGAGTCAAATTCAAAAGAATAAGGAATGAAAGTCGTCAGACCATTTAAGATTGTCGGTGCGGGTTATTGCCTGCCGTCGAAGTGTGTCTATTCGCAGGAAATGGAAAAAGAGCTTGGGCTCCCTATCGGATGGATTTACAAATATTCAGGTGTCAAAAAACGCCACATCGCCACCACTGAAAGCAATAGCTGGCTTGGTGCAGAGGCATTGAAAAAGGCCATGCGAAGTGCTCGTCTCCAACCGGAAGACCTTGGTTGCCTCATCGCTGCCTCAGCCACTTTTGACTACCCGCTGCCCAACAAAGCCAGCATGATAAAGCACGAGCTGGGCTGGCACAATACTGACTTAGGCTGTATCGACATCGACACCACCTGCCTCAGTTTTGTAACAGCACTGGACTATGCCTCCCGCCTGCTCAACAACAGTGACTGCCGGCACATTGCCATTGTGAGTGCAGAAATAGCTTCAAAGGGCCTCAACCCCGAGCACAAGGAAACGTTCAGCCTTTTTGGAGATGCTGCCGCTGCCATCATCGTATCTTTTGATGATAATGGAGAAAGTGGCCTCGTAAAACATAGTCTGGTCACCTATTCTGAAGGAGCCGAACACACCATCATCAGAGGTGGTGGAAACAAGTTTTTCTTCAAAGACCATCCTTATGATGCAACACTTCATTCTTTTAGCATGGAGGGAAAAAAGCTCCTGAAACTGGCCATGCAAAAAGTGCCCGAGTTTACGGAAAAGCTGTTTTGCCAAACTGGCTCATCAATCGGAGAGGTGGATCTGATCATTCCTCACCAGGCCAGCAAATCAGGCCTGCTGCTGCTTAACAGTCTTCTTGACGGCAAAACGGACAAAGTGGTCAACAACCTGGCGAGCTATGGCAACTGCATCGCTGCTTCCATTCCCCTGGCTCTGACAGAAGCTATCGAATCAGGGCGGCTTAAAAGGGGCGATAGTTGCTTGCTGATTGGTACTGCAGCGGGATTTTCTGTAGGTGGATTGTTGTTTAAATTCTAAGTCTTAAAACATGAATCTGGTATACGGCACTGGTCTTCTTTTTCTTCTGGTTCTGATGGAGCTTGTCGCCATCAGGTACTTTCTGCAGGAAAAAATTCCCTGGAAAGAAATCGTCATGAACCTCAACTCAGGACACATCCTGTTGTGGATCTTCCGGGGGTTAGAGGTATTAGCGTTTCATTGGTTGCTTATGCATTTCAGTTTTAGCTGGGTGGCTCAGTGGCCTGTTGCCATGCAGTGGATTTTTGCCTTTGTCGCCTGGGATTTTTGCTTTTACTGGTTGCACAGGCTTCACCATGCCATCAGTTTCCTGTGGGCCGTGCACGTGGTTCATCATGAGGGAGAGCATTTCAGCCTATCCCTGGGTATTAGAAACTCCTGGTATTCTTCGCTTACCTCCTTCCCATTTTTTGCTGGCTTGGCCATTTTGGGACTTCCTCTGGAGATATTCATCGTAGTTTCTTCAGTCCACTACTTTATTCAGTTTTACAACCATAACAGGATTGTGAAAAAGAGCGGCTGGCTGGAGCATATCATGATCACTCCCTCCCACCACAGAGTTCACCACGGCAAAAACCCCGAGTACATCAATAAAAACTGTGGCGGTACCTTCGTGATATGGGATAAACTATTCGGTACATTCCAGGCGGAACGTGATGACATTGATATTGAATTTGGCACCAGCGACCCGGTTCCATCGGAAAACCCATTCTGGGCCAACAACATACCTTTTTTAAAGTGGCTTCATCTTCCACTGCCACAGTTTAGAAAGAATGAGACCGAAAAAAGCTTCTTTAGCGATACCTTCGTTGGCTTTGGCGGGCTACTGCTGTTCTGTCTGTTGCTTTTTTATATCTACAAGGAACCATCGTGGACGGGCACTCCCAAGCTGATCCTATTCAGTATTATTTTCCTGAGCACAATCGCCAACGGCGGTCTTGCTGAAAATAAAGTATGGGGTGCCGCATTGTGGATCACGTGCACGCTCATTTTCTCAAGTGTTTTTGCCATTGTTTTTAATGACGAGCCGATACTGATAGTTATCGTGGCGGCGATCGCTTTGCATGGACTGGAGACAATTCGAAGACTTGTGCTGCGAACCCCTAAGGGTCTTAGACAGCAGAAAGAGCCAACGGGTACAGTGGCTTACTGAAGCGTTCCATTTTTTTTCTATTACCTCAGAATATACAGCTTCCCAAAGCCATGCTTAAAGGCCTTGTCGGCGGACGTCGCCCTGTGCTCCAGTGGTTGGCCATTCATGCGAAGCAGCACTCTGTAAAGGTAAACGCCATTGGCCAGCTGGTCGCCGTACTCGTCTGTTCCGTTCCAGGCAAACTGCGTAATGTTATTACCAATGCGAATCGGGCCAATTTCGTCCTGGGTGATCTCCCTGACAACCCTGCCCGAGACCGACATGATTTGTATTTTCAACTGATCCGGTATCTCCGACCCTGTGAGGGTAAACACAAATTTGGTGCTTGTGCTGAATGGGTTGGGATAGGGATAGAAGTTTGTTACCGTTGCCTCGTTGATGACCTCAAAGCTGATTTCGTAGGGAGCTGTTCCAGCCTGGTTTCCGCTCACGTCGGTCGCTATCACACGCATCGCATAAATGCCATCTTCCAACGGCCCGGGTCTGAACTCAATATTGAACTCCTTCTTTTCGGTATTGGCAGACCATGTCATTTTGCCTCCGGAAAAAGGCACACGCTCGTAGTCGCACTCCTCGCAGGGGGATTTGAGGTACACCTCAATACCAATCGTGTCTTGCTTTTGCAGGTACTCATAGTCATCGTAAAGTCTCATTTTCACCAGCGGGTTAGGGGAAACGATGTCGCCATTGAGGATGTAACTACCATCGAAGGTGACGTCGAGCAGCGGATTGACATTGTCCGCATTTACGTCCAAATAATCTTTGAAAGTCAGCTGATTGTTGGTCGAAATGAGCTCCCTTTCTGTCGACTCAATGATTGTACGCAGGCTTTCCCGTCCATCTACTCCCAGGGTTGTTAACGGCACATTGAACTGCACCGAGTCTCCCGCAAGCAAGGCAGGCAATTTCATTTCGAACTCCTGGATAGTGCTCGTTTCACTTGACACCAATTGGTATCTTACCGTTAGCGAATCGGCATAATCAACCGGAGAAGGATTAAAGTATGAAAAAGGCACCACGAGTTCTTCCCCCTCATTGGCGGTTCTGGTTAGCTTGTTCCTGGCAGTCAGGTCGCTGGTCAATAAAATGCCTTCCGGCAACTGATTGAACGTGACTATCCATTTTTTTAGTTGCGCAGGCACCAGATTGGCTTCGTCGCTCGTATGGTAGTCTATTTGCAGATAAGGGTAGAAATTGGCATCTACAGATGTCAGGTCTATCGTTGATACATTTTCATCGGCAAACAGCAAATCTTTAACACCATCGTTCCGGAGCCCATAAATGTCCAGCCTGAAATTCCCGGCAGTTTGTCCGGCGCCAAGCTTTACTTCCTGATAAAGCGATCCCCACGACTTGGCCGGGCCTATCCTGCCCGACAGCACACTACCACTAAAGAACTTGCCTTCCACTACGTCATTGAGCACAAGCTGTTGCTCATCGGCCGGGCTACCACTTCCATCTGAAAGCAACTCCACAGCAGTTCCTTCTGCCTGGCCTTTCCTTCCATAGAAAATTACCGGTTGCCCATTCACAAGGCTATTCAATGTGGCTGTTTGTATACCGAAAGCTTTTAGTTGTTCTTTTACTTCGGCATCCCATCTGTCGTACTGCACAGTGCCTATATTGAAAAAGACAACGAAGTCGCCGTTAGACACGGCATTCAGCAGTTGAGAAAGCCGCCTGGTGCCTCCGTTGGAACCTGCCGGGTCATACATCTCTGCGTCGGTGAAGTTATGAATGCGCTTCGGATACACTCCACAGGTGAGTCGATTATCAAATTTTTGCCAATCAGAAAAAGGAGCGTACGGCACGGTCGATTGCTTATCAAACACGACCACGTTAAGCGTATTATCTCTACACACATTAAAGTTGGTAACCTCAAGGAAGAGCTCCGACCCACCCGCATTTACGCTGTACTCACGTGCTACAGCACCAGAGTTATTGGGGCCAAAAGTTTTGATACTGATATCCAGGTTGTTTTCCGGGAAAGACCAATCAAAGCCTGACTCCGACAATGACATCCCTTTGATTTCGGCGTCGGCGAACTGATTGGCCGACACCATCGCATATCCCCGGGGGCTGTCGTTGATCATGGTAAACTGGCTCAAAACCCAGGAAGTGTCCTCTTCAGGTTCGGGGTTCAGAAAGCGACTCCGCCAGTAAATCACGGTAGAATCGGCGATTGAAAATGTAGACGCCAAATCCACATTTTGAACGGTAATCACCCGCATATCGCCACTGATCCTGTGCTTCATTGGGCCGTTGAAATCCGGCGACGTGTCAATTTCAAGTTCGAAACCTCGTGAGGGTGAAAACAAGTCACTTGCCTGAATTACAAAATCGACATTCGATCCGGCAATGCCCCGCTTCATCGGAAAAATGGGAATAGTCGTTCCTTTGGCAAGAAAAAGGTCAATGCTGGCTGTATTGTTCCCTTCATTCAGCTCATCTATTTCGTCGTCTGGGTCGAGAATCACCTCAAAGGTATTGTTACCCAAACCGGCAAGGTCGGGGTTCGAGATTCCGAAGTACATGGTGTCCTCCCGAAGCACATACGGAGAGATAAGCGAATCCAGGCTCACACTGCCGTCTTCCAGCCTTCGCCTCACGTAAATCTTCAAATCAGATTCAGTGGCGATGCCAAAATTCTTCACAACAAACTTGAGAGCAAATGTGTCCTTGGCTACCTGCAGCGGGTTTCCCTCAGTGTCGATCACCTCCAGCGCATCGGCGCTGATCTCGTAGTCAGGCTTACCTGCCCCAAATATCTTGATAGCAGGATCACCCTGAAGTAGCATCTCCTGCACCTGAGTAATGTTCCGCTCAGAGGAGCCATATCGATCAAGATATCTCCTTGATGCCTCATTTTTGATATTACCCAGGGTCTCCTTCACAAACAAGGTATCACCAAAGGCAGTTTCATAAAACACCCCTGAAAAGTTTCGCAGGTCGTTGGAAAAACCTTTGTAAGTATGGGCCATAAAACCAATAGCCCCAAGGTTCGGCGTCAGTGTCCAGTCGTCACCAAAGGTGAACGAGGTCTCGAAAATATTACCGGCATCGCACCCGTTAACCAAAATCACGGGATACCTGCCTTTGTTGTTGTACCCAAAGCCTGGATTAGACACGTTACCAATATCGATGTCTGTGGAAAAGCTCGCCGAGTGGCCAAAAAATGTGATCATTGATACACCGTTGTTCACCTCCTCGGCAATGTTGATAAGCTCCACCGCATTGCTAGTGGATTTGCTGCTAGTCACCACATTGGCTCCCAGGTACTTGCCTTCTGCAATGAACTTAAATCCGTTGACATAAGATCGAAATGTAGCCAGCTCTCCCTGAGTGGCTCCTCCACTCAAATGAATGAAGTTCTTTTTCCACAACTGATCGAAGGGCTGATTTTCCATCTCCATCACCTTGTTCAGGTAGGCTTGCACGTCGTCCGGGTTCCTTGCGTTCAGTCTTCCTATTGCAATAGGCGATTCATAAGTACTGCCAGCCAGTCCGGCCAGCATGGCAATGTCGCTTCCAGGCACGCCGTTAGTGGGTATGAAGTGAACAAGTGTGGTGGTAGCCGGGTCTTGTCTGTAGTAATTTCGGTGCACACCCGTTCCTTTTCCTATAAGGAAGAAGTATTCTGGCTCACCATTGGCCAGCAGGTAACCCGCCAGTCTGCGAATGGCCCATGGAGATATTTCACCATAGTTAAAGCCGTCAAATAACTGCTCCATTTCTACAATAAGCACCTGATGGTTTCCACCCTGCGCACTCTCACGAAAAGCTTTGTAGGCTGCCACCGGATCTGCAGTTCCTGTAGTAGTGGCCTTTCTAAGCTCCGGGTGAGTGACTATGATGTAATCAAAAGCCGTTGGATCGATAGCCGGCATGGTTGCCTGCTTGATACTTACCGGGGTATAAGGAGTAGTAGTGGCGATCAACTTCCGCTGAACAGCGGTGCCATTCACTACTGCTGCGAAATCACTGGTTCCTGTGATGACACCAATTTTGTTCACGTTATCCGGCTGTGTCACATCAAAAAGACTACTGGCTCCAGCCGGATTGGTCACTCTAATGAAAGACTTATTTCCCGTGTTCTCCCTTAGCATCAATGTCTTCTGCGACTGACCAGCCATGTCCGTGCTGGCGGCGTAATTAACCTTTACATAAGACACCGCTGCCCGGTCGGCAGCGCTTCCAATACCAACCACATTCACCCGCACAAACAACTCTCCAGTAGATGAAATATCTGACCATAAAATGGTTTCGGAGACAGTATAGGGATCATGCTCTGAAAACTCGGCCGTGTGTAAAAGCCGCAAACTTGACGAAGATGGGCCCACATATACCTCTACATTGTGATCCAGGTTATTTCTCCCGACCAGGAGCACTTCTAACGTAGGGTCGGGCCCGGAAGTAACCCGATTGGTCAATCCAGCCAAAGTGATCATTTGATTGGCTCCTTTGGCAATGTCACTGCCTGTCCAACCTTCGCCATGATCGTACTGACTAAGAATGATGTCGCCGCCCTGGTAGGTCTTCCCTTGCGAGTAATTGTTGACCTGAAGCTTGAGTACTTCCCGGAGATAGTAAGGCTCAGCAGGTAAGTTACCTACATTGTTCTCTGCTACAGGTGCCAACATCCGCTTGCCGGACGTAGCCGTTAGCGGCCAGGTGAGAAAATAGGTTGCTGAATCAGAAAACAGGTTATACAAAGTGTGAGGCTGGGCCTCCTCAGAAACATACAGTTCCGTATCGCTCTTACCATCCGCTGGCTGCCCGTAAAACTCAATATAGTCGCTGGCATCAAGTCGGCCATCTTCCTGCCCTGGCAGATAAATAGCCTGCTCTACCCCTCTGTGAAAAAGCTGCAACCGTCTGGCGTCGATGGAGGCCAGCGGCACACCGCTTTCCAGCAGTTGCTGCTGCGTCAGGCGAAACATTCCCTCTCTGGCGACTTTAATTTTATAGTACGACTGCCCGGGTCTGATCCATTCATTGCCCCATGGCTGAGACTTTGCCATAGCTGCTACAAACAACAACCCGGCTAATAAGGCACTTCTGTATGTCCACAGTCTATTTCGCATTCCATCCATATCTTAATGAAAAGATGTGACTATAAGGCGACTGCGCCCTGTTTCCAATGTCGGTTAAAGCATAGTCGATCTGCACTCCCTGAAGGTTAAGTCCGATACCAAACGACGGCAGGTAAGTCCACGATTTGCTGCCATCAAAATCTTTGACCTGCTGCAGTTGACTCACGCCGCCTCTCAAAAAGGCCTTTTTTGCATAACTTACCTCAAAACCAGCCTTCGGATCGATACTGGCCAATTTACTTTTGATCACAGTGTTTCTTTGTCCGTCAAACGTCAAATCAACGTCGGCGCCAACAAGTCCTGCCCATTTTCCTTTGTTTACCACTGCGTTGGCAAGCCCCACCGATAGGCGGGGTAGCGTAATTTCAAGGCTGCTCTCCGGGATCACGTTGCCCGTTTGGGTGTACACGTCAACAACCAATGAAGAATTGTGCGTCCAGGCATTGAACGTTCCGGTAGCATCTCTGAGTACCGCCCCCATCTTCCAGTTGCCCCTGTTGTACTGTAGTGCTGCATCGAGGCCAAAGCCCCAGGCATTCGCAAAATCGCCTACCGTCCGGTGGATCACCTTCAGATTGCCACCCAGCGACAGGCCACCCATCTTCTTGGCAAGCGAAAACATGAATGCATAGTCGGCCGCAGAAAAGAAACGGATATTATCGTAGTTGATAGCGCCGCTGGCGTCGTAAAGGAACCTGGTGTCGGGAATATTGTCAACCCCAAAACGGATCACAGAAACACCCATGAAGGTATTGCTATCGATGGGAGTAGCAAATCCCGCAAAATCATAGTTGGCTATACCTGCGAAATATGCTGCATGCATCAGCCCCACCTGGTATTGTTCGGTGAGCTGAGTGAGTGCCGCCGGATTCCAATAGCCCGCCGTCACATCGTTGGCCAGACCAACTTGCGTGTTGCCCATTCCCAATGCCCTGGCTCCCACGCCTATAGCCAGAAACTCGTTGCTATATTTTGGTGCATTTCCCTGTCCAAATAGCAGGCCGGAGAAGGACAAACAGACGGCAAGAATTAATGTAATCCGCATTCAGTGACTAATTCAACCTAAAATTAATGATATAACATTCTCCACACCAACATACCCGCTCACTTGTTGGAATACTTCGACAAATAGACGGCAAAAGTAGATGAAGATGCCGGCCTTTGCTGGAAGCTGGCGAAAAATGATTCACCGGTGCACCGCCACTTATCGGAATGCGGCTTTAACGCAGCTACCAACCTTCATTCATCGGCGCTTGCGCTTGTCGGCCCGGTTGTACCAAGGGATTAGGAACTGTTTACCAAACAGCACGACGGTGGCAATCGACGCCCAAATGTCTAAAAAACGCCTTAATATTGTACTTTTTAAGTTAAAAATATGATTATTTAATGATTATGATGCATTCACTAATATTTCTTAGCCAGTACTTGGCCATGCAAGGTACTTTTCCGTATATAGTGCTAAGGTCAAAAACTTTTAAACAAAATGAGAGATGAACATTGAGAATACACAGGTGCAGATGCGGAAGGGAATTCTCGAGTTTTGCATCCTCCATATCATATCACGTGGCGAGGTGTATGCCTCCGACATGTTGCAGGAGCTTACCTCTGCAAAGATCATGGTGGTGGAAGGAACACTCTACCCCCTCCTTACCCGGCTGCGAAAGGCCGGCCTCGTTGACTACAAATGGGTTGAATCAAATTCAGGGCCACCCAGAAAATACTATACCCTGACTGATGAAGGAACAACTTTTTTAAATGGGCTCCAGGATACCTGGGATGAACTTGTGGGCTCCACCAGTAAAATTATGACAACGAAAAAGCAAAACGGGCAAAAGAAATGAATAAGAATATAAGCATCAATATTAGCGGCATTATCTTCCACATAGAGGAAGATGGCTATGAAAGGCTAAAGGGCTACCTCGAATCCATTACCACCTATTTTTCGACTTTCGAAGACAGCAAAGAAATTATCGCCGATATCGAAAGCAGAATTGCTGAGATTTTTCTCGAGAAACTGGACAAAGAAAACAAGCAGGTAGTGGCTATCGAAGATGTCAATATGCTGATTTCTACGATGGGTACCATTGCCGACTTCGAGGCGATTGAAGACAAAGAAGACAAAGCAGCGCCTGCGGCTGCAGCCGACACCGGCAGCGGAGAAAGCACGGACACAGCGGAAGAAAAGACTGAACAAAAAGAGAAGACCGGTTCAAAAAGACTTTATCGTGACATCAACAGAAAAGTCGTTGGTGGCGTGTGCAGTGGTCTTGCCCACTACTTCAGCATTGACCCCATGTGGGTGCGTTTGCTCTTTCTGCTTATGTTCTTCAACTTCTTTCTACCAGGGTTAAGTGGCGCAATTTTGCTCGCCTACATAATCCTTTGGATTGTGGTGCCGGGCAACAAGGCCCTTGAAGACGACAAGAAGATCAAGAAAATGTTCCGCAGCCAGGAAGACCGGGTGCTGGGTGGTGTGGCCAGTGGTGTCGCCGCCTATTTCGGAGTAGATGTAACAGTGATCAGGCTGCTGTTCGTGCTTTCCATCTTCCTCGGGGGTACCGGATTCTTTGTCTATATCATCCTGTGGATCATCACGCCCCTGGCAAAGACCATCACTGAGAAAATGCAGATGCAGGGAGAGCCTGTTACACTTTCCAATATTGAGACAAACATTAAGTCGAACCTCAACATAAAGGAGGACGAAGAAAGCCCTATCGTAAAAGTGTTGTTGTTTCCATTCCGATTGATTGCGTTGATCATCAATGGTATCGCCAAATTTATCGGCCCCGCTGCCAACGTATTCGTTGACATCATCCGGGTATTCATCGGACTGCTTTTCAGCATCATCGGATTGTCGACAATGACCGCCATTGCTATCACCTGCGCCATGTTCTTCGGGCTTACCATCGGCTGGTGGGACTGGGTATCGGTTGATGGCGTACCAGTAGAGCTTTTCCAACAGACACTCCCAGGCTGGGCTGTCTTTGGGCTCTTCCTGTCAGCTTTTATACCAGCATTGGCTATCACTTTGGGCGGTATCAGCATCATGGCCAAAAGATGGGTGGCCGGCTCCTTCTTGGGATGGTCACTGTTCGGCTTGTGGATCATCAGCCTTGTGCTCGTGAGCTACACAGTGCCACGCATTATCATGGACTTCCGCACAGATGCTATCCATACAGAAACCAAAACGTACGACATGGCCGGTAAAACAGCGGTATTGACTTTATCAGACAGCGACCGCCGGGAGTGGGACGAGTGGAACGGCCAGTATGAAGCTGTAGAACTTCGCCTGAGAGGCCACGACGATTCAGTGTACAAAGCAGTCCTTGATTTTGAAGCCAGAGGAAGAGACCGCTCAACAGCGCTTGAAAATGCGCAGATGGTTACTTATGAGCTCAATGTGCAAGATTCCATCTTTAACTTTCCAAGAGAGCTGAAGTTCAAGAACGATGCCCGCTTCAGGGTGCAAAACCTGGACATTACGCTATACATACCCTACAATCAGCCCTTCAAAATGGACGAAAGCCTGGCCAGGATCCTGAGAAACACTATTTACAGAAACGGCTACTCTACCCGACAGATGGAAGGTAACACGTGGGTGTTTACCGACGCAGGTTTGAAGTGCACCACGTGCGAAGAGGATGACGACTACTACTCGTACAACTCAGGTTCAGGAAAAAGTTCTTTCGATGCCGATCCTCTGACGTACGACTTCAAAGGATATGATGAGATAGAAGCTGGCGGCATCTTCAAATTCTACATCAAGCAGGGCGACTACAAAAACATCGAAATCACCGGCGACGACGAATGGCTGGAAAGAGTAAAAGTAAGCCAATCGGGGGGCGTATTGAAGTTCGACATCCGTGGCAGCGACTGGGACTGGCGTGACAACTGGGAGTCCAGCGACAAAATCTACGTCTACATCAGCACACCTGACCTGGAGAGTATTGAGTTATCCGGCGCTTCGGAAGCCTATATCGATGGTTTCCAGGCCAACAGGATGGCGCTCAATCTATCGGGGTTTGCCCAGGTGGACATGGACATCGACGCCTCCAAGCTCGACATAGAAATGGACGGCGGCAGTAAGCTGACCCTGCGGGGCAATGTGAACGAGCTGAAAGCTGACGTGGAGGGCGCTGCCTCACTCGACGCCTTTGGCAGTGAGGCCAGGTATGTCGAGGTCAACGCACAGGGAGCTGCCCGTGCCAAGGTAAATGCCATGGTCGACCTGAAAGCCGAAGCATCCGGTGCCAGCACCATTGTGTACCAGGGTGAGGCAAGCTCCGATATCAGAAGATCAGGAGCGGGGAGCGTGAGGAAGGAATAGGAAGGTAATCGGTGAGAAGTAATCAGTAAAGCAGTCGAATCCTACTGATTACCACTCACTGATAACCAATAACTAAAAATTTTCATTTGCCCAATTTTCAAGTCCGAAAAGCCGGACGCCGGAAGGTGTTCGGTTTTTTTTTATGCAATGGTGCAAGCACCCCTAACGCAAGCGTCCGCTTGAGTTTATCCTTAAAATAGCCTCAGCTAATAATGCTTTCTACACTGAAGAATATAAAGTGAGTCTCCCTCAGCTTTATACACCAGCCTATGCTCATGATCCATCCTTCTCGACCACCAGCCTGACAAATTACTTCGTAGTGGCTCGGGCTTCCCGCTGCCTTCAAATGGGGTTCGTTGGCATTGTTTGATTAACTCATTGATCCTTCTAATCATCTTTTTATCAGTCTGTTGCCAGTGGAGATAATCTTCCCATCCCGGAGAGAGGAAAACGATTTTCATTCGTCAATCAGCTCTCGCTCTACCCCTTTTCCCTCTTTGTATTCCTCTATTCCACGGGCAAGTCTTTCAGCATTTTTGGAGCTACTCAGCAGGTACATGGTCTCCTGCATGCTCTCATAGTCGGCTTTCGACATCACAACCACATCCTCACCATTTGCTCGGGAAACAAACAAAGGCGAATGAGAAGACAGCACCTTATCGAGAAAGGACTTCATGTTCTGACGAAAATTCGAATATGTGGTTATTTCCATGACTCAAAGTTAATCAACTGACATTAGTTGTACAATATATTGTACGAACATGCTTACAAGTAGTTTGAGCTCGAAAAACCATAAACCCCTATTGTTATCAATATGACGTTTTTTGTTAGCAAACTTATTTTACTATCCCTAATTCATATATTCATTCAATGAATATATAATATAACCTCAAAACAGCTCCTAATATTAAAATGAGATGATTCATTTGAAAAATTCATTTTTTCTAGTTCTTCCGTTTGTCTTTTCCTTTGGAAATTGTTTGGCACAAAAAGACTCAACCAAACTGGCTTATGTAGCTCCGTCCATAGGTTTATACCTGATCAATGAGCCGAGCTTCAAGAATGTCTATCGCTCCAATTTTGTGTCTAAGGTATCTCTAGCCCTGGCAGTACCTATTACAAAAAAATTCTTTCTCAAGGGTAGTTTCAGCCATATGCGCAAAAACGGTGTTCCTGTTATATATACTTATGATTCAAACTTCAATGTAATTGACTCACGGAGGGAAGGAAAGAGTTCATTTGCAACAAACATTATTAATCTGGGTGGCGAACTGCGTGTGGTGAGTCTTAGTAAAATAAGTTTTTCGCTTGAAGGTGGGTTTTCTGTTTTTAAAGGGCGGGAAGATCAGTACTATGCAGATGGCTCTGAGCTTTCAAGCTCTCCGTTCGCAGGATTAATGGCTTTCTACGGAGGTGCTGAGATTGACTATAAAATCAAAACCTCGGCCGTGTTTTTCAATCCAACCTATTCCCATTCCCGGGAGGATCTTGCTACAATAGATGCTAATTATGGTGGGTTTAGCTTCCAGAGTGGCCTGAAATTCTTCTTTTAATCCCTACCCTGGCATAATAAGAACTAACTGAGCTTGATTCAAGAATAACTTTAAAATAACGTAGTAAAAAAAGCTGAAACATCAATGCGCCGGCTTTCCCCGAAATCCGTTACCTAACTATAAATTTAATGCCTGGATTTATGGCGTTGCCATAAAAAACGTATTGTAGCAGTTCAGTATATCAATCTCTCCCTCAGAGAAGTGCTCACCAGAAGGGACGTGTTATTCTCACGCAGGGGAGTTGCTAGGTCTTTCGAGGCTCTAATGCCTATCAGACACACGTTCTCTTCTTTCTTCACGTACAAGCCCATATCTACTTCTACTAAAATTGTGTCCAAACCCCTAATGACCTGAAGCGTAAGCTGATAGCGTAAACTCAGAGGTATTGGCGCCTCTGAATAAGAAAATTTATGGATATATTTGGATGCGTTTTGGATACATTTAAAACGCACAACAGAGAAGGAATTACTTATGGATACATTTGGATGCTTTTTGGATATATCCATAAAATCAGATGGAAATGAACCAAAAACTTGAATTCGGCGGAGATGTTTTCCAACAACTGATGAAGCTGTTAAGTATTATTGACAGCTTCAAAGGAAACTGGCAATCAATAGAATTAAAACACAGCAAACACCTCAAAGAACTCCGAAAAATAGCGACCATCGAAAGCATAGGTTCGTCTACCCGAATCGAAGGTGCAACATTGACAGATGCAGAAGTTGAAAAGCTCCTTAAGTCTGTAAAAATTACCAAGTTAACCACCAGAGAACAACAAGAAGTGGTTGGCTATTATGAAACGCTCCAGGTCATCCTGGTTAATTACAAGGACATTGCGTTGTCGGAAAGATACATCCATCAATTGCATGGGATGCTACTAAAGCACAGTGCCAAAGACCAGAGCCATAAAGGTCAGTATAAAACCCTTTCTAACCAGGTAGTGGCTAACTACCCTAACGGAACACAACGAACCATTTTCAGAACAACTGACCCATCTTCCACTTCCAGGGAAATGGAAGAGTTGTTGAACTGGACTGACGAACGCCTGACAAAAGCAGATATGCATCCGGTGATGATTACAGCCGCTTTTGTATACGAATTTCTATCCATCCATCCCTATCAGGACGGAAACGGATGGCTGTCACGGTTATTGACCACTTTGCTACTCATGCAACAAGGGTATGGGTTCATTCAGTACATATCTTTTGAGCACATCATTGAAGAGCGGAAGGAAGACTACTACAGGGCTTTGATGGAAGGCCAGAAAAACCGGTACAAGAAAACCGAAAGGATAGACAGATGGATCTTATTTTTCCTGGATTGTCTGTCTACACTTATCAAGCGCTTAGAAGCAAAATACGAGGTTTACAGCAAGCTGACAAAAGAGCTGAACGAAAGACAGCAATCAGTGCTGGAGTTCATCAAAAAGCAGAAGGCAGCACGCATGAGTGACATCGAAGAAGCATTTAAAACTCATTCACGAAACACTTTGAAGAAAGACATGGCTTACCTGGTCAATGAGGGGTTATTGTTAAAGATTGGAGAGAGAAAGGGCACTCGCTACCACTACCTGGAATAGCTCCCAATCTCCGACAAGTCGTCAGAACGGTTCTTTTCCTCGTGTGTCACCACAGCCAGGTACCTGGTGAGCGATCTCGGCACTGCTTCTATGTCTGTACCGTGACCTGAAAGCCTTGCCAGCTGTTTTGCAAACATCGTTATCGTTGCCTGCACAAAAAAGCCCGGGGCTATCTACCCCAGGCTTTCCACTGATCTGTGTACCTAACCAATGGATTCTACGTATTAGTTCTCGTTGTTGTGCTATCCAAAGTAAACTATCAGCATATCAGTCCTTCCATATCAGTCCTTCCCTCAAAGGCTGTGGCCAACCATGTGTGGTGCCCTCGTCCCGACAATCTCAGAGCCTTCCGGGTATTAATGCGAGCCAGGCGCTCCGTCTCTTAATTCTTTTTCATGTAGAACCCCAGGTCTACATCCCCTAGAAGTGTATTTTCCTCCTGAGTATTGCTGAATGGCATCGAGGGGCTGAAAGAGGAAATTTATCAATAACATCCATTGGGATGAACTAAAAGTTAGTGTTAAATATTTATCTTTGGTATATGGAAAAGTTAACACTGACAGTAAAGGACGACAGTAAACTGCTCTATCTGGTAAATTTTTTGCAGCAGCTCGATTTTGTCGAGGTGAAAAGACACAAGCCAATAAAATCAACATCGCCGAAAAAGTATGACTTTTTCGCCTCTGCAGGTCTGTGGAAGGGCAGAGCAATAGACGCTAAGCAGCTTCGGGAAAAAGCATGGAAAAGGAACAATTAGTCCTTTGCGATACCAATATCATCATTGAGTTTTACAAAGAGAACGCTACTATTCTGGAAGCATTGAAGCAAATCGGCCAGGAAAACATCGTTTTGAGCATCGTTTCGTCAGGAGAGTTGATGTATGGCGCTTTGAACAAAAAGGAACTGAACAAGATCAATCAGGATTTATCTCATCTCAAAGTCTAGGATATCGACAAGCCGACTTGTGAAATGTTTATGAAGTTGATGAACAAATACTCACTGAGTCATAACTTAACACTAGGTGATGGACTGATAGCCGCAACGGCCATCGCTCACGGCCTGCCACTTTACACATTGAACCTAAAGGATTTTAAGTATATCGAAGGCGTTAGGCTTTGGATTACCTGATGCAATTTGAGCGGCTAAAAAAAGTTGTCTAAGATGCATATTCCGGCCAATCGGCCATAGCAGGCAAGATACTTCGGCTAATCATAACCACAAAAAAGCCCGAGGCTATCTGCCTCAGGCTTTCCACTGATCTGTGTACCTAACTAAAAGATTCTACGTATTAGTTCTCGTTGTTGCTTTATTCAAAGTAAACTGTCAGCATATCAGTCCTTCCCTCAGGGCCATGCTCACCAGGTGTGGTGTATTATTCACATTTAGCTTCATGAACAGGTTGCTTTTGTGCTTGGCTACGGTTAATTCACTAATGAAAAGGATGTCCGAAATCTGCTTGGCGCTATAGCCAAACGACAACTGCTCAATGATCTCCTTTTCTCTTCTCGTTAATGGATTGGCTTGTTCGGTCATGATAGTTTCATTTTTAATACACTACCTTATGACGATTCCAAGAAAAGGTCACCGCACATTCTTGATTTTTTTGCTGCTACTTATATTTAGGTATTTTAGGTGACCTTTAGTCTTTTCAATCATTATACTACAACCGGAATGGATGAAACCTTGATCGCTTCGCTTAAAAACGGAGACATGCAGGCCCTCGGCGAATTATACAGCAAATACCGTCAGGAATTTATCGCCATGATCCGGGCTAAATACAAAATGAGCAACGACGACGCCATGGACATTTATCAGGTAGCTACTTTGCGGCTGTACAACAATGTGGTAAAGGGAAAAATGACCATGATGTACGACAGCATAAAGCCCTACCTGTTCAGCATAGGGCTCAATGTGTACAAGGAAATGGTAAGAGAAGACATGAAAATACCTTTGAGCAGCAATCCCCTGGAATGGGTGGATGACAGAGGTGAAGGTCAGGAGGCAACCGACGAAGCACTGCTGAAAGAAAGTTTGCTGGAGGCGACTAAAAAGGCCATTGAAAAGCTGGGCGATCCGTGCCAAAGTATGCTGACACGGTTTTACTACTTCCGGGCAAGCATCAGGCAGCTGATGGAGGAGTTTGGCTACAAAAACGAAGCAACGGCCAAGAACAAAAAATACAAGTGCCTGCAGCAGCTAAGGGAGCTGCTGCAAAAAGAAAAGATTCAAATGGCTTTAGCTTAATAGAGGTAAATGGAAGAGCATGACATAGCACTAATCGACAGGTACCTCAGCGGAGAGCTTTCTGAAAGCGAGGCAGAAGCCCTTAGGCAAAGACTAGCGGCAGAGAAAGATTTTGCACAACTGTTTGAAGATGTGAGATACTTACAAAAAGGACTGGAACGAGCTGAGCTGGAGAAAGCCTGGAAGGCGATTCAGGCGGCAGAAGCCAACATTGTCGAAACGGCACCAACCGGGGCCGCTACTTTCAGCTGGAAGGTTTGGTTGCCAGCGGCAGCATCGGTGGCGCTGCTGGTAGTAGTTGCGTGGTTCTTTTTGCTGAGAAGCACAGAGCCACAGGCGTTGTATGCCGAATACTTTGAGGTGTACCCCAATGTGGAAGCACCCATTTACCGGGACAGCAGTACCAAAGACAGTCTAACGAGTAAAGACCTGGCTTTCAGAAGATATGCCGATGAGGACTACGGTATGGCCATTGAAATCTTTGAAAGTATTCAACAGCCCGATGAAGGCACACTGTTTTACCTCGGCATGAGCTACCTGGCGAAAGGGAATGCAAAGCAGGCAGCCGCCGTTTGGGAACCGCTGAGCAATGAAGCTGAAGACTACAAAACGCAAATACAATGGTACCTGGCCCTGGCCTGGCTGAAATTGGACGAGGAGGAGAAAGCGAAAGTAATATTTGAAGAGTTGGCTAAGTCGGGCACGGCTTATGAGGAGAGAAGTAGGGCTATTTTGAAGGCGTTGTAAATGCTAATCACTAAACCTATACGTCATGACAAAAAATCAAAAAAAAATTCTCATTGGAGCGCCGCTGCTCGCTATTCTCAGTTTCGTCATCTTTCAAGTGCTTGCTCCAGAACTACACAAGGATGGCAATGTGCACGACCCATGTACTGGCTGCCAGCTCAATGCAGCTAGCGGCTACAACCCTTTTGTGTTTTTTTATTCAACTGAGACCAAAGCTGTCCATATCGCTACAAACAACAGAAAGCTACAGAACTTGAAATTTGATTCTGAAACTTATTGGGCCGAGGTATGTCCTGTAAAAATTAAGGGGCTTGGAAATACTATCGAACTATTCTTTGCTTTTGATCTATGCGACGCATGCTCGATTTGTCGGCAAAATGGGGAAGAATGTGAAGAATGTGATGGAGACGATTGCCACAACAACATGGAGAAGCACGCACACCCTTTCGACATCGAATTAACGATAAATCCCTCGGATGGAACAGAAGGGAAAGGAAGACTCGTTAGTCCATGGAGAAGTAACCGTGACTTGTATGCGAACAACAATGAATATGGCATAGTGGAATTCGAAATAGGGATAGATACCATCAGTCATATCTATGTCATCAACAATAAAAAGAGCGAAGTTCGATTCAAAAATGACGAAATAATAGAATATAAGGTTGTAAACAAAGAGGTGGAGATTCTTGGCACCAAAGTAAAATTTCCGATAGCCTTTGTTAAGTAACTTTTATATCAACGTCTATGGATATAGTAATGTCGAGTAAGCAGAAACAATGCAATACCGAGGATTGCAAGTAACCAAGTAGCCAAAGAAGGTTTTTCGCCAACAGCGACACTACCGTAGCTAGTAAAAGCTGCCCATCTGATCGGGTGGGCAGTTTTATTGTCGCCAGAGTTGACTATGCTCAATTTGGCAAGCTTAAGTGCTTCGTTTGAATCGATACCCTTCTTCAGTTGCCCATAAAAATACTCCATTATAACACTGCTAGCCCCATCGTCCGCTCGCCATGCACTTTGGACAACAGCGTGTGCCCCAGAAAACTTAAACGCCCTTCCAACGCTGAAGACTCCCTCTCCGCCCATAACTTTTCCCAGCCCAGACTCACATGCACTAAGCACGACCAGCCTTGCGTTGGTAACTATCGAATATAAATCAGAAGCGTAAAGTCGATCTTCTTTCGAGAATTCAAGATACGAACCATTGACTGTATTGTTATCGGACACCCCATGAACTGCCACGTGAATGATATCGAATTTCGAGGCATTATCTATCAAATTGCCTTTGGTGGCCTCATAAAAATAATGGCCTTCCCATAGCTTTTCAATAGAATTGAGTTCCCTTTTTGATCCTGGCAATCTCCTCTGAGAGTCAGTTTTGTTGTAGTAGGCTCCAAGTCCGAGAATTCGATATTTGGTTGCCTCTAAAGCCGGGGCTTCCTTTGCCAAAAGTGATGATGAAAAACTGTGCTCAACTGAATAACGTCGGATCAAATAATCGAGTTGACTAAAATCAGCTAGTCCATTCTTTCTTCGTATCAAAGCTTCAAAAGGTAAAAATGAAAGAAACCCGTCGGGAACAATGACTACTGCCCTGAAATTTTTCCTGTCAATTTTCACTGCCTCCCTAACAAGAGCGTTGTATAAATAGAAGCCTGCCTCTTCATATTCCAAAGGCTCGTCTCTGCCTTCAGAAAGAATCTCCAAAAAAAGGCTCAAATTGGCTCGGAAGCCCTCACTTTGATCGATTCGATGACAGCTAAACCTTACCCCGTCCCAAACCAGAGAATAGATATAGTCTTCACCAACGAAATACTCAATAAATAAACTATTCTTTTTTTTAAGTATCTCTGCCAACCTCGGTAAGCTCAAAATGTGTTCTCTCAGTGCCAACTGATGGTAGCCAGGAAACCTATTGAACAGCTCTCCACGGACGCTATCTAACTCAGATATCAAATTTAGCCTTTTCGTTGAAAATGTATCGATTCGAGTCGCTGATGTCGCAGTTATTCCTGCTAGATTGCTTATTATAGATCTTTCCCTTTTTACCAAATCTTTAAAGTAAGGATCACTTGCCAGCCACTTTGACTTTTCTATTTCTTCAACTAACATCAGAGATTTACTTTTCTGAAGAATACGATAGAATTTTTCCATGTATATAACAGAATCTGGATAGTCCTTCGATAGCCCAAAATACACTTCAAGCCCAAATTCCAAGACCCTCTTCATGTCGTCCATTAAGTAAATTTTGGACAGATCATCTTTTAACCTCCTTCTGCTATCAAAAAGCAATGTATCGAGGCTTTGAAAGAGTTCCCTGGCGATCATAACGCACTCCATGGTATTGTTTTGATAGCCTGCTTTAACCAAATACTCAAGCTTTCGGCCCATCAATTGGAAAACATCATTACTAGTCTCCTTTCCAGACACAGAAGGGCTATTGTAAATATTTATGCTTTTGAAGTCTCGAACACCGACTACTAGGCTTTTCTGTATGTAGTGCAGTGCAGAATCATATAGCTGTTGTTCGAAAAAAAAATCAGCCATTCCTGCGTACCCCCATGCCAGTTCGATATGGTTAGATCCAAATACTGACTCTTTTATTTGTAAACTTTTACTCAGATATATTTTAGCCGAATCAGTTCGTCCAAAATGCAAATGTGCTTTCGCCAGACTGGAAGAAATCATCGCATACTCAAGCGAAGAAGTACCTGTGAGTCTTTTAGCTAGTGAGAGAGACCTGTATAGGGAGGCATACGACTCTACGGTATCAGAAACCATTGAGTACATATAACCTAAATTATTATAGTAGTTTATCAAGGAGTAAGCCTGTTGCCCCTCGAAAACCTGTATCTTTCGTATCGCTTCAGTATAGTATGGAATAGCCTTGTCAAACTGCTTGTCATTGAAAAGGCTATTTCCTATGACCACATACCCGTCGGTTTCCAAATTACCCCAACCCAATCTACTTGCAGTGACAATAGACTTCGCAATATGAGTTCTTGCCAATTCGGCTTCAGCTCTCGAATTATAGATAGAACCCATAGAATAATGGACACTTGCGTGATAAACCGTTTCTCTGGGAAACTCTTCTAACAATCTGATCAACGCTTGAGCCTCGAGCAGTGCAGATTCCACATCACTAAGCCTCCAATGATAAGTGAGCACCTTAAAATGTAATGAAAAAATGAGAGGGGAATTCATTGAAATATCAAGGCGAGCCAAAATGGTAGACGCAGAATCCAACAGCGCTAATGTTGCTTCATGCTCTCTTTTTCGAAAATGAAATATGCCTTTTGACAACAGCCAGTTACCTATGATGTAATTATCCCCTGTTCGATCAACCCGCTCCTTCAACGCACCGAGCTTTTTCAACCCATTGCCCAAATTCCCGCTGTGAAAATCAATGCGAGCGTCATATACATCGAGCAGGAGCAGAGCTTCTTTTGATAACTGTTGTTTCCTCAAGTCTTTGATAAACAGGTAGGCCTTGATTTCGTTGAACGTGAAAATCAACGAATCCACCTTCTCCAGATCCTTCCTGATCAGTTCGAAATCAGGCGGCTGGGCGGATACCGCAAAAATTAAGCTAAGTAAGGCACACGTGAGGCAGGCGAGTCGCATCTAGTGAGTAGTCAATTAATCAGGTTGAGATCAATATATAATTTGCCAAAATACTATGACCATTCAAAGGGTTTTGGGCGGATGTGCGTTATTTAGCTGCTAGAATAGGACACAGCCAATTCTCTATTGCATTAAAAAAGCCAGAAGCGTCTCCGCTCCTGGCTTTTCATATTTTCAACTAACCTTTTGGTACTTAATTATTCGGTGCTGTTTGATCCGATATTTCCCTGACCAACAATTGTCCCTAGCTGAGTAGCCGACAAATGTACGTTGATGTAACCATCAAATGTAAGCACATCGGCGTAGCCAAATGCGGTGTCGTTATCGAGCATGGTAACATTGGTTTTGCTCATTCCAGTATCGCCGTTCACAGTATTGAAAGTGAAGGCAATGCCCCCGCCAACTGCAGCTGAGTTATTATGAATATGAGCAGGATGCATTCCTCCGGAAGGTGTATTTACAAGCATCAACACAGCCAAGGCTTCGCCGTTGGCTCGTTCTGAGAACGTAGCGGTTCCATTGATCCCAGGAACGGCAACTGAATTAAGTGTATACACTTTTGACTCTCCTGTCAATTCGTTCTGGCCTATGTCACCTTGCGCAACCAGTGTTCCGAGGTCTTCAGCAGACACATGCACGTTGATGTAACCATCAAAATCCAGCACATCCTCGTATGTAAAAGCCGTGCCATCGTCGAGCATGGCCACATTGGTTTTGCTCATGCCCGAATCTCCATTTACAGGGTTAAATGTGAAAGCAATGCCTCCTCCTTCAGCCGCTGTGTTCATATGAATGTGAGCTGGGTGCGAGCCACCCGCAGGCGTATTTTCAAGGGCCAGCACAGCCAGCGCCTCACCATTTACCCGCTCAGAGAAAGTAGCAGTTCCGCTGATGTCAGCGACGGCCACACTCCCTAGGTCGTAGGTTTTAGACATTCCAGTCAATTCGTTTTGGCCAATATCACCCTGAGCGACAATAGTTCCAAGTTCAGTAGCCGACAAGTGCACGTTGATGTAACCATCGTACGTCATCAGGTCGTCATACGTTACTGGCGTGCCATCGTCAAAGGTGCTGAAGGTAACGGTGCTTTCACCAGTTCCACCATCCACTGTTCCTAAGGTGATGGCAATGTCGCCCCCTTCAGCAGCCGTGTTCATGTGAATGTGCGCTGGATGCTGACCACCTGCCGGCGTGTTGTTGAGACTAATAGTCACGGTGGTAGAGTTGTCGTCATTTTCTATAAACGCAACCGATCCGGAAATGGAAGGATTGGCGACAGCCGCAAGTGCATACGTTTTGGATTGCCCGGTCGGCATGGGCATATCGGGGTTCATGTCATCGTCACCTCCACAGCTGGATAGAAGGACAAATCCTAGTACACTGAGTGTTGCTAAAGATAATGTTCTTAATTTTTTCATAATTATTATTGGTTTAATATAAAGCCAACTTTATGAGTAGGGCGATTGTTATATTTTTTTGAATCTTTCAATCCACCCTCCTCAAAAAAGCCTACATGAAGTGTTAAACTGTTATTTACTTGTTAGAAAGTGTTATGAGTGAGCAATTCCCCGATTATAATGGAAGCAGCACAGATTCAATGACATTGATCACACCATTTGACTGATACACATCGTAAGTGCTGATGGTAGCCAGGTTGCCGGTCTCGTCCTTCATCACAATATTCATTGGGCCGTTCATCATAAAACTCAGCATGTCACCAGACACTGTCTTCAATTTGGCTTCACCTTTGCCAGCCTTAATGGCTTTCTTCAAAGCTTCTGAGTCGTACTTTCCAGCGATTACGTGGTAAGTAAGCACTTTGGTGAGCTGGTCTTTGTTTTCAGGCTTGAGTAAAGTCGCCACAGTGCCTGCAGGGAGTTTATCGAAAGCAGCATTGGTGGGAGCGAAAACGGTGAATGGGCCAGTACCTTTGAGCGCTTGCACAAGACCGGCAGCTTTCACCGCTGCGACCAGCGTGGTGTGGTCAGCCGAATTCACGGCATTGTCAACGATGTCTTTCATGGGGTACATCGCTTCCCCTCCTACCTGCACCGTATTTTGCGCAAAAACAGTTGATCCAAAAGCCATCAAAGCAACTGCAGTAATCATGGTTCTTTTAAAGTAATTTTTCATTGTGGTTCGTTTTTTTGTACATAACCACCTACGGAAATAGTATTATGATTGGATTTAGTTGAATTAAATAAATATCAAAACCTCGACAAAAGTATTTCAGCCACGATTCTCTCCCAACCTTAAACCGACACAACAAAGCCTCCGGGAAGATGAGTTACTTTCGCACCAGCCTCTGGCGCAAGAGAGCCACTCATCACTTCCACACTCTCGCACTCATTCCTCTCCTACTTTAATACATAAACCTCTTTCCACTCCCAACCCTTTTTCGTAAAATGAAGGATATTTAGAAAACGCTTAATCTTTTTATCCTACTATGTCCGCATTTCAAATAAAAGAAGTCCCCGAGGAGTACGATGTGGTGATTGTCGGCTCAGGTGCTGGTGGTGGTATGTCTGCCAAAGTGCTTACCGAGGCTGGTGCCAAAGTACTCATGCTGGAGGCAGGCCCTCATTTCGACTCTTCCAAGGGCGATATGTTCAAATGGAATTACTCTTCTCCACGCCGTGGCGCTGGCACCAAAGAAAGAGCTTTTGGGGAGTTCGACGCTGCCTTCGGTGGCTGGGAACTGGAAGGTGAACCCTATACCCGCACCAAAGGCACCGAATTTGACTGGTTCCGCTCCCGCATGCTGGGTGGCCGTACCAACCACTGGGGCCGTATTTCTCTCCGCTTCGGCCCCAATGACTTCAAGCGAAAAAGCATAGATGGCCTCGGCGACGACTGGCCAATCTCCTACGATGATATCAAGCCCTACTACGACAAGGTGGACGATCTGGTGGGTGTTTTCGGTTCCAAAGAAGGAATTTACAATGAGCCTGATGGCAACTTCCTGCCAGCACCGAAACCCAGAGGCTATGAGCTGCTGGTGAAAAAAGCCTGCGATGAAATCAAAATTCCGGTCATCCCATCCAGGCTATCTATCCTTACCAAACCACATAATGGCAGGGCAGAATGCCACTATTGCTCGCAGTGCAACAGAGGCTGTAGCACGCATTCGAACTTCTCTTCTCCTTCGGTATTGATCGGCCCGGCATTAGCCACCGGCAACCTGACCATTCTGAACGGTGCCATGGCCCGTGAGGTGACTACCGACAAGGAGGGAAAAGCCACCGGCGTAAGCTACGTAAACAAAGAGGACGGGCTCGATTACCATGTAAAGGCAAAAATCGTCATCCTTGCAGCCAGCGCCTGTGAGTCGGGCCGACTGATGATGAACTCCAAATCGACAGTACATGAAAACGGGCTAAGCAACAGCAGCGGCGTGCTGGGTCGCTACATCACCGATTCCACTGGTGCGTCCAGGTCGGCCATTATCCCTGCGTTGCTCGACGGCATTCCTCACAACGAAGACGGCGTGGGTGGCATGCACGTGTACACTCCCTGGTGGCTCGACAACAAAAAGCTGGACTTCGCCAGAGGTTATCACATAGAGATTTGGGGCGGACGCCACATGCCTGGTTATGGTTATATGTGGGGTGTAGAAAACTCTAACAAACACCTGAAGTCACCCGACGGCACTGCCCGACCAAGCGGTGGCGGCTATGGCGCTCAGCTGAAGCAGGATGCCCGCACACTTTACGGAGCCACTGTAGGCTTCTCCGGTCGTGGCGAGTCTATTGCCCGCTATGACAACTACTGCGAAATTGATCCAAACGTAGTCGATAAATGGGGCATCCCCGTGCTGCGCTTCAACTACACCTGGAGCGACCATGAGATCAAGCAAGTGAAGCACATGCAGGACACCTTTGAGGAGATTCTGACCAACATGGGAGGCATTTTCACCGGTGCAAAACCAGGGCCCGAAAGCAACTATGGTATTGCCGCACCAGGCCGTATTATCCATGAAGTGGGTGCCACCCGCATGGGCAACGACCCTAAGTCGAGCGTGGTAAATGCTTACTGCCAGGCGCATGAAGCCAAAAACGTTTTTGTTTGCGATGGTGGACCTTTTGTGTCGCAGGCCGATAAAAACCCTACCTGGACCATTCTGGCGTTGAGCTGGAGAACTTGTGATTACATCATTGATCAGATGAAACAACAAAACCTTTAATCAACATGGAACCAATTAGCAGAAGAGATTCCCTTAAATATATTACGCTTGCCTCCCTGTCCGCCGGTGCATTGATTGCCTGCGAGCCAGGCAAAGAAGGCGAAATGGCCGGGCACGAGCACCCCACCGATATGCCGGAGGGTTATGCCAACCTCACACCCGAGGTAATGGAGATGCTTAATCAGAAGTTTTTCACTGATGAGGAAAGAGAAATGGTAAGAGTGCTGGCCAACCTGGTGATTCCGGCAGATGACAAGTCGGGCAGTGCAGAAGATGCCAACGTGACGGCCTTCATTGAATTCACCCTTGTCGATAGGGAGAATATGCAAACCCCGATAAGAGGTGGCCTGCGCTGGATGAATTTGGAGAGCACGAAACGCTTTGGAAAAAGCTTCACGGCCATTTCAGAGGGAGAGCAAAAGCAGATATTGGATGACATTGCCTATCCACAAACTGCAAGCCCAGCTTACAGCCAGGGCGTAGCGTTTTTCAGTACCTTCCGCAGTCTGGTGCTCACAGGATTTTACTCCAGCAAGCTGGGCGTGGAAGACCTGCAGTACATGGGTAACCGGCCTACTGTATGGAACGGCGCCCCACAGGAATGGCTCGACAGACTGGGCGTGAGTTACGACTCTTAAACACGTCGGTGAAAATGGCCCAAACACGGGATATTAAAACATATTCCCCAAATTTAAATTGATAAGGAAGTTTTAGGGTGTGTCTTCGCACCCTATTTCTTACCTCATGTGATCCGTAAAAACAACGGTCTTCGGTTTGTTTCGCACCCTATTTCATTTCCAACCCTGCGTTTGTTGGTATGTCTTCACAGCTTACCATTTTATCCAACCAACTATGAACAATCTAAAACACACAGCACCAATCATCATTTGTCTCGCAGTCCTCTGCAACTGCTCTTCCCCTCAAAAGCAAGCCGAGCAAACCACAGAAGAAGTTCAGCAACCCGAATGGCAGCAGCTCTTCAACGGCAAAGACCTCACTGGCTGGATTCCCAAGATCAGCGGTCACCCTGTCGACGACAACTTTGGCAACACCTTCCGGGTGGAAGATGGCTTACTGACCGTAGCCTATGACCAATATGACTCCTTTCGTTACCAGTACGGCCATCTGTTTTACAAGGATAAGTTCTCGAAGTACATCATTGCCACTGAATACCGCTTCGTGGGTGAGCAGGCCACCGGTGGTGAAGGCTGGGCAGAAAGAAACAGCGGCATCATG
>TARA_R110002012_G_scaffold322100_1_pt1 | contig 38827 bp, 34 predicted proteins | sample TARA_R110002012 | Tara Oceans TARA_R110002012 (sample SAMEA4396515) | marine metagenome | biome: Westerlies Biome; feature: [DCM] deep chlorophyll maximum layer (ENVO:01000326); material: water (ENVO:00002006), including particulate matter (ENVO:01000060) such as... | depth 40 m
GCAGATTTACAGTCTGCCCTCGTTGGCCGCTTGAGTATCTCCCCAAAACCGAGAGCAAATATATTATAGTTTTTATTTCTTTTTATAAAAAAGTGTCCTTTTTTTTCTTCAATTTTTTAATCTGAAACAAAAAAAACTCATAATGACTTCATTAGTTATTCATTATGAGTTCTCGATTTTTTTCTCCTATAAATTAATGGGGAAATTAATATGATTCCTACAATTATTTAATCATTAATACCACCTTTTCGTTGAGGTGAGCGTGGCTCTGGCCATGTACGTTGCTCGCCTGTTCTGGAGTTAATTGGTAAAATAATTTTTTCTGATGAAGCTCTATTCGGATCTTCACATGCCATATAAACTAAAATAGCCGTTAAAATAGCATTGCTTCTTACATCATCAAAAACAATTTTATCATAGGTATCCCTGTTGGTATGCCATGTATAATTCCAATATGACCAGTTTAAAGAGCTCAAATTAAATGATGGTGCACCAGCTGCTAAAAAGGATGCATTATCAGATCCACCTCCACTTGGCGAACCTGGGAAATTAGTTTCAATATGTTTTGAAATATCATTAGGAACTGCCTCTAACCAACGTGATAAATACTCATATGCATGTAAAAAGCCAGCTCCGGAAAGATTCACAACTCGACCAGTACCATTATCTTGATTAAATACGGCTTGAATGTTTTTTACTATTTCAGGATGATCTTCCACAAAAGCGCGAGATCCATTTAAGCCTTGCTCCTCACTTCCCCAATGTCCAACTAAAATAGTCCGTTTTGGATTTGGATATACTTTTTTTAGAATACGCATAGCTTCCATCATAACCAACGTTCCGGTTCCATTATCGGTTGCTCCAGTTCCGCCATCCCATGAATCGAAATGTGCAGATAACACAACATATTCCTCTGGTTTTTCAGTTCCTTTAATTTCTGCAATGGTATTATACGTATCTGCAACTCCTAAATCTTTGGACTCGGCAACAATTTTAATTTTCGGTTTACTACCATATTCCGCTAAACGGTATAGCATAGTGTAATCTTCCAACTCCATGTCTACTGTTGGAATTTTTTCGGTTCTAGCACTAAAAATTTTATTTGAGCCAAATGCTTTGGACCAATAAGATGTTACAATTCCAGCTGCTCCAGCTTCTTCTAATGCTTGATTTATACTTCGTGAGTTATAACCCATTCTTTTTAGATTAGCATACCATTCTGTGGAGATTGAATCGCGCTCTTTTTTCATTTTTTCGAAAGATTCTTCGGTAGCAAATTCTTCCCAGTTATAATCTGGACGACCAGTTGTTTGATACATAGACGTCATGACGAATTTACCTTTTACATTTTTTAGCCAATTATTAAACTCCATAGAATCTTTAACAGTTGGAAGTGTAATAACTTCGGCGGTAATACCTTTTGGTCCTGTGCTAGGATTCCATGCTAATTGCATACCATCTAATGATTGTATCCTTGGATAAACCATATCAATATGCGTTATACCACGTTCCCAAGCGCGCCATTCTCCCCATTTTTCATTTCTAGCTGAAATATCCCACTTTCCATATTGTGCTACTGCCCAATCATTGGCTTGTTTCATTTGTGGTGTCCCAACTAGACGCGGACCAATAACATCTAACATTTCGTGCGCTAAACGTTCTAACTGTGAATTTTCAGTAGCTTCTTCTACAATGCTTTCTACAACTGATTCGGTGCTTTGTGCTTGGATAAAACTGACCGACAGTAATGCAAAAACAGCAAAACTATATGCGAATTTATTCTTCATAATGATTGGTTTATTAAATGATTAGTAGCTAAACAAATTACAATAATTCTTTTAGAAAGGCTATAAAAATTAATGTGAAATGACTTCTCATAAAACAAAAAAGAGGCGTTACAAAATAACGCCTCTTTAAATTATAAACCATAACGTAATTATAAATTATAAATAACACGCATGGTTACAAAACGTGGTTGAATAAAATAATCGTTAGTACTTACAGACAATCCACCTGCATTTGTTTGGGTCTGGGATTTTGTATTTAACAAGTTGGTTGCTTTCATTTCAAATTCCCATTTGGCATCTGCGTCTTTTCTATACGCTAAAGAGGCATCCCAGAAATCGAAACTATTTATTTTACCATCTTCATCACTTAACAAATTATACTCATAACTTGATTTTAAGGTAAAGGCTTTCCATATTAACGCATCAAACTCTAATTTTGGTGCATTGGTAAAGAATTTCGAACGTCTGTTACCTTGGTCATTATCTTGAATTCCATACGTGTAACTTACTTCAAAATTTGGTGCCTCACGGTAATTAGAGCGTAAGGATCCCGTATACGATTGGTTGTAATTTTCGTTAACCGAACGCTGATTATTAATAAATTGATTAAACTTATTATATGAGAAATTACCTCTTGCTGTAGCACGTAATTTACCAAAAGCACGTTGAAAACTTCCATTAAGGGATACACTCTCGTCGGCAAAATTAGAATTAAAAGGCGTACCAACATTAATAACACTACCAGGTTGAAACTCGGATGATGTTCTAATTTGATCAATATTTTTCGTATAACTAGCACGCGCAAAAACGTTGGTGTAATTAAACATATTAAAACTAAAATATGTTAAACTTACATTATGAGCTATAGAACTTTCCAATTCTTGATTACCAGAAAAGAACGAATTATATCTGTTAAGCACTAAACCTTCTGCTAACTGATTTACATCCGTAAACTGGGTTTGCATGCGGTAATTAAAGGTTAGATTCTCACTCTTTTTAAATTGAATTCGCGTATTAAAGTCCGGTAATACTCTAAAGAAATTATCAGTAAAACTAATGCCAAATTGTTCATTTTTTGCACTGTATGCGTGAGCAGACAAGCCAGGTGTAAACGTAAAAATACCAGCTTTTAATTGATAGTGTAACCCAACATATAAATCGGTAAAAGTATAATCGGTGTTATTTTCAGGACTATAATTATTAGGTTGATCGTTAAAAACAGAACCGTCATCTAATGTTTGGAATATTCTTGAATCAAATTTCTGATTGCTATAAATAGTTCCAAGCGTTAAATTAATATTACTCTTATTATTTAACACGTTCCAATAATCTACTTTGGCATCTAATTGATTCGATTTTATACGTTTTTCTTGAGATAAATCATATCTAAACTGATCCTGATTAAGCCCTAAAAAATCTGCTGTGTCATCATACGGATCGTTTGGGAAATCATTGTTATTTGTTGGGTCATTTGCTAAAAGCGCATTATAAAATGGGTCTTCGTCTTTTATAAGATGTGTTGCTTCAAAAGCAAAAATATTTTTCTCATTTAGTGTATAGTAGTAATTCAAATTCTGATTAATACTAAATGGATTGGTTTCTTCATTTTGAGCCACACCTCCAATAACTGTGGAAAATAAATTTTGCTCTTGCGTTTCTTGAGACATACGTCCCAGAATCTCATAATCTAATTGATTACTAGCATTTGGTTTATATTTAGCACTTAACTTCAGCATCCCTAAATCACTACGTTGGGTTGTATTGCTTTCAGTGCGTTCATCTGGAATTCCAAGTTCTGGATCATTGTAAATAACATCGTTATTTTCCTGTAAAAGAATTTTATTTCCTGTATAAATACCAAAACCACTTAAGTCTAGCTTATCATTAGGCGAATAACTAAAATTTGCTGCACCAAAACGCGCATTAATTTCTTTTGCACGATTATTTTGAAGTGATAAAAAACCTAAACCATTATCGCTTAAATTTAAATTAGTTCCACTACTCTGACTTGGCCTATTAAAACCTCCAGCAAAATTAAAATAATCCCTACGTGTAAAAGCTAATTCGCCAATATTATTGATATCTCCAATAACATTCACGCTATATTTGGGACTGTAATAAAATAATTTTGGCTGCGCTAAATACAAGCCGCTATCGTCTGCAACACCAGCTCCTGCTGTAACGGTCCCAAACCAAAAGGCTTCTTTTCCTTCCTTTAATTTAATATTGATGGCAATATTATCTTGGTTATTTTGAACACCACTTAATTGGCCAACTTCGGCATAATTTTTAAGTACTTGAACTTTATCAACGGCATTTGCTGGAATATTTTTAGTGGCTAATTTAGAATCGCCATCAAAAAAATCTTTCCCTTCTACCATAACTTTGGATACCACTTTACCTTCAACTTCAATTTGTCCGTCTGCATTTATTTCAACACCAGGTAAATTTTTAAGAACGTCTTCCAGTTTTCGTTCGGTTCCTTTATTAAACGAATCGGCATTATAAACAAGTGTATCACCTCTTACGGTTACTGGCATTTCATAAATCAGTTCGACTTCATCTAATGCATTATCATTTTCTAACGTAAAATCTCTTGAAACATCCGTTTCTTTGGTTGTGATTGCTACATCAGAGGTTTTCATTCCAATATAACTGACCTGAACTTTATACTCTGTGTTTTTTTCTAAAGACAGCTTATAACGACCTTGATCATTAGTAATTCCATAAGAATCTAATTTATTGGTTTGTTGATTTATAGCGATAACATTGGCAAGTTCCAATGGATTACCGATACTATCTTTTACAACACCTTCTATTTTTACTTGGGAGAAAGTAGCGCATCCTACTAAAAATAGAATAGCCGTTATTACATGTTTCATTTAATTGGTGATTGGTTGTTAGTTTTAAATTTATTTTGATTGCTTAGCGACCTCGACGACCACTATACATATCGCGCATTTCTGCCATTTTATTCTTCACTATATCTTGATACTCACTTTTAGTTACTTCTTTGCCTTTACTAGGTGCTTCAATTTTTGATTTTTCCTCTGGATTCATAACTATTTTCGAGCACAAAATAGTTGTATTATCTGCACTGACTTCTAAAATTAATCCTGGCAATCCTGAATATTCTGATGGCCCATGACTTACTGGAATTTGTGGTGTATACCATGCCTCTATTTGAGACATTTTTATTTGTCTCATTTTTGTAGAATCTGATGATGCACTTGCCGCTTCCGATTCGCTGTTTCTTAAACGATCCCAAGAAAAATCATACCAATACAACTCTGACGATGGAATGAGTGCTAGGGCTTTCATACAATTATATTGTCCTACTTTTTTTGTATCTGTTGTTAAGGTCCATTCAATAGCTTGGAGTTTATCTTTAACCAAAAACTGCTTGCCGTAAAATTCCTGATTCTGCAATAACATGTTTGTTTTTACATTTTTATATTGTTCTCCAGGCGCAAAGTTTTTTCCCCAAGAATCTGTAGCTCCTGAAATGGCATCTAATTTTTCGTCTTCGTCATAAATAGATTCTTCGATACTAAAGGTCAGAACATAAACCTTTTCTAACCTGTTTTTTAAGCGCTCTTGGATTTGTTTTTTTTGAGCCTCGCTCATGGTTGCTCCCCAATTACCCAACTCCATTTTAGATTTTGTAGAATAATAAGCTTTCCCTTGAAAGTTTTGTGCCGTTACATTAAAGGATAAAATCCCCACGAAGGCAAGCGTAACGAAATATGTGAAAGATGTTTTCATAATTTTTTGTTTAATTATTCATTACCGAAGTTAAACAAAATAAATGATTAGAGTCAGATTACTACCTAAAAATCATTTATAATGTTACGTTTAGCGACCTCTTCCGCCGCCACGACCGCCTCTTCCGCCATACATTTCCCGCATTTCTTCCATTTTCTGTTTCATTATGGCATTGTACTCATCTCGAGTAACTTCTTTTCCTTTTGACGGTTTTTTAATTTCGGTTTTCTCTGTTGGATTTAAAACAATTTTAGAACACAACATCGTTGTTCTATCTGCATTAATTTCTAAAATAAGACCAGGAAGTCCCCAATATTCACCAGGTCCATTATTAACAGGAATTTGAGGTGTATACCAAGCCGTAACCGTAATCTCTTTTGGAACTTCTATTTCGGCCATAAAATCTTTACTTGTAGATGCTGTAGCTGTGGAATCTGTAACAGTGGAATCTGCAGTTTTTTCGGCAATTTCAGCACTTGTATCTTTGGTTTCTTTTTTCTCATCGTCACGCGATTTTCTTCGCATGCTAGTCCAATCAAATTCATCTACTTTTTTTACTGCTGTTGCTTTAAAACACATATATTGACCAATTTGTCTGGTTTCGCCACTTAAATCCCATTCTAAATCTTTTAAATCATCTACAATAAGAAACTGCTTACCAAAAAACTCTTGTTCTTGCAGCATTTGTTTGTCTTTTATATTCTTGTATTGAGAACCGCCTGTAAAACTTCCCATCATACCAAAGCCTCGTCCACTTCCTGGCGCTTCTAACTTTTCTTCTTCTTTATACGTAGATTCTGTTTGAGAGAATGTAAGAACAAAGGTTTTTTCAAGCATGGTTTTCATACGTTCCATGATTTGCTTTTTTTGCTGCTCACTCATGTCGCGTCCTCCCCAATTATCTAAATCCATAGTGGTTTTAGTTTGGTAAAATGCTTGCCCTTGAAAGTCTTGTTGTGCATAATTGTAAGTAGACGTTGTTGCCACTAAACAGATAACTGCAATAAATTTGTAGAATTGATTCATTTTAAAGTTTATATATTTTTAATAAAAATAGCTTTAATTGCCACCAATTAGACTCAAAAAATGTTAAAACGTAAAAGCATCAACTGTTAAAATTTTCACAAAAAATAAATGCAGCATCATTACTAAACAAAAATCTGCTTTTTCATTTGAATTTTGTACTTTTCAAACTTCATGAAACAGCTCACATTATTTATCTGCCTTTTTTCAATTTCAGTGTTCGCACAGGACAGTATTTATGTTATTAGTAAAGAAAAGTTACCCATAAACGTTGAAACGATTATTGGTATTGATAATTTTGGCACCAAATATTACGAAACTAATAATATATTTTACAAAAAAACAGGTGATAAAACCATCAATTATAGTAATGTTCAGTTAGGCAAATTAACGTCGGTTGATGTTTTTAATCCTTTAAAAATAATTACTTATTACAAAGACTTCAACACCGTTATTATTTTAGATAACCGCCTTGCAGAAATTTTACGGATTGATTTTAATGCGGTTCAACCTTATAAAAATGTCAGTTTTGTATCATTAGGAAATGATAATACTATTTGGATTTTTAATCAAGACAATCAGCAATTAGAGTTATACGATTATAAAGCAAAATCGTCTAGAGCCGTTACTTTACCTGTGGTTTCTAATGCACTTTACTTTACCAGTAATTATAATTATGCATGGCTACTTACTGAAAATTATATTTATAAATACAGTTATTTTGGGAGTTTAGTTTTCAAAATTAAGAATACAGGTTTTACAAAAATCACAGAAAGGAATGATGATATTATACTTCAGAAAGGAAATAGCCTTTATTTTTTAAATGATAAAACACAAGAAATTACACCCATTGCGTTGCCTAATTTGTTAATAAATCAGTTTTTAGTAACGGGTGAAACGCTGTATATTTACGATTCGAAAATTCTTCATGAATTCCAACTAAAAAATTAAAACGTATGCATGTTGCAGTAGCCGGAAATATTGGCGCAGGAAAAACCACACTTACTAAATTATTAGCCAAACATTATAAATGGGAACCGCAACTTGAGGACGTGGTGGACAATCCGTATTTAGATGATTTTTATAACCAAATGGAACGTTGGAGTTTCAATTTGCAGGTTTATTTCTTAAATAGTCGTTTTCGTCAAGTAAATCAGATTAGAGAAAGTGGAAAGGATATTATTCAAGACCGAACTATTTATGAAGATGCGCATATTTTTGCTCCCAATTTACATGCCATGGGATTAATGACCAATCGGGATTTTGAAAATTATCATTCGTTATTCGATTTAATGGAATCCTTTGTACAAGGACCTGATTTATTGATTTACTTACGCAGTTCTATTCCCAATTTAGTGAGTCAAATTCATAAACGCGGTCGCGATTATGAAAATACCATTAGCATTGATTATTTAAGTCGCCTAAACGAACGTTACGAAGCATGGATTCATGGGTATGACAAAGGCAACTTGTTGATTATAGATGTAGACAATATGGATTTTGTGGCAAACCCTGAAGATTTAGGAACTATTATTAATAAAATTGAAGCTCAAATTCACGGGCTTTTTTAGAAACTAAAATCCTTATTAAATAAAACCAAAAAACCACGCTGGATAGCGTGGTTTTTTATTAATACTTTTTAAAGTGTTATTTCACTTCAATATCTCTTTCATCAGTTACATCCATTTTAAACTGCGTAGATTCACTTTTTAATTGTGCTATTTTAGCATCAACTTCTGCTTTAGTTCCAGAGATAACTAATTCTTCTTTAGTAAGCTCTTCACCGTTTACATTGGTAACGCTAACGATAGCTTTAGCAAAATCATTCGAAGTAATAATAAAATCGACATATACTTTTTTACTAGAAAAACCTTCTACAACTTCTACAGATTCATTGATAACTAAACCTTCTTCGGTTGCATGACCTCCTAAAATTGGCGCAATTACTAAACCAATTAAACACGTTAATTTAATTAAGATGTTCATAGATGGACCAGATGTATCTTTAAATGGATCACCAACAGTATCTCCAGTTACAGCCGCTTTGTGAGCTTCAGAACCCTTATACGTCATTTCACCATTAATCATCACACCAGCTTCAAAGGATTTCTTCGCGTTATCCCAAGCACCACCAGCATTGTTTTGGAAAATTGCCCAAAGCACACCAGAAACTGTAACACCAGCCATATAACCACCTAACATTTCAGCAATTGCCATGTTGTTCATGCTAAAAATCATTGGAACAAATGCTATAACTAAAGGAAAACCAATCGTTAATAAACCAGGCAACATCATTTCTTTTAAAGAGGCTTCCGTAGAAATCGCCACACATTTATCGTATTCTGGTTTCCCAGTACCCTCCATAATGCCCGGAATCTCTCTAAACTGACGACGAACTTCTTCAACCATTTCCATAGCGGCTTTACCTACAGCATTCATGGCTAAAGCAGAGAATACAACTGGTACCATACCACCAACAAATAACATAGCTAAAACAGGAGCTTTAAAAATGTTAATTCCATCAATTCCTGTAAACGTTACATACGCAGCAAATAATGCTAACGATGTTAAGGCAGCAGAAGCAATAGCAAATCCTTTTCCTGTTGCAGCAGTTGTATTACCAACTGAATCTAATATATCTGTACGCTCTCTAACAATTGGTTCTTGTTCGCTCATTTCAGCAATACCACCTGCGTTATCAGAAATAGGTCCAAACGCATCAATAGCTAATTGCATAGCAGTTGTAGCCATCATAGCAGATGCTGCTAAAGCCACACCGTAAAACCCAGCAAATGCGTAAGATGCCCAAATAGCACCAGCAAATAATAAAACTGAAGGGAAGGTAGAAATCATACCTGTTGCTAAACCAGCAATAATGTTTGTTCCTGCTCCAGTACTTGATTGTTGCACAATATTTAAAATTGGTTTTTTACCTAAACCAGTGTAGTATTCTGTTACTGAAGAAATAACAGCTCCAACAACTAATCCCACTAAAGTAGCATAGAATACTCTCATTGAAGAAATCTCTTGAAGACCTTCACCAAAGAAATTCATTTGCATAGTTTCTGGTAACATCCACGTTACTAAACCAAAACAAGCAGCAGCAACTAGTGCTATAGACACCCAGTTTCCAAGGTTTAAAGCTCCCATAACTTGAGCTTCTTTAGCGTCATTACTTTTTATTTTAACAAGCATGGTACCAATAATCGAAATGATAATTCCAACACCAGCAATAGCCATAGGTAATAAAATTGGACCAATACCACCAAAGGCATCTGCAATATTTCCACCCATATCTTTAATTACATAGTTACCTAAGACCATAGCTGCTAAAACCGTTGCAACATACGAACCAAATAAATCGGCTCCCATTCCGGCAACATCACCAACATTATCTCCAACGTTATCTGCAATAGTAGCAGGATTACGAGGATCATCTTCAGGAATTCCTGCTTCAACTTTTCCAACTAAATCAGCTCCAACATCGGCAGCCTTCGTGTAAATACCACCACCTACTCTTGCGAATAATGCGATAGACTCTGCTCCTAAGGAGAAACCAGCTAATGTTTCAAGAACAATGGTCATATCCATGGTATTTGTCCAAGTATTATCCATAAAAAACCAAAAGAAGAAGATGAAGAAAGCTGTTAAACCTAAAACAGCTAATCCTGCAACACCAAGACCCATTACGGTTCCACCACCAAAAGATATTTTAAGTGCATTTGGCAAACTTGTTCTAGCAGCTTGTGTGGTTCTAACGTTTGTTTTTGTCGCTATTTTCATGCCTATATTTCCTGCAAACGCTGAAAAAATAGCTCCAAAAATGAAGGCAACAACTATAAGCCAATGTGTTGTTGGAACAATAAATGAAACTGCTGTAAGTGCAAAACTTACTATTAATACAAAAATTGCGAGTAATTTATACTCCGCGTTTAAGAAAGCAAGTGCGCCTTCATAGATATGATCTGAAATTTCTTTCATCTTGCCGTCTCCAGCATCTTGTTTCATTACCCAAGATTTCTTTACGATCATATAAATTAATCCTAAAAGCGCCATGACTATTGGCATATAAATCATCATTGATTCCATATATTCTTAATTTTTTTATTAGTTAATAAGGTCGCTAAAGTAGTGAAATCTCTTAAAACTAAAAAACCCTTCTATTTAATTATAGAAGGGTTTTATTTTACTATATATCTACTTACTAAATTGTGAAGTCACCATTCGTTTTATGCTCACTATTTTCATAGCGATTTATGCACTTATTTAAGATATCATAAGCTTCATCTGCATTTCCCCAGCCACCAACATCAACTTTTTTCTTTTCTAAATCTTTATAGACTTGGAAAAAATGCTCAATTTCTTTAATCTGGTGTGGATTCATATCTGATAAATCGTTCAAATTATTCCAGATTGGATCAGAAACAGGAACACAAATAACTTTTTCATCAGGTCCTTTTTCATCTGCCATGTGAAAAACACCAATTGGCTTTACTTCTACCACACACATTGGAAATGTTGGCTCACCTCCTAAAACTAAAACATCTAATGGGTCTCCATCTAATGCTAATGTTTCTGGAATAAAACCATAATCTGCTGGATACATCATAGATGAAAAAAGCATACGATCGAATCGTATTTTTTTTAAATCGAAATCATATTCATATTTATTTCTACTTCCTTTTGGTATTTCTATTAACACATCGAAAGTTAATTTTCCGTTTACTGTCATTATATAGTTTTTTAAACCTAATTCAAGGCCATTAATTTTTTATTTACTAATCCATTTAAGTACCTATACTATTTTTAGACACCTTTATTTTTATGGGTTGCAAAGATAAGCAAGTCACAGCGTTTGGGCAACTAAAATTAATTTAGGTTAAACTGCGTGTTAAAATTAAGAACAGCCATGTAAAATTTAGTAACTTGTTACTTCAATACAAAAATTAACAAATCCACATTATGAGAACATTTTTATCCTTCCTCATTGCCCTCTTTTCTCTAACAGCTATGCAAGCACAAACGCAACCATGGCAAGGTAAGTTTGAACCTATAGACAATATGATTGCACCTCCAAATAGTTACAGATCAGCTTCTGGTGCTCCCGGAAAAGCCTATTGGCAACAACGTGCTGATTATAAAATAAAAGCCGAGTTGGATGAAAAAAACAACACCATAACAGGTGAAGAAACTATTACATATTATAACAACTCGCCTGACGATTTGAGTTATTTATGGATTCAACTAGAACAAAACGTTAATAAAAAAGAAAGTGAAGATTTTGGTGATGCCTTTGGCGGTGTAAGCGATTCTATTTCCAGTATGCAAATGCAGGCCTTAACGCGTGCTATTGATTTCCCAGCAGGCTACACAATTAAATTTATAAAAGATGCTTCTGGTAAAGATTTACGTGCATTGGTTAATAATACCATGATGAAAGTCATGCTTAATAGTCCTTTATTATCAGGTGAATCTATAACGTTTTCACTAGCCTGGTCTTACCCGATAACAGATAGAAGTATGTTTATGTTATCACGTGAAGGCTATGAATATTTCCCGTCAGATGACAATACCGTGTACTTAATTGCGCATTGGTTTCCTAGAATGGCTGTTTACAATGACACTGAAGGGTGGCAAAATCAGCAATTTCAACGCTTGGGTGAATTTGCTCTGGAATTTGGCGATTATGAAGTTGAAATTACTGTACCTGAAGATCATATTGTAGCGTCCACAGGCGAATTACAAAATAGCAAGCAGGTACTATCCAAAAAACAATTAGACCGACTTGATAAAGCTAGAAAGTCGTTCAATGAACCTGTGATGATTATAACTCAAGACGAAGCGCGCGAGAACGAAAAAACCAAAGCTACTAAAAAACGAACTTGGGTGTATCATGCTAAAAATGTGCGTGATTTTTCATTTGCGTCTTCAAGAAAATTTATATGGGATGCCCAAGCACATCAGTTTTCAGATCATGTAACGATGGCTATGTCCTTTTATCCAAAAGAAGGTTTACCAGTTTGGAAAGACGAATCCACCAAAGCTATTGTTGCTGCATTAGAGGTTTATTCTGAAGCGACGTTTGAATACCCATATCCTGTTGCCATTTCCGTAAACACGTCTAATATTGGTATGGAATTTCCTATGATTAGTTTTAATGGTGGACGTCCAGATAAAAATGGCGACATGAGTCAACGAGCTAAAGAAGGTATGATTGGAACGATTATTCATGAAGTTGGACACAATTGGTTTCCCATGATTGTAAGCTCTGACGAACGCAAATGGATGTGGATGGATGAAGGCTTAAACACCTTTTTACACCAACGAACCGTTGCCGAAAAATATCCAGATTTTCATAGCACCACACCAAAGGATATTGTACCGTTTATGCAAGGAGACAGAAATATTTTACGCCCTATTATGACAACATCAGACAGTGAGTTACTCACGCAATTTGGCGCTAACTTTTACCAAAAACCAACTGTAGGTTTACAAATGCTACGCAACTCTATAATCGGAAAAGAATTATTTGATCAAGCATTTAAGGAATATGCCAATCGTTGGAAATACAAACACCCAAATCCAGGTGATTTATTTAGAACACTTGAAGATGCTACAGCAACCGATTTAGATTGGTTTATTCGTGGTTGGTTTTTTACAACCGAAACCGTAGATATGGAGTTAACAAATGTAAAATGGTATAAAATTTATGATAAGGATGTAAATATTGAAGATAAAAATAAAAAAACAACCTTTAAAATTGAAGGAGAAAGCACAACCACAAAAGCAACCGATTTTTCTGGTGGACCAGAAATGATTACCATGACCGAAACACCAGATCAAAATTATGGCGGATTCTTATCGCGTTTAGATGAACCTGAAGTAAGAAAACAAGTTGCCAATAAAAATATTTATGAACTTACCATTAAAAACTTGGGTGGACTTGTAATGCCAGTAACTATTGAATGGCAATATACAGATGGCACTAATGAAATTGAAACTTTACCTGCTGATATCTGGAGACGAAATGAGTATGAAACCACACAAACCTTTTTAAAAACAAAAGAGGTGAAAGCCATTAACTTGGATCCTAATTTTGAATTTGCAGATACAAATATGACGAATAACGTATTCCCAAAACAAGAAACGGATTCGCAATTTGATACGTTTAAAAATAAACAGAAGAATTAAAAAGGATTTTCTTAAAACAAACAAGTCGCTCTCTAGTTATTTCAGTAATTACAGAGCGATTTTTTTTGACTGAATTCGAAATAACTAGTTTCAGAAATTTTTAAAAATTAAATCCGAAGCTACCTGTTACACCAAAATTACGTGCATCTGGTGCATCTTTATAATTTCCACGGAAGTTAAAATCGACTCTAAACACTTTAAATATATTACCGACACCAAAACTGTATTCGTAATAAATTTCGTCTGTTGGTGCTACTAAAGGAATATTGGATGGTGCACTTATAGCTATATTATCCGCAGATAATTCACCCCAAACACCACGAACTCCGACTATTTCTCGCCAATTTAATTTTCTTAAAAAGGGAATTCTAGAAAATAATCGACCATTAAAATTATGCTCTAAATGTAAAGATACATAGGTATCTGTTACAAACTCATAAAAATTTAATTGTGAAAATGATTTATAAATAGAAAAATACGATTGATTACCAGGCACTACACTTAATAATCCCAAAGGAACTGTTCCAAAGGTTTTACCAACTTCCAATGTAGAATATAATCGACCTAAACCACCTAATTGCCAGGGTTGAATGTATGAAAATTGCAATTTGGTATAATTAAAATCACTGCTAAAAACATTCTTATCTGCCAAAGTGTATTGTGCAAAAATTGAAGCATAGGTATCATTTCCATTTCTGCGCTCTACACCATAACCTACCATTTTCCGACCAGGAAAATAGGAAACAGCAAAGGTGCTTTCAAATTGTTGAATTTCAGACGAAATACCTGTAGCCGATTCTGAATCTACATAATCTAAACTAAATGTAGGTGAAGCAGATGACAACGTTCTGTAATCACCTCCTACACGAAATAACACGTTTTTAACAGGTTCAACTTCTATAGCTAGAGCGGTTAAATTAATGTTAGAAAGCTTATCATTTGGCGCTGTAGTAAAAACAGCATTGGACGCTAAACTTCGTCCTAAAACATCTGTTGACGTGGTTAAACTAGCACCAATTTGTTCCACATCTCGCCTGTGGCCTGCGGAAACAATCAATCGGTTTCGTTTGTTTAATAAATACTTGGCAGAAAAACCATATTTTACTTTATCGTCTTTAAAACCATAGGCCAAAAACCCTTGTAAACGCCATAAATCATTTGGACCAAAATAGGTTCTGGCTCCAGCACGTAACCGCACACCTTCCACGTCATTATAACCTACTGTTGAAAATATAGGTCCATAATCAATATTTAATTCATCGAACTCAATATAACCAGAAGCTAAGACACTTCCTATATTATATAACCTATTAAACTTTTTAACGGTTTTAAGGGTGTCCAACATTTTATAAATTCCTTGCTCATCATTATTAAGGGCTTCCATACGGTTTGTATCCCAAAAGGTATCTTCGCGGTTGTAAGCATCTAAATTATAATCGAAAACTTCTTCTTTGTAGAATTTTTCGTCTTTGGGCTCATTAAACTTATAATTGTCATAAAGTGTAGTTCGTTTACCATAAACACCTCGTGACTCTTCCTTTTTATTAAATGTGAAATCTGACATAAAATAATCTCGTTTTATAAGAAAAACTGAATCGTTTAAAACATCAAATTCTTGTTCAATATAAATTTCTTTAACCCAATTTATATTCGCGCTCTTGGAAGCTTGCATTTTAATTTGCTTAATGGCAAACGTAGAGTCATTCACCCAAAAATCACCTTTAAAAGTCAATTCGTTTTTACGTCGTGGATAATATATAATATTGTAACACCATTTATTATCTATAAATGCGCTATCTGCCAAAACGTAATTATAGGTGTTTACACCAGTTCTGGAAATTGGGCTTACAAAACTTTTATCGAAAAACTTCAGGTAGTTATCATATACATCATATTCTGAATATAAATCTTTAATAAAAGCAATGATACTCTGGTTATTACTAAAGCCCGAATTTTTATTTCCTAGTAATTCAATCTTTTCTTTGTTAAGCAAATTATCGCCATATACTTTAGCGACTTCTTCGTTTAAAAAAATAGGCAAATATGTTTTCCCGGTAACTTTGGAGGTGTCTACTTGCTCAAAAATAAACTCCATACCCTTAAATAGATTGCTTTTTACTAATGAACTATCGATGGTATTTAAGTCGAATTCTACTTTTTCATAACGATCATATTCGTACTGCTTAAATTGGGATAAGCCATTTTTACGTTTACGCTCCCATATTTTTTGCAAAATGGCAATAGCTGGGTTTTCTTCAGCTTTTTTAGACTGCTTTCCTGTAACAATAAGTATTTCGTTTAGTGCAGATGCTTCTTCTTCAATAATGAAATTTAAATCATAATTTACCTTCTTCTCTAACGAAATTTCTATGGTTTTGTACCCAACGAAAGAAACAATTAGCGTTGGCCACGTTTTATCAGATTCTAAATAAAAACGGCCATTTTCATCGGTTATAGTACCTTCAAAGGAGCCTTTAAAAATAATATTGGCATAAGCTACAGGTTCATTACTTTCATCAAAAACATAGCCACTGACCTTTGTTTGGGCGCAAACAAAAACCGAACTGAAGATAAAAACAAAAAAAAGTAGATTAAATTTCATAAGGACAAAAAACTCCATCAACAATCTAGCCAATGAAGTTTATTAAACGTAAAATATACGTATTTATTTATACATCACTTTTTTTACAGCCTTAATTACATCTGTATGGTTTGGTAACCACTCCTCTAAAAGAACAGGTGAATAAGGTGCAGGTGTATCTGCTGTGTTTATTTTTACAACTGGTGCATCTAGATAATCAAATGCTTCCGATTGTACTAAATAGGTTATATCAGTCGCTACATTTCCGAAAGGCCATGCTTCTTCTAATACCACTAAACGGTTTGTTTTTTTAACCGATTTTAAAATAGCTTCGCGATCCATAGGTCTCACGGTTCGTAAATCAATAATTTCACAAGAAATACCGTCTTTAGCCAATTCATCTGCTGCTATATAAGCTTCTTTAATAATTTTACCGAAAGAGACGATAGTAACATCTGTCCCTTCGCGCTTAATTTCGGCAACGCCTAACGGAATGGTGTATTCGCCTTCTGGCACCTCACCTTTATCACCATACATTTGCTCACTTTCCATAAATATAACTGGATCGTTATCACGAATAGCTGCTTTTAATAAACCTTTGGCATCATAGGGATTGGAAGGAACTACCACTTTTAAACCTGGTGTGTTGGCAAACCAACTTTCAAAAGCTTGCGAGTGTGTAGCTGCTAACTGACCAGCAGAAGCCGTTGGTCCACGAAAAACAATTGGACACGGAAACTGTCCACCAGACATTTGTCTGATTTTCGCTGCATTATTTATAATTTGATCAATACCAACTAATGAGAAATTAAACGTCATATATTCCACAATAGGTCTATTTCCTGTCATGGTGGATCCAATAGCTATTCCTGCAAAACCAAGCTCGGCAATTGGAGTATCAATAACACGTTTTGGACCAAATTCATCAAGCATACCTTTAGATGCTTTGTATGCACCATTATACTCGGCAACTTCCTCACCCATTAAATAAACACTTTCGTCACGACGCATTTCTTCGCTCATGGCTTCACAGATCGCTTCTCTAAATTGTATTGTCTTCATTTATTTATCTTAAATTACGAACTACAAAAATAACAATAAATAAAAAACTATACTCTAATCTTCTATTTAAAAATTTACTATGCACGCATAGTAAAAATTCAAAATAAAATAATTAACTTCGTAACCTGAAAAAAGTATACTTTTTAATATAAATATATAGATATGAAAATACTAGTATGTATTAGTCATGTACCTGATACGACTTCCAAAATTAATTTTACTGATAGTGATACTAAATTTGACACGACTGGTGTACAATTTGTAATTAACCCAAATGATGAATTTGGTTTAACACGCGCTATGTGGTTTAAAGAAAAACAAGGAGCAAATGTTACCGTTGTAAATGTAGGTGGACCAGAAACGGAACCAACATTACGTAAAGCTTTAGCTATTGGTGCAGATAACGCAATTCGTGTAAACACCGAAGCCAAGGATGGTTTTCAGGTTGCTAAACAATTAGCACAAGTAGTAAAAGATGGCGGTTACGATTTAGTAATTGCTGGCCGTGAATCTATTGATTATAATGGTGGTATGGTTCCAGGAATGTTAGCTGGTTTAACGGGTGCTAACTTTGTAACCAATTGCATCAGCCTAGAAGTTGATGGAGACAAAGCAACAGCCATGCGTGAAATTGATGGTGGTAAAGAAACAGTTTCCACAAGTTTACCTTTAGTAATTGGTGGACAAAAAGGGTTAGTAGAAGAAAGCGATTTACGCATTCCAAACATGCGTGGAATTATGATGGCTAGAAAAAAACCATTAGACGTTAAAGAACCTATTGACGCAGGAACTGAAACGGCTTCTGTTAAATTTGAAAAACCAGCTCCAAAAGGCGCTGTTAAATTAATAGATGCTGATAATGTGGACGAATTAATAAACTTACTTCATAACGAAGCTAAAGTTATTTAATTCCTACCTTAACTCCTCTGAAAAAAGGGGATTTATTGTGTGAAATTTAAACCATTAACTAAATTCATTTTATGCTATTTTATTAAAAAGAGCTTTGATGAAAAAAAATAAAATTTTATGTCAGTTTTAGTATATACAGAATTCGAACAAGGAAAATTTAAAAAAACCGCTTTAGAGGTTGCATCCTATGCAAAAGCTGTTGCGGACCAAATGGGCACAACAGTAACCGCTATTACGTTTAACGCTGATGACACAAGTATACTTGGAAATCATGGTGTTGATAAAGTATTAAAAGTTAATACTAGTAATTTAGAGACGTTTAATGCCAATGGGTATGCTAGTGCTATTTCTCAAGCTGCTAAAAACGAAGGTGCCAAAGTTGTCATTGTTAGCTCTAGCGCAGACAGCAAATATTTAGCCCCTTTATTAGCTATTAATTTAGATGCTGGTTATGCTTCCAATGTGGTAGAGGCGCCTTCAAGCGTATCTCCATTTACAGTTAAACGTACAGCATTTACCAACAAAGCATTTAATATGACAACCATTGATACCGAAGTGAAATTGGTTGGTGTGTCTCAAAACTCTTACGGTGTGAAAGAAAATTCGGCTAGCGCAACTGCCGAAGATTTTTCACCTAGCGTTCCAGAACTAGGCGTTCATGTGGATTCGGTTGATAAAGTTACAGGTCAAGTAACCATTGCAGATGCCGAAATAGTAGTTTCTGCTGGTCGTGGATTAAAAGGCCCAGAAAATTGGGAAATGATTGAAGAATTAGCGTCTGTTTTAGGTGCAGCAACAGCATGCTCTAAACCAGTAAGTGATTTAGGTTGGAGACCACATGGCGAACACGTTGGTCAAACAGGTAAACCAGTTGCTTCTAATTTATATATAGCTATTGGAATTTCTGGTGCTATCCAGCATTTAGCAGGTATTAACGCATCCAAAGTTAAAGTTGTTATCAATACAGATCCAGAAGCGCCTTTCTTTAAAGCTGCGGATTACGGAATTGTCGGTGATGCTTTCGAAGTAGTTCCAAAATTTATAGAAAAATTAAAGGAATTTAAAGCGCAACAGTAAAAATATATTTTTTAAATTGTACCTTTAAAAGGACTGTTTAAATTAGTGTAAAATACTAAATCTGTTTATTACAGTTTGGTAAAGTCCTAATTTAAACAGTTCTTTGTTTTTTAATTTACCATGAGTTTAGTACGACTAAAAATAAAAGGAATTTCATATAGCCAAACGCAAAATGGCGCCTACGCATTAATATTAAATGAGGTAGATGGTGATAGAAAGTTGCCCATTGTAATTGGCGCTTTTGAAGCACAATCTATCGCCATTGCTTTGGAAAAAGAAATCCGTCCTCCCAGACCACTTACACACGATTTATTTAAAAATTTCGCTGACCGTTTTGATATTGTTGTTAAGCAAGTTATCATTCATAAATTGGTAGATGGTGTTTTTTATTCAAGCATTATTTGCGAACGCGATAACGTTGAAGAAATAATTGATGCCAGAACAAGTGATGCTATTGCTTTAGCACTTCGTTTTCAGGCTCCTATTTTCACTTACAAGAACATTTTAGATAAAGCGGGAATCTATTTAAAGATTAATCCAGAAGATGAAGATGACTCTGAAGAAGACAGTATTCTAGTTGATGACCTAATTGCTGAAAAACTAGAAACAGGAAGCGTTCAAGAAAATTACAAAGGAAAAACACTTGAGGAACTTCACAATATACTAGATGAAGCCGTTGCCAACGAAGATTACGAAAAGGCTGCTAAAGTAAGAGACGAAATATCTAAAAGATAAACTAACCAACCACCTTATGAAAAAGCTATTTTTAGCATTAACAGCTATAATTTTTTCTATTTCGGCCTTAAAGGCTCAAGATATTTCTAAAAAATGGCAATTTCAATCTGTTCACAATAATGTAGGTCAAACTGCTTTTTCTGTCGACCCTTACACAGATATTTTAGATCTTAATGCTGGTGAATTTAATTTTTCATTTAAAGAAAATGATTCCATAAGTGCTTCTGGTGATTATATGCATCAGAATAATTTATTAGTATTTTTCTATACCAAACCTGTTGATACCTTAAAACGATATAAAATAACAGAACTTACAGATTCTACTCTTGTATTTACAGAAAAAGATCGCGTATATAGATTTACAGCTACCAAAACAATTGAAGAAGCAAGCCTACTAACTGCTACCATAGATGAAAACGCTATTAAACCAAGTGAAGGCTTTTCGTTTACAAGCCTTTGGCGTGGTGTTTTAGGAATGGTTTCATTAATTTTTATTGCTTTCCTTTTTAGCAGTAACAGACGTGCCGTAAATTGGAAAACCGTTGCTATTGGTTTAGCGTTTCAATTAATTATTGCCATTGGTGTATTAAAAGTACCTTTTATTCAGAGTGCTTTTGAGGGAATTGGCGGACTGTTTATTAGCATTCTAGATTTTACACGTGCTGGAAGTAAATTCTTGTTTGAAGGTCTTGTTGTTGATATGGACACCTTCGGCTTTATTTTTGCCTTTCAAGTGTTACCAACCATTATATTCTTTTCTGCTTTAACGTCAGTTTTGTTTTATTTAGGTATCATTCAACGTGCTGTAAAACTTATGGCTATGCTATTAACGAAACTTCTAAAAATTTCAGGGGCAGAAAGTTTAAGTGTAGCAGGTAATATATTTTTAGGTCAAACCGAAGCACCACTTCTTATTAAAGCCTATTTAGAAAAAATGACAAAATCAGAGATGCTTTTGGTCATGATTGGTGGTATGGCAACCGTTGCAGGAGCTGTACTTGCTGCATACATTGGCTTTTTAGGCGGTGATGATCCAGCGTTACGCTTGGTATATGCAAAACATTTATTAGCAGCATCAGTAATGGCAGCTCCTGGCGCTATTGTTATTTCAAAAATACTCTATCCTCAAACCGAAGAAATTAATACAGACGTATCCGTTTCTTCTGAAAAAATAGGATCTAACATACTGGATGCTATTGCTAATGGAACTACAGAGGGTCTGCGTCTAGCTGTAAACGTTGGAGCTATGCTTTTAGTTTTTGTTGCATTTATTGCTATGTTGAATGGTATTTTAGGATGGATTGGCGAATTTTCAACAGTAAATACTTGGATGGCAGAAAACACACCATATCCTGCCCTTTCACTAGAAGCCATTTTAGGAACAATTTTCGCACCACTCATGTGGCTTATTGGTGTTGCTACAGAAGATATCATGATGATGGGACAATTACTAGGTATTAAATTAGCTGCTAGTGAGTTTGTTGGTTACATTCAATTAGCCGATTTAAAAAATGTAGCAAACGAGGTACATCTTAATTACAATAAATCCATTATTATGGCCACCTATATGCTTTGTGGATTTGCTAATTTTGCATCTATAGGAATTCAAATTGGTGGTATTGGATCTTTAGCACCAGGGCAGCGAAAAACGTTATCCGAATTCGGAATTAAAGCCTTAATTGGCGGAACTATCGCGTCTTTAATTTCTGCAACTATTGCAGGAATGATAATTGGATAAAAAAGGCCCTTTTGTCCTTCGGATATTTTACCAGAGAAAAAAATAGTTGATAAACTATTTATAATTTAGATTTATATTACACCTAAATAAACCCTTGTTTTATTATTTTTACACTTAATAATTTTAAATATTTCTTCCCTTAGGGAAGACGGAAGTTGGGCTTATGAAACAATATCACGACCTAGTTAAACACGTATTAGAAAACGGTAACGAAAAAGGCGACCGTACAGGAACAGGAACAAAAAGTGTATTTGGCTACCAAATGCGTTTTGATTTAAGTGAAGGTTTCCCTATGGTAACTACCAAAAAACTACATTTAAAATCCATTGTTCACGAACTTCTATGGTTTTTAAAGGGCGATACTAACATAAAGTACTTAACAGATAATGGTGTGCGTATTTGGAATGAATGGGCTGATGAGAATGGCGATTTAGGTCCAGTTTATGGTCACCAATGGCGCAATTGGAATAATGATGATATTGATCAAATAAAAGACATTGTTGAAACCTTAAAAACCAATCCTAACAGCAGGCGTATGATGGTTTCTGCTTGGAATCCTTCGGTTTTACCAGACACATCTAAATCCTTTAGCGAGAATGTTGCAAACGGAAAAGCGGCACTTCCACCTTGCCATGCTTTTTTTCAATTTTATGTGGCTGATGGCAAATTATCCTGTCAATTATACCAACGTAGTGCTGATATTTTCTTGGGTGTTCCCTTCAATATTAGCTCTTATGCACTTTTTACCATGATGATGGCACAAGTTTGTGGCTATGAAGCTGGAGAGTTTATTCATACCTTTGGTGATGCACATATTTACAGCAATCATTATGACCAGTTAGAATTACAATTGTCGCGTGATATTAGACCGCTTCCAAAAATGCTTATCAATCCAGATGTTACGGATATTTTCGATTTCAAATTTGAAGATTTCACGTTAGTAAATTACAATCCTCATCCACATATTAAAGGAATTGTAGCTGTATAAAATAAGTTCATGAAAAACATCTTCCTATTACTTTGTTTCGCTTTTAGCCTAACAAGTTTTGCGCAACAAACCTTTACTCCAGACTCAAAAAACACGCAATACCCCCATGTTTCGCGGCTGCAAAAAGAGCGTTAGTAATGAAGATTTAAAAAAATGTACTATATTAAAGTCAGCATCAACTATGAATTAGCTGACGTCTTATTTCCTTTAGATAAAACCACGCAGTTTCAAGTCAGTTTTAATATAAATGAAAAAGGCAAAGCCGAAGATATTTCCGCAAAAGCACACAAAAGAGACATGGCTGCTGAAGCCATTCGCGTTTTAAAACGCATGCCTAAAATGAAAGTACCTGGTACTATAGATGGTAAGCCTGCAAAATTCCCTGTCGAATTTTTAATGACCATTTATTTCTAATTTACTTCACATTATTAATTCACCAAAAATTAGCTAAATTTGTTTAAATTCAGTCAACCATGTTTGGAAAGAAAAAAAATACGACACCAGAAATAGATAAGGAGCAACTAGAACTTTTAAAAACAGCTCAAGAACGCATCAAACAAAAAAAACGCTTGTATGCGCATTTTGTCATATTTCTAATTGGATCTGTATTTTTAATTTTAGCAAATACCGCTTTAGGAATTGGCAAAGACGTTACCTTTTTTAATATTAATTGGTTTGTTTATGCCATAGCAATTTGGTTGTTTCTACTTATTTATCATGTGTTTAATGTGTTTATTACATCCAAATTATTAAGCTCTAAATGGGAAGAAAAACAACTAAACCTCATGGTAAGCAAACAAAAACAGCGCATTGCCGAACTAAAAACACAGGTTGAGAAGGACTTTCCGCTTCCAGAAAAAAAAAGTCTGAAAGCGACTTCTAAAAATTCAGAAATCACCATAATTGTTGCTGCTGGCGAGAATAATGCCATTGGAAAAGACAATCAACTTATTTGGCATTTAAGTGACGATTTAAAGCGCTTTAAAAACTTAACAAATGGGCATCATATTATTATGGGTCGAAAAACATTTGAAAGCTTTCCTAAACCCTTACCAAACCGAACCCATATAGTTATTACACGTCAAGAAAATTACCAAGCACCTTCTGGTGTTATTGTCGTTAATAATTTAGAAGATGCTTTGGATGCGTCCAGAACAGATAAGCAACCCTTTATAATTGGTGGTGGTGAAATTTACAAACAAGCTCTCAATTTAGCCGATAAATTAGAAATAACACGCGTGCACGCAAATTTTGAAGCGGATACATTTTTCCCTGAAATAGACACCTCAATTTGGAAAGAAGTTACGAAAACAAGGCATCAAAAAGATGACAAACATGTCTACGATTTTTCATTTATAACCTACATTAAAAACTAACACACTTTTCTTCAAAAGAAAAAAAGCAATTTAATAATTCGTGAAAAGCGTCACAGATTTTTCATAATTTCGCGCCATGGTTAAAGACATTCAATTACGCGTTACTTTAGTAGAAGAAGAACGTGCTGATATTTTACTAATTAAAGCGTCTCAATTTCTGGATATAAGTCGCGATAAAATTTCAGGCATAAAAGTGCTCCGAAAGTCTATTGACGCGCGAAAACCTAAAATAATTTTCAATTACAAAGTGGCCGTATATATTAACGAGCCTATTCCTGAAACTTCGGAATACACCTTTGATTATAAAGATGTTTCTAAAGCAAAACCCATTCATATTATTGGTTTTGGTCCAGCAGGAATGTATGCCGCTTTACGTTGTATTGAACTCGGTTTTAAACCCATTGTTTTGGAACGCGGTAAAAATGTAAAAGACCGTCGTCGAGATTTAAAAGCCATTAACCAAGATCATTATGTTAATGAAGATTCCAACTATTGCTTTGGTGAAGGTGGTGCAGGAACCTATAGCGATGGCAAATTGTACACCCGAAGTTTAAAGCGTGGTGATGTGCGACGTATTTTTGAAAACCTAGTCTATCACGGTGCAACCGATCAAATTTTAGTAGATGCACATCCACATATTGGCACCAATAAATTACCTAAAGTGGTTCAGAATATTCGTGAAACCATTTTAAAGTATGGTGGTGAAATTCATTTTGAAACACGCGTAACCGATTTCACTATAAAGAACAATGCCATTGAAGCTATTCAGTTACAGAATGGTGATGAAATGGAAGCCAATCGGGTAATATTAGCAACAGGACATTCGGCAAGAGATATTTTCTATTTATTGCATAAAAAGGAAATTGCTTTAGAAGCAAAATCCTTCGCAATGGGAGTTCGGGCCGAACATCCACAAGAAATTATTGACAATATTCAATACCATTGTAGTGGTAAACGAAGCGATTTATTGCCTGCCGCTTCTTACAGTTTGGTGCATCAAGTTAATGATCGTGGTGTGTATTCATTCTGTATGTGCCCTGGTGGTTTTATAGTACCAGCTGCTACAGCTAATGGTGAAGTGGTGGTCAATGGTATGTCTCCTTCCAAACGAAATAATTTGTTTGCTAATTCTGGGATTGTGGTAGAAATAGATGTTCATAAAGATTTACAGAAATACGAACATTTTGGCGTTTTAAAAGGCTTGGAATATCAGAAAGATTTAGAGCGTCTAGCCTTTACAGCTGGTGGCAGAAGTCAGGCAGCTCCAGCACAACGGTTAACAGATTTTGTAAACGGCAAACTATCAACTAGTTTAAATTCTACTTCGTATCAACCTGGTTTAAATTCGGCACCGTTACACTCCTTATTGCCAAAATTTATTGGGAGTCGTTTACGTCAGGGCTTTAAGGCTTTTGGAGAAAAAATGCATGGATATTATACAGAAGAAGCTAACATTGTTGGTGTTGAATCCCGTACATCTTCTCCAGTTAGCATTCCTAGAAATGACCAATTAGAACATACGCAAATCAAAGGATTATATCCTTGTGGTGAAGGTGGTGGTTATGCTGGTGGTATTGTTTCTGCAGCTATGGATGGCGAGCGTTGTGCAGAATCGGCTTGCTCTTAAGGATTCAAAAAAAAATGTTTGTTGTGGAATTGCATAAATTGTCTATTTAATCATTTAATGGCTACGTATCTCAATAATTATCGGGACTATAAATAAATTTCCTATTTTTGTGGCAATCAAAATTTGAATCAGATGAACGCATATATATTTCCAGGTCAAGGCGCCCAATTTTCAGGAATGGGACTAGACCTTTACGAAAAATCACCTCTAGCTCAAGAATTATTTGAAACTGCAAACGATATATTAGGTTTTAATATTACCGATATTATGTTTGAGGGATCAGCTGAAGACTTAAAACAAACCAAAGTTACACAACCTGCTATCTTTTTACATTCGGTTATACTCTCCAAAGTTTTGGGTGCTACTTTCAAACCTGATATGGTTGCTGGACATTCGTTAGGCGAATTTTCTGCATTAGTAGCTAATGGCACAATGTCTTTTGAAGATGGTGTAAAATTGGTTTCGGTACGTGCTTTGGCCATGCAAAAAGCCTGTGAGATTCAGCCAAGCACTATGGCTGCTGTTTTAGGATTAGATGATGCTATTGTTGAAAAAATATGTGCTGAAACTGCTGGTATTGTAGTTGCAGCCAATTATAACTGCCCTGGACAATTAGTGATTTCTGGAGAAATTGACGCTATTAATAAAGCTTGTGAAACCTTGAAAGAAGCTGGTGCACGTCGAGCATTAGTGTTACCAGTTGGTGGTGCATTTCACTCACCTTTAATGGAACCTGCTCGTGAAGAATTAGCAGCTGCCATTGAAGCTACTAGCTTTGGCAAACCAATTTGCCCAATTTATCAAAATGTATCGGCAAATGCAGTTATGGATGAAGCTATGATAAAAGCTAATTTAATTTCACAATTAACAGCTCCTGTTAAATGGACGCAGTCTGTTCAGCAAATGATTGCCGATGGTGCCACGATCTTTACAGAAGTAGGACCAGGAAATGTATTACAAGGTTTGGTAAAGAAAATTAATAGAGAAGCCCAAACGGCTGCTGCAACTTTTGAAACGGAAGCCTAATGAAACTCTCTCGTACCACTTGGATTATCCTACTAATAGTGTTTAACATTGTTATTGATCAGGTTACTAAAATTATTGTTAGAGCTGATGTTATTCCTGGCAGTCAAACACCAATAATTGGTGATGTTTTCACGTTGCATAACGTAGAAAATTCGGGCGCTTTTTTAGGAATGGGAAGCGATTTTAATCCGACCTTGCGAATCATTTTATTATTAATACTTCCAACCGTTGTTTTAGGTTATGTCGTATATTATATCCTTACAAATAAAAGTTTAGATCGTAATTCACTTATTGGTTTCAGCTGTATTGTTGGTGGAGGCGTTGCAAATGTATATGATAGAATAGTTTATGGTTCGGTTACCGATTTCCTTCATATAGATTTAGGTGGTGTTTTTAGGACAGGTATTTTCAACGTTGCAGATATGTCTGTTATGTTTGGAATGGGACTTTTATTGTTTGCAAGTTTTAAAGGCAAAAAAACCATTAAAGAAACCTCTTAAAAACATATAAAATTTAGACGCATTAAACGTGTCGAAGTCATATTTTAGGTATGCTTTCGACACGTTTTAGCTTAAAAAAAGATCGTTTATTAACTATTTATCTTGCTAGTTCGCAAGATTCACAATCTTTAATTTTCCCGTAATACGTTTCACGATATTTGTGAACGGTTTTAACAGGAATACTTAAAAATTGCTTTTTAATGTAGGTTACTTTAGTAAGCAATTCACCCATTTTTGGCGTGAATCTTTTTTCGACTTTCGTCTCGCGTTTTACTGTAATCAATTTCATATTATCTCGTATCATTTGGTACAAAGTAACAAAGGATTTGAATACTATCCAAAAACTAACCATTAAAACACTGTTAATCAATGTAATAATATCAATTCACTAATCAAAATAGCATAACGCTAACATAAATTCAACGAAACGTCTAAATAATTATGATATAGTAAATGCATGATTTAGAGGTAAATTTCTATAATCCACGAATTTTTTTCTCCCATTTCCAGGCAGATAATATGGCTTCATTTAATGAAGATTTTGCTTCCCAACCTAATTCTGTATTTGCTTTGGTTGTATCTGCATAGGCGGAAATAACATCACCTATTCGTCTATCTGCAATTTGATAATTCAATTTTTTATCTGAAACACGCTCAAAAGCATGAATAACTTCTAATACCGAACTACCAACACCAGTTCCAATATTAAAGGTTTCATAATTAGCTGCATTCTTCTTACTTAACAAACGTTTTAGAGCGACTACATGCGCTTTGGCTAAATCCACTACATGAATATAATCGCGAATACAAGTACCATCTGGTGTTGGATAATCATCTCCAAAAACGGAGAGAGCATCTCGTAAACCAGCACCTGTTTGGGTAATAAATGGTACTAAATTTTGTGGTACTCCAATAGGTAATTCACCTATTCTAGCGCTTGCATGCGCACCAATAGGATTAAAATACCGTAAAGCAATGGCATTTAAATTAGGCTTTACTTTACAGGTATCTTTTATAATTTCTTCACCAATCTGTTTAGTGTTTCCGTAAGGAGATTCTGCAGGTTTTATAGCTGCATTTTCAGTAATTGGCATTTCATCTGCTTGACCATAAACGGTACAAGAAGAGCTAAATATAAAGTTCGCCTCTGTTTTTGCAGCCAATTCTTGCAACACATATATTAGCGTATTTAGATTATTTTCATAATACATTAAAGGTTCCTGAACACTTTCACCAACAGCTTTACTAGCCGCAAAATGAATAACACCTTTAATATCTTTATATTTTGAGAAGAAATTTTGAACAGCCGATTTATCTTTCAACTCCAGTTTTTCAAAAATGGGTGATTTACCAGAAATAGCTGTAATTCCCTCCAAAACATCCATAGAAGAGTTAGATAAATTATCAATAATTACCACTTCAAAACCTTCACTTTGTAATTCAACAACGGTATGTGAGCCAATAAACCCTAAACCGCCTGTAACTAATATTTTATCCATTAATGTATTCTAAAACTTTTGACGTAATAAAGTCGATTTGCTCATCATCCAATTCTGTATGCATAGGTAATGAAATAACGCTTTCTATTAATTGATTGGTTATTGGGAAATCGGCTTCATTATAGCGTTCGTCCATATAAGCCTTTTGTTTATGTAGTGGAATTGGGTAATAAACACCACATGGAATATCATGCGAATTTAAAAATTTAACCAAACCATCTCGATTTATATTCTTGATTTTTAGTGTGTATTGATGAAATACATGACAATCACAAGTTGAACAATTGCCTTCACAATTTGTACTTTTTCTGTAAGGAATTTCAATATTCGCTTGCCCTTTAAAAGCTGCATCATACTTCATGGCTGCCGTTTGTCTCGCTTTATTATAAGCATCCAAATGCGGTAATTTAGCATTTAACACAGCCGCTTGAATGGAGTCCAAACGCGAATTGACACCAACCACATCGTGATGGTAACGCTCGTACATACCATGATTTACAATACCACGAATGGTGTGTGCTAAGGCATCATCATTTGTAAAAATGGCTCCACCATCACCATAACAGCCTAAATTTTTTGATGGAAAAAATGAGGTAGACCCTACATGACCAATAGTTCCAGCTTTCGCTTTTTTACCATTACTGTAGGTATAATCTGCGCCAATAGCTTGGGCATTATCTTCAATAACATATAAATTATGTGCTTCAGCTAATGCCATAATAGCTTCCATATTGGCAGTTTGCCCAAATAAATGAACAGGAACTATAGCTTTCGTTTTTGGCGTTATAGCTTTTTTTATGGCTTCTATATTAATGTTGAAATCGTCTGGATTTACATCCACCAAAACAGGAGTTAGTTGCAAAAGCGCAATAACCTCAACGGTTGCTGCAAAGGTGAAATCGGCAGTAATAACCTCATCACCTGGCTTTAAGCCTAATCCCATCATGGCAATTTGCAAAGCATCAGTACCATTTGCACATGGAATAACATGTTTAACATTTAAATAGGTTTCAAGATTTTTTTGAAACTCATGGACTTTTGGTCCATTAATGAATGATGTATTATCAATTATTTCCTGAATATCAGGATTCACAACATCCTTTATACCGTTATATTGACCTTTGAGGTCAACCATTTGAATTTTTCTCATATGCTACGAAATTACAAAATTCATTAACGCGAACCAATGAAATTATTTTAAAGAAATGTATTTTAGCATCAAAGAATAAGAATTGAGAATTATTTATAACATTGGACTGTTTTTGACGCAATTGGTTTTACCCATTGTAGCTTTGTTTAATAGTAAGATTAAACTAGGTGTAGATGGTCGCTCCAAGAGTTTTTCAGTGTTAGAAAATTCACTAAATAATTCAAAAAAAACACTCTGGTATCATTGTGCTTCTTTAGGTGAATACGAACAAGGTTTGCCCGTTTTTAAAGAACTACGAACGCTTTATCCAGATTATAAAATTGTTCTCACATTTTTTTCACCCTCGGGTTATGAAATCCGAAAGAACACAAATATTGCTGATGTTGTCGTGTATTTACCTTTAGATACACCTAAAAATACTAAACATTTTTTAGACTTAGTTAATCCAGAATTAACCTTTTTTGTAAAATATGATATTTGGCCAAATTATCTTTTAGAATTAAAGAAACGCAACAAGAAAGCCTTACTCATTTCTGCTTTGTTCCGAATAGACCAATCTTATTTTAGATTCTATGGTGGATTTATGCGTGAAGCACTCTTTGCATTTGAACATATTTTTGTTCAGGATATAAACACTCAAAAATTATTAAAAACTATAAATTATGATCAAACAACTATAACAGGCGACACACGTTTTGATCGCGTTTACAGTCAATTATCACAGAATAATAACTTAGATTTTATAGAAGAATTCAAAAACAACCAATTTTGTTTAGTCGCTGGTAGCACTTGGCCAGAAGATGAAACGTTATTAATTGATTATATAAATAGCACAAATTTAAACATGAAGTTTATTATTGCGCCACATAATATTAATGCGAATCAGATACACAAACTACAGGAATCTATTACCAAGAAAACAGTTCTATTTTCCGAAAAAGATGATAAAGAATTAGATACTTACTCTGTTTTTATTATTGATACCATTGGATTGTTAACTAAAATTTATCAATATGCAGATATTGCCTATGTTGGTGGTGCCATGGGATCTACTGGATTACACAACACATTAGAGCCAGCCGTTTTTGGCATTCCAATTGTGATTGGGAAGCATTATGATAAGTTTCCAGAAGCCTTTGAAATGATTTTAGAAGGCGGTATGGTTTCCATTAGTAACAAAGAAGACCTAAAAGAAGCGCTAAATAATTTCTTTAAAAACCCTCTGAAAGCACAAAATTCTGGTAATCAGAATTTTAATTATATAAAAAAAAATACAGGTGCTGTAATCCAAATCATGAACTACATACGTATATAATAGGAACTGCGAATTTTTAACGGTTGTTAAAAAATGTTAAAATTAAATGCAAAGTTTCATAATTTGTTATTAAATTCGCACCATTAAATTAACACTAAAACTTTAAACTAATGAAAAAATTATTATTAAGTACAGCTTTATTATTAGCCTTATGTGTAACTTTCACTTCTTGTAGAGATGAAAAAAGCACTGATGGTGTAGAAGAAACAATGGATAACGCTGCTGACGCAATGGAAGATGCTGCTGACGATGCTGAAGAAGCTATGGAAGATGCTGCTGACGATGTTGAAGGCGCAATGGACGAAGCTGGTGATGCTATGGAAGATGCTGCTGACGCAACTGGTGAAGCTATTGACGATGCTGTTAACGCAACTGGTGACGCTGTTAACGATGCTGTTGATGCAACAGAAAAAGCTGCTAATGATGCTGCAAACGCAGTAAAAGATAAAGCTAGCGACTTAACAAAAAAGAAAGACTAATTAGTTTTTACTACAAGTCTAATAAAAAAGTGCTCTTTACGGAGCACTTTTTTCATTTATAATATTATGGTTTCTACATCTTCTAATTTAGGCATACAAACGGACCATTTTAAATCTGTTTGTATTTTTACCCTGAAAGCATCCATAGAAGCTGGTTCTCCATGAACTAAAAAAACTTTTTCTGGTATATTTTTTATACCACCCATCCAATGCATTAAATCATTCTGATCTGCATGAGCTGATAAGCTTTCCAAATGCGCTACGCGTGCTTTAACAGGATAATATTTTCCAAAAAACTTTATTTCGTGAGTTCCATCTAACAATTGCCTACCTCGTGTACCTTCTGCCTGATAACCAACTAACAAAACAGTTGTAGAAACCTCATCTATAAGTTGTTGCAAATATGTTAAAACACGACCACCAGTTACCATACCACTACCTGCAATAATTATTTTGGAGCGCTTATCATCTATAACTTTCCAAGTATCAGCATAAGATTCGGTAATAGTTACATGCTGACACATTGCGTGATATTCTGAAGGGGTTAGTTTATGCCAAGTTGGAAATTGGTTAAAAACCTCTAACACATTTTGTCCCATAGGACTATCAATAATAATAGGAATATTTGGTATTTTATTTTGCTTGTATAATTTCCAAAGCACATACATTAAGGTTTGTAAACGCTCTACCGCAAAACTAGGAATAATAAGGTTCCCGTTATTGTTTATGGTCTGTTTTACCAAATCTGCTAAAATTCCTTCCACATCTTCTTTAGGATGCAATTTATTACCATACGTACTTTCTATGAATAAATAATCTGCCCATTCTGGTCTGTTTGGAGGGTCTAACAAATAGTCAACTTGACGACCAATATCACCTGAAAAGACGAAGCGTTTTTCATATATATCCAATTCAATGAAAGTTGCTCCTAAAATATGGCCATTATATTGAAAACGATAACTACAAAACTCTGATAGTTTGTGCCACTTTTCTGAAGCTTGATGTTGAAAAAGTTTTATTGTTTTTTCAGCATCTTTAACAGTGTAAAATGGCAGAGCTGGGTTATGTTTACTATAATTTTCTTTATTAGCTTTTTCAGCTTCTTCTTCATGAATTTTAGCACTATCCTTTAATATAATTTCCGCTATTGCAAGCGTTGGTGATGTACCAATTATTTTTCCTGAAAAACCTTGTTTTACCAACCTAGGTAAATAACCTACATGATCCAAATGACCATGGGTTAACAAAACAACGTCTATTGCTGACACATCTATTGGTAAATTGCGCCAATTTAATTCCCGCAACTCCTTTAATCCTTGAAACATGCCACAGTCTACCATAATATTTAAACCGCTTATTTCTAATAGATATTTGGAACCTGTAACCACTCTGGAAGCTCCTAAAAATGTTATTTTAACTTGATTTAGTGTTTTCTTCATGGTGACATAGTTGTTTAATTTCATGCAATATTTTTGATTTTCTGACTTCAGAAATACCCAAATGATCTAAAAAAAAGGCATCGCCAATTAAATCGCGACACAACACTAAATCTCGTGCTAATAGAAATTGTTTTTCCCGGTTAGTTAATAGCGTAGAAACGGTTATAGGATATAAACCTAACCTATCTATCCGATCCTTTAGTCCATCGTTTTTTGGATAATCCCAACTTAATAAATACAAGCCAATACACTTCCCATATTGAAGTGCATCTTTAGTAAAACGTGTATTTGTTGCTACCCAACCAGCTGTTAACGTTGTTTTATGTGATTTTGTATCCCAATGCATTTTAACATCTGCAAATCTGGATGCTATATAAAGCGGAACCTTTACGTTACAATTTCTGCCTTCTTCGCTATGAAACTTGCACTCAATAACAGTAGTATCGCCATTTTTTTCAGCCACTACATCTATTTCATGTGGCACACATTTACCCGCTAAAACCTGACCTACTTTGGTTGTATAACCAGAGTATTTTAAAAGAGCTGCTAGAAAATTTTCAAAAGGAAAACCCGTTGGCCCTAACTCATAAATAGCTTTTTTTAATTTGTATTTTGAAGCATAATAGCGCTTTTCTTTTTTAAGTAAAGCGTAAGCTCTATTATATATTTCTTTAGTTGAAATACCTTGATATAATTCATCGCGAACCACATTTAAAATACGATCTACTACATCATTATCAGCACCAGATCTGTGTAATGAGGCTCGCAATTTTTCCAAAGAAAACTTAACACGCTCTCCAGACGATTTTATGATTTCTATATTTAACGAATCCTGTTCCATTCTATATTTAATTAATTTTTAAACCAAACGTTATAATACTTATGATGGAATAACTAAAAACGGTATCTCAATATGAAAACCTATTTGGTCAATTCTAGACTTGAAAAAGAGATTTTCAAAAAATGAATGTTTGTTGTTTATCATCACCAACATATCTACAGCTGTGCTTTCTTGAAATTTAACAATAGCCGAAGACACTTCGTCATCTCTAACATCATAAATCTCGTGATTCAAATTATTAAAGTAAGGTTTTAATTGCGACTGATTTTTCTTTTGCGTTTCCGTTAAGGCATCACCAAAAGACACATGTAACACATGAACTCTAGAATTATGCTGTTTCGCTATATTCAGTATTGGATCTATATTTTTCTCATGATATAGAATATCGTAATCTGTTGGAAATAGCAGATTTTTAGGAGTTTTATAGGGTGCGGAAGTAGGGATCGCTAAAATAGGACAAGTGGCATCTTTAAATAAGTGAACCGTATTAGAACCAAAAAGCACCTCTCTAGCACCTGTTGCGCCTTGAGTTCCCATTACAACGTAATCAATATGCTTTTCAGTTACTAAATTTTTCACTTCTTGATTCAGTGTATTAAATGCTGATATACTTTCTATAGTATGATTTGAATTATTATATGTTTTATTAACCGTTGCCGAAAACCGCTTTAACCCTTCAATAGAAGCACTTTTAACCGTATCCATCAACTCAAATTGTGCAGCTGTAGTTTGCATATAATCCATATTATAAATAACTGGAGTATACGTATGAAGCAAATAAAATGTACATATTTCATTTTTAAACAACTGCAAAGCGTAGTCAATTGCATGAAAGGAATTATCGGAAAAATCCGTAGGCAACAAAATATGTTTCATCTGTTATATTTTTTTTAGATTTTTTTATTACTTGTTTTTCATTAAGTTATACACAACCAAAAATGGAATAGCTCCATAAAATACCATTTTATTTTTAAGATACTTTATAATTAATCTCTCTAAAAAAATAAGCTATTTTCATAACGAGTAAATTGCTTATCATGATTGAAAGAAAAGCCGAAAAAAATTATTTTAATGGTATTTGAAATAAAATAGCAGCCATTTAAATTTGTCTTTTAGTATCACTTTTTTATTAATTTAAATTTATGGAAATTCTAAATTACAAACCATGATATATATCAGATTCAGAAATATTAATGATTTATATCTTTAAGGAATGATTTTACTCTTGATTTTAAAATACCAATTTTTACTAATATGAAGCTATGAAAAGCTATTCATTTTATACCATATTATTACTTTGCATTGCCATATTTCTGGTAGATTTTGCAGCCTTCTATTGGCTAAAATCCATTACTAACCTTATCTCGTCTAGCTTTTTAAAGCAAAGCATTCATGTGCTTTTTTGGTTTTTCACTTTTGGTTTAATTACGGTAATAATTATTTTGAAATTAAAGTTATACACTATAGACCCGAAACGCAGGCAACTTTTAATTAGTTCGCTTTATGGCTTAACCATTTCATCCTTTATTCCTAAAATTATTTTCATCATTGTTATTAGCGTTTTATATATTACTAATCATGTAATCTCAGAACGAGAATCGCTTCTAGCTATACCATTATTAGGCTTATTTGCCGGGTTTTTACCGTTTTTTGTAATTGTTTACAGTGTTTTTAAAGCTATTTACAATTTTAAAGTCCATAAACACACCCTAAAATTTTCTCATTTACCCGAAGCGTTTAGTGGCTTAAAAATTGTTCAGATATCCGACTTACATTTAGGGAGTTTTAATCATCGGTTCCATATTCTAGATCGTGCCTTTTCAAAAATAAGTGAATTAGAACCGGACTTAATTTTTTTTACTGGCGATTTGGTAAATAATTACGCTTGGGAATTACGTGGCTGGAAAAAATCTTTCCGGCATCTTTCTGCAAAAAAAGGCATGTATGCAGTTTTAGGCAATCATGATTATGGTGATTATAGTCAATGGATTTCTGAAGAAGCCAAACAAAAAAACTTTGAAGGCATTACTAATTTTTTTAAAGACAATAACTTTAAACTGCTTTTAAATGATTCTGAAATAATAGAAGTAGGCAATCAAAAACTAGCCATTATTGGTGTTGAAAATTGGGGAAATCCGCCTTTTAAACAATATGGTAATTTGCAAAAGGCTATATTAAAAGCAAAGGATATTCCTTTTAAAATACTACTTTCCCATGATCCGTCTCACTGGACAGAGGAAGTCCTTATAAGCACCGACATTGCTATAACCTTTTCTGGACATACACATGGTATGCAAGCTGGAGTAAACTTCGGAAAAAAAGAATGGAGTCCTATAAAGTATAAGTATAAACATTGGGCTGGCTTATACCAAGAAAACGGACAATACTTGTATGTTAATCGTGGTTTGGGATGGATGGGATTTCCAGGCAGATTGGGAATGCGTCCGGAAATAACATGTATTGTATTAAAAAAAAATAAAAAATAATTTCATTATAACTAAAATAAGAAGCTATGTCTTTTATAGATTACTACAAGGTTTTAGGTGTTCCAAAAGACGCGAACGAGCAAACCATAAAAAAAGCATATCGGAAACTGGCGCGAAAATATCATCCTGATTTAAATCCAGGCGATCAGGAAGCCGAAAAAAAATTCAAAGAAATAAATGAAGCTAATGAGGTTTTAAGTCACCAGGAAAATCGTAAAAAATATGATGAGTACGGAAAAGACTGGCAGCATGCGGATGCGTATGAGCAAGCCAAACAACAGCAAAATAGAGGCGGAAACCAGCAACGTTACTCTAACTCTAGCCAATATAACGAAAGCGATTTTTCTGATTTTTTCGAATCCATGTTTGGAGGAGCCTCCAGAGGCTCTAGAAATCAAGCCGAATTTAGAGGGCAAGATTATAATGCCGAATTGCAATTAGATTTAAAGGATGTTTACGCAAGTCATAAACGCACGTTAACCGTAAACGGAAAAAACATACGGATCACTATTCCTGCAGGAATTGAAAACGGACAAGTAATCAAAATTTCTGGTCATGGAGGGCCAGGAGCCAATAATGGCCCAAAAGGTGATTTATTCATCACTTTTACCATAAATAATAATTCGGCATTTCAACGCGACAAAGCTAACCTTTACAAAACGGTTGATTTGGATTTATACACGGCACTTCTTGGAGGACAGATTACAGTTGATACCTTTGATGGAAAAGTAAAATTAACCATAAAACCAGAAACCCAAAATGGCACACGCGTTAAATTAAAAGGTAAAGGTTTTCCTGTTTATAAAAAAGCAGATGCTTTTGGTGACTTATTTATTACGTACACTATAAAAACACCAACAAATCTTACCGAAAAGGAAAAGGAATTATTCACTGAATTATCAAAATTACGATAACCATGGACACAAAAAACGTTATTACAATCACCGAATTCTGTCAGCATTATAAAATTCCTGAATCGTTTATCATGTCTTTAAACGAATATGAATTAGTCCAACTTGCAACAGAAAATGAAACACCTTGTATTTACGTTACCGAAATACAGACTATTGAAAAGTTAATCCGTTTTCATTTTGAATTGGATATTAATATTGAAGGTATTCATGCTATTTCTAACCTATTAAACAAGCTAGAACGGTTGCAAGAAGATGTTAGAATATTAACAAATGAGGTGGCATCTCATAAAGACAGGTCGTTACATATGTAACTCCTAAGTGATAGATCTGTAAAAACTGATAACGTTTAAAGTAGTCTTCATACAGACATCATTTTCATATACTAATCGATTATTAAAACAAAAAAACTCCAACCAAAAGGTTGAAGGTTATACGTATTATCTAGAAAAAACTAGATTAACTTATTTTGTAGACTATTATTTAAAACTTATACTTCAATAATAATTCGTTGGTATTTCGTGCTGAAGCTAACTCTTTTTAACTGCTAACTTCATATGCAAAACCAAAAATTAAATGCTGATTAAGTTCAAACGTTGCCATACCAGCTATAGTACTATCCGTACGATACGTTGCCCCTAAATTAAACACGTCGTTTATAATAGTTGTTGCTGTAAAATCTGTAGAAAATGGCGCACCATTAACATAACGCACCATAACAGACGGTAATAAATCTATCGAATTACTTAACTCAAAATTATAGCCACCTGACAAAACCTAACATTTTTTAACAACTACGCGCGCGTATTGTTCGCGTTATTGATGCTAAATAACACCCCACACCCCACTTTTAACATATAGAGACGGCTATTTATACGTGTACGCACTAAATTTTAATTAACTCCAAAAAGTTTGGTGATTATTTATAATAGATAAAATAAACTCAATTAGTAAGCAGTATAGGGTTTTCAAGTGTATTTAAACTAACTAAAAGCATAACCTTTTAATTACAGCCTAACTCCTCTTTTTTTTCGTTGTATTGTCTTGTTAATTAGGCTATTGCTGTTTGACTATCACCAGCATAGGACAATGCTTTTAAATATTCTTGATACAAGTCCTCACATTCTTCATCATTATTTGTACAGCCTAATACTAATAACAAAAATGATAATAATAGTATTCTTTTCATAATACATCGTTTTAATTAGACCAAAATTTAAAATTAATGATAATTTATATTGTTTAGAAATTATAATAAATAAAACTATGAAATATGGTTCTGTCGCATTAACTTCATTAAAGATAATAAATTTAATTTTTAA
>TARA_R110002012_G_scaffold179022_1_pt1 | contig 38785 bp, 42 predicted proteins | sample TARA_R110002012 | Tara Oceans TARA_R110002012 (sample SAMEA4396515) | marine metagenome | biome: Westerlies Biome; feature: [DCM] deep chlorophyll maximum layer (ENVO:01000326); material: water (ENVO:00002006), including particulate matter (ENVO:01000060) such as... | depth 40 m
ACCGTTCATCGCGTGCAGAGCCGAACCGGGGATAACGGGCATGTCATCGCCAGGGTAGTCGTAGGAAGACAGCAATTCGCGGATTTCCATCTCAACCAGTTCAAGCAGTTCGTCGTCGTCAACCTGATCAACTTTGTTCATGTAGACAACCATGGTCGGAATACCAACCTGGCGGCCCAGCAAGATGTGCTCGCGGGTCTGTGGCATCGGGCCATCAGCTGCGTTCACAACCAGGATCGCGCCATCCATCTGCGCCGCACCGGTGATCATGTTCTTGACGTAGTCAGCGTGGCCGGGGCAGTCAACGTGAGCGTAGTGACGTGCTTCGGTTTCATACTCAACGTGCGCGGTCGAAATGGTGATACCGCGTGCTTTTTCTTCAGGTGCGCCGTCAATCTGGTCATACGCGCGGAAGTCGCCGAAATACTTCGTGATCGCCGCTGTCAGCGTTGTCTTGCCGTGGTCAACGTGACCAATCGTGCCGATGTTAACGTGTGGTTTATTACGTTCAAACTTTGCCTTAGCCATGGTGCAGCCCTTTATACTGAGGGCCTGTCACCAGACCCAACCCTATCTGGCGGGCGATGTATTGGGTCTGAAGCATAAAATCAAGCGTTTGATGGTCAATCTCTCAACCTTTGCCTAAGATATTGTTTATTCTTGCTTCTTAGGAGCGCGCGTTATGACCGCATCAAGTGGGCGGTTGAACCATCCTTCGGCTTCATTCTGCTTTGCCAGATAGTTCTCGATAGATTTCGCGGCGTTCTGGCTCAGATTTTTCAGCTGTTCTTCCGCCGTCTTGGTATACCCCGACCCAACAATCGGCCCTTGGTCGAACGATTCAAAGACGGTTATCTGCTTCGGCTCAGCATTAAGCTTGGTGCCGGAAGCGTCATCCCAAACCGTCAAGTTCAAGATCATGAGAGACTTCGGGGCCAAGACAAGCGGGATCCCCGGAGGGGCCAGAACATAACCCTCTACGCTTACTCCGAAGTGATACTTGCGCGGGCCCTCATAGCGATCAAACCTTTCTGCTATAGCATTCTTGACCGCTGTGGTCAGAACCTCTTCGCTCACCTCGCGGCTAATCGGCAGCTTTTGAACCTTTGGGGCTACCACGATGTTATGATAAAGCTTGAAATCTCCCAAGGGCACGGGAGCCTTATCAAGGTCAGAGGCTCCGTTGCAGGCGACCAACGCCCCGAAACTCATCAAGACAGCTAATATACGAAACATTTGGAGCCTCCTCGGCGCAAAGATACGCAATGCGATAGCGCATGGTCGAAAATGGTGCAATGTTTTGCCGCGATCCCTATGGGGTGATAACACTATCTTAAGGGAAAACAGCGAAAGGGATGTGAAATGACTACCCGCCTGCCCGTCCGCGTGCCTTTGGTCACTGAACCGTGGGGTATCCTCAAAAGCCTGTCGATGGCCCGACGCAATATCCTGAGCATCATACCGCAAATCGCGACCACGCAACCGATGGTGTCTGGCAAGACCGGCAAGCGTTGGCACATGGTGATGGACCCTACGGCCATCCGTGAGATCCTGCTGGACCGTCTAGATGATTACCCTAAATCGCTTGTAACCAAGAATTTGTTGAAACCGGCCATTGGCGATTCTCTATTTATCGCAGAGGGGGCGCATTGGCGGTGGCAGCGTCGCGCGGCGGCACCGGCCTTTTCCCATCGCAACATGCTTAACCTTGCCCCAATCATGACTACAGCGGCCGAACGTTCTTGCGCACGTATCGCGCAAGCCGGGCCACGCGCGATTGATTTCTTGGGCGAAATGGTCACTACAACATTCGATGTTATCTCGGATGTAACCTTTTCTGGCGACGATACCTTTGATCGCAACGCCGTCCACGGGGCGATTGACGATTATATTGCCGAAGCGGGCAAGATCAGCCTATTCGATATCTTGGGCTTTCCTGATTGGGTCCCCCGCCCGGGTCGCATTACGTCCGGCAAGGCGCTGCGCGAGATGAAGCAGGTCGCTGACAGGGCAATCGACGATCGTTCCCGGCGCGGCAACACCGGCACGCCCGACCTGCTGGACCTGTTATTGCAAGGTGAGGACCCCAAAACCAAGCGCCGGATGAATACCGCCGAACTGCGCGACAACTTGCTGACCTTCATCGTTGCAGGGCACGAAACGACCGCGCTGACACTATCATGGTCGCTGTATCTGATGGGGTTTGATCAGTCTGTACAGGAAAAAGCCCGTGCAGAAGCGCAATCCGTCTTGGGCGGGCGTGCTGCGACCGGTGCTGACCTAGAAAATCTGCCCTACACACGCCAGATTATAGACGAAGCACTGCGGCTGTACCCGCCTGCGGGCATCATCTCGCGCACTGCATGCAAGCCGGACACACTGGGGGGGCGTGAAATACGATCGGGCGATACAGTGATGATTCCAATTTATGCTTTAGGGCGCAACAGATTGCTTTGGGACGATCCCGACGCCTTTCGTCCTGAACGATTCGAAGATCGCAAAAATATTGACCGCTACGCTTATTTGCCGTTTGGAGACGGCCCGCGTATCTGCATCGGGGCAAGCTTTGCACTGCAAGAGGCGGTGATCATTCTAGCGACGCTTCTGTCTCGATTTAGATTTACCCCCGTACCCGGCAAGGACCCCGAACCCGTAATGATTTTGACTCTGCGTCCCGACGGCGGGGTCTGGTTGAAGGCGGACCTGCTCTAGTCGCAGATTTTCTGCAAAGCGGCCCAAGCTGCGCCGTCCAAAATCGGGGCGTAATTACTGGATGCGTCTGCTGCGGCCCGTGCTGCGTCTATGCGTTGTGACAGCATGGGATGACTTAGAAAATGCGCCAATAATTGATTGGCGTCGCCCCCTGCTTCGCGCAGGAGATCAAACATGTCGCCCATAACGGCGGGAGAAACATTCGCGGCGTCCAACCGGGTGTATCCGAATGTGTCCGCTTCAGTTTCTGCCTGCTGGCTATAGCGTGCACTTATCAGCCGCTCCGTCAAAAATAACACCGCTGCTCCGCCGGCGAAATCGCCAAACACCAGCCCGAGCACCCCGATAGACCCAGCCGAGCGCAACGCATGCCGCGTCGGGTCTCGTGTCGAGACATGGCCCATTTCATGCGCAAGAACGGCTGCAATCTGGTCAGGGTTTTCGGCCTGATCGATCAACCCGCGAAACAGCACGATATACCCACCTGGTAACGCGAACCCGTTTTTCATCGGATGATCAAGCACGTGAACGCTCAGGTTCTCTAGGCGATCATCACCTTGGTTCAGCGCGGTGGTCATTCGGGTCAATGCAGCAACCCCCAGAGGGTTCTCGCAATAAGACAAGGGGTCTAGGCCAGTGTCATCCAGCACCCGCCGCACCTGATCAAGTGTCGCGGCCCCCAAAGCCCTCTCACCCGATGGAGGAATAAATGCAGCCAAGCGATCAGCCAGCAGCGGTACCAACACAGCAATTTGCAGCGCTACTGCCGCAATAGCCGCCAGAGCCCAAAGTAACAGCTTGCGACGGCCCTTGCCTGGTGTCTTGCTATGCGCTGACGGCAGATACGTCATTAGACTGCGATCGGTTAGATACAGTCGCGCTAAAGGGTCTGTCGTAAGGCGCAGCACGTACCCTTTTTTACCGGCAATATCCGGCAACAGGCGAATATCTTTGACCGGCCAGAACAATGTATTTCCATCATCCAGCCCGATTTGAAGATTAAGGTTTGCAAGATGCAGGCTTACTTCTTCGCCCACGGGACGGTCGCCATTGAAATACGCCGAGCCGAAACCGTCAAAGCCCCGACTCATATCGCGGCCCCTACATCTAATGCTTCAGCGAATCCTTCAGCCTCGGCAAATTCGTCGCGCGCGCGTTGACTGACATAGCGCAGGCCATAGCGTTTCGGCAACGAAGTGGTTTTGGCCAAATGACGCATTAGCGGAAACGTCACAAAAGTGTTGTACAGCACGTTCCACAATAAAAATATCGACAGATAGAAGACAACCAATAGAGCCAAGGCCACTGCCTGCGGGATGTCAAACGAAGCCTCTTCTAGGCCAAGATCCAGAAAAACGAGCGCACTTGGGCCGAAAACAGCTAGCCCAGCGATGGCCAGCCCCGCTACGCCCACTACAAGAACCGAATACGCAATGAAACTGCCGAAAGTATAGATAAATGCAACGCGCGGCCCGCTCAGCCGAGAGGCCAATGTAATTCCTTCTGCGGATTTATACCCTGCCATCAATCGTTTGGACACAAAGCGATAATGTATCGCACCATAGACAATGCCCACCAATGCGACCGGAACCAAAAAAAGCCTTTCCGGTTTGTCTAGAGAATACACCAATGTATCGTCTGTTAATATATCATGCGCTATGCCGCTTATGCTCAAGACTTCAGAACCGAAAACCGGATCGAACCATAGCATCCAGACGGTCGATGTCGCTAATATCAACAAGGCTACGATCAACGGGATCGCAGCGCGGTAAAGCATCGTCCAATGGCCATCCTGATGCAGTCTGGCTGACCCGAAATATGTGCGGTCGGTAACATATTTCTCAAGGTGAAACGTCATACGTGGCCACAGCGTGCCCAAACTGACAAGGGTCACGCACCAATGAATAACCGCGCGCCACGTATATCCCCATGCGGCCTTTTCCAAACCAAAGCGGACGCCACGCCAACGGGTTCGGGACAAGACATAACGCCGTGCCCGATAGCGAGCGTAGAACCATAACGGCACCACCCCTGCAAAGCTGGCGATGTACCCAAAGGACGCATTTGAAAATACCGAAAAGCTTAAGAACATCAGCAACAAGTTCACGATGCCAATGTAAAAGGTCAAGATCACCACCGCGATGAAAAACCCAAGCAGCTTCTCCAGCGGCTCCCCCACGTACTCCATAGGATGACCACCGGGACGAATGGCGGACCAGTACCATCGGCGCAATCTGGTCTTCATCCAAAAACGATAAAACCCTAGTGTTAGGATGGTGAGAAAACCCGTTTTAAACGCAAGCCAGAATAACGCGCCACGTCTTCCCACAAAATCGACCGACATGCCCTCGGCCGCTGTTCTGGGATAGGTTAATAACGCATCCGTCACCGGGCAATACAATCAGCCAAAACGATTGTTACGCGGAAATCCGCGTGGTGCCATTCGACCAGCAGTTGCACGTTTACCGATCCATTCATCCAGATCGACCACTGTACGCGTGCGCCCCGCAGGATCGAGCCAATTTAGCCCTTCCTCGCGCACGAAAGTGGTCGCATCGGACATTCCACCATCTTTGTACTTTTGTAACCGCACCCCTTTGCCGCGTCCCATCTCGGGCAGTTCGTCCAGCCCAAAGACCAGCACTTTCCGGTTCTCACCGACCACCGCAACAGCATCCCCAACAACAGGGGCGCAGATCATCGCCTTGGCGTCCCCGCGCACGTTTAGCACTTGCTTGCCGCTGCGCGTCTGCGCCAGAACGTCGTCTTCGGGCACAATGAAACCATCCCCCGCAGAGGAGGCGACGAGTAGTTTGCGCCCTAGTTTATGAATGAAGATATCAACAATCTGCACCTCATTCGGAAGGTCTACGATCAGTCGTAATGGTTCACCCATGCCACGTCCGCCAGGGAGATTGGCGGCCGAAACGGTATAGAAGCGCCCGTTTGAGCCGAATACCAATAGTCTGTCGGTCGTTTCCGCGTGGAAAATGAATCGGGGGCCGTCACCGTCTTTGAACTTCAGCTCTCGGTTTAGGTCGATATGGCCGGTCATCGCGCGTATCCAACCCATTTGGGAACAGACTACGGTGATAGGCTCGCGGTCGATCATCGCCTCTAGGGGGACATCTTCGATCACACCGGCCTCGGCGAATGTTGTTCGCCTGCGCCCGACATTCTTGCCGTCAAGCACCCAATCCTTGCCAAATTGCTTTTTGGTCGCACGAAGCTGGCCCACAATGCTATCCCACTGCAAGCTCACGTTATCCAGCAGGTCCTCGAGCCCGGACCGTTCTTCCATCAGCTCCGACTGCTCGCGCAACAGCGCAATCTCTTCAAGACGGCGCAAGGACCGTAGGCGCATGTTCAGGATTGCATCCGCCTGCACTTCGCTTAGCGAAATTTCCGTTGTCGGTGCTGGCGGGATGTAATCAGCTTCGTTTGTTGCGCGAACATGCTTCTTACCCCAATCCTCGGCCATCAACGCGGCTTTCGGATCGTCGTCATAGCGAATAATATCAATTACCCTGTCAAGATTCAGGAAAGCGATAATAAAGCCTTCCAAGACTTCCAGACGGTGATCGATTTTCTCCAGCCGGTGTGCAGAGCGGCGCTGTAGCACCTCGCGACGGTGATCTAGAAATGCCTGTAGCACCTCTTTCATCGAGCAAACCTTGGGCGTAAGCCCGTCGATTAGAACGTTCATATTCAGCGAAAACCTTACCTCAAGGTCAGAGCTGCGAAACAGCGTGCCCATAAGGACGTCAGGGTCCACGTTCTTGGACCTTGGTTCAATAATCAGACGGATATCTTCAGCGGATTCGTCACGGACATCGCCCAATATCGGAATTTTCTTGGTCTGGATCAGTTCGGCAATTTTTTCTATCAGCTTCGACTTTTGAACCTGATAAGGAATTTCAGTAATGACGATCTGCCAGACCCCGCGTCCCAGATCTTCGACCTCCCAACGGCACCGCAAACGAAAGCCACCCTTGCCGGTACGATAAGCGTTGGCGATATTTTCGGGTGGCTCGACAATGGTACCGCCCGTAGGAAAGTCCGGGCCAGGCACGAACTTCAACAACGTATCATCACGAGCATCAGGTGTTTTGATCAGATGAATGCAGGCATCTACCAGTTCCGCAATATTGTGCGGTGGGATATTGGTTGCCATGCCCACGGCAATACCTGAGGACCCGTTTGCCAATAGATTTGGGAATTGAGCAGGCAGAACCACCGGTTCGGTAAGAGTGCCATCGTAGTTTTCACGAAAATCAACTGCGTTCTCGTTCAGCCCCTCAAGCATCGCTTCCGCTACGGCGGTCATCCGCGCTTCGGTATATCGACTTGCGGCAGGGTTATCGCCGTCGATATTGCCGAAGTTACCCTGACCATCGACGAGAGGGTAGCGCACGTTAAAATCCTGCGCCAAACGTGCCATAGCATCGTAAATCGCGGCATCACCGTGCGGGTGGTAGTTCCCCATTACATCGCCGGAAATCTTTGCGGATTTACGAAACCCTCCGGTAGAGTTGAGCCGCAATTCACGCATCGCGTACAGGATTCGCCTATGTACAGGCTTTAACCCATCACGCGCATCGGGCAGAGCACGGTGCATAATCGTCGACAATGCATAGGTCAGATACCTATCCCCGAGCGCCAGGCGCAACGGTTCGGTGGTATTACGAGGGTTAAGCTCAGGCGGCGTGGTGATATCTGACATCCAAGCTGTTTAGCCAAGCAAGCGTGAAGCGGCAAGCGGCTGTTTGTGGCGTAACCATACAACATAAGATAAACTGTCGCCGTAGTGCAACGTTGTAAAGAAATTGGAACCGTTTTCCGCCTATGGGGTTATTTACCCAAGAGAGCTCGGCAGAGACGAAATGCCACGCTCTCAAAAATATGCTAATGTGGGGACACTGCCATGACAAAGTTTATCTTACTTACATTCGGCTTCTTAGGCTGGGCTTTCTTCGAGATGAGCGGCGGTACGGATTTCAAGCCTGCTAGCCAGGCTCTTGCGGCGAATGAAACAAATCATAGAAACATCATTTTGCGGCTTACCAGCCATGATGAACCAAGCTCTGCCGTAACGGTCGCCAACAAAGTTAAGCCGGTTGATACCACGCCCCCGGGCTACGGTAACAACGACGTAAAACGCGTTGCTCTGAATTTGACTGCGGCGCGTAGCAACTCAGGTGTACAAAACGCCGCCTATGTTATGAATGCAGCGTATGTGCCTGTAAATGTTTCTGGCTCCAGTTCTAATGCGGCGTCGCCAGCTATGCTGCCAAGCGCTGTAAACTCTGGCGAGACCGCATCTGGCTCTAACAATGTAAATGGAGCAGCGGATATTCGTTCAGTCAATGGTAACCGTGTCAACCTTCGCGGCGGACCAGGCACCAACTTCGGTGTAGTTACCAAGATGGGCCAGGGCGACATGGTAGAAGTTATCCAAGATAATGGCGACGGTTGGGTCAAACTGCGCCCTGTAGATGGTGGCCCCGAGGGTTGGATGGCAGACTTTTTATTGGCCCGCAGCTAAGCGACATTGCTAACTCCCCACGAAACAGCGAAAAAGAGCCTCTAGCGAGAGGCTCTTTTTTTATGACTGCTAAGACGATTTTGATTACCGGCTGTTCTTCGGGAATTGGCTACGCCGCCGCGAACGGCCTACGCGACCGGGGGTGGCGCGTGTTCGCCACTTGCCGCCAGCAAGATGACTGCGACCGGCTAACTGCGGAGGGGTTTGAAAGCCCCCTTCTTGACTATACGGACACCTCAACGATCCACTCTGCTCTTTCTCAGGTGTTGGACGCGACGGGTGGGTCACTGGATGCGGTCTACAATAATGGCGCGCACGCAACCCCGGGTGCCGTCGAAGATTTGCCGACTGATGCGTTACGTGCAATTTTCGAGAGTAATTTCTTTGGGTGGCATGAACTGACCCGACGTGTTCTTCCAGTGATGCGCGCCCAAGGCTACGGGCGGATTGTCCACTGCTCATCCGTGTTGGGGCTGGTAGCCTTACCTTGGCGGGGTGCATATAATTCCACCAAATTCGCCCTTGAAGGCCTGACCGATACGCTAAGACTTGAGATGCGCGGTAGCAATATTCGAATTATTTTGATTGAACCAGGCCCAGTCACATCAAAGATCAGGGTGAATTCAATTCCACATTTCGAACGTTGGATAGATTGGAAGAATTCCCCGCGCAAAACACAGTATGAGACCCAGTTGCGCAAGCGGCTATATCAAGACAGCGGCCCCGATACATTCGAGCTGCCTCCCGAAGCGGTGGTCAAAAAGCTGGTTCATGCGCTTGAATCACCCCACCCCCGGCCGCGGTATTATGTCACTACACCGACATATATTTCTGGGATTTTGCGACGTATTCTGCCCACCCGAACGTTGGACTGGGTCCTCGCACGGTAATTTGATGTTGCACCGGGCTCTTGCCTCGTTACATCTTCCTTAACATTGGAGGAATTCTCATGCCTGCTGATCCGTTGTTCATTCTTGTCGTCATCGCAGTCATAGCGGTTGTGATTATTCTGGTACTTGGCTTGGGTGGTTTTGCAAGCGCTGGTGAATTCAATAAACGCAATTCCAACAAGTTGATGCGCCTAAGGTTAATCGCGCAGTTCATCGCAGTGATTTTGATTGTGATATACGTTTATCTTAAAAAAGGCACAGGCTGATGGTCGTTCTCAACAAGATTTACACCCGCACAGGCGACAAAGGTGATACTGCTTTGGGCAATGGGGTCCGCGTGGCCAAGCACAGTTCCCGTGTAGAAGCTTACGGTACTTCTGATGAGCTGAACTGTTTCGTAGGCGTGGCGCGCCTAGATTCCAAGGGCGAAACCGACGCCGCTTTGTCACGTATTCAGAACGACCTGTTCGATTTAGGCGCAGACCTGTGTCGGCCTGATATGGAAAAAGATGCGCAGGCAGAATATCCCCCCCTGCGTCTGGCGACGGCACAAGTAGACCGGCTGGAACGTGAAATTGATGTTATGAACGCTGATCTTGAACCGTTGCGTAGTTTCATTTTACCGGGCGGGACCGCATTAGCTGCGCATCTTCATGTGTGCAGAACCGTAGCACGTCGCGCAGAACGTCTGACCGTGCTGTTGGCTGAACAAGAAAACATCAATGCCGTTGCTGTAAAGTATCTGAATCGCTTGAGCGATTGGTTTTTTGTCGCTGCACGTGCGTCAAACAACGGCGGAAAAGACGATGTTTTATGGGTTCCAGGTGCTAACAGATAGAGTTCTTCAAAGACAACGCCGCGTCGGAAGACTCTAAAACGCCGTTTTTTGGCTGTTTCGCATTGCCAAGCTTCGTTACACCAACAAGAGAGAAAATGACTCGGCTCCTAACTCCGAGTCGTCAACCGAGGAGAGATAACGCTGATGAAGGTATTGGTGCCTGTTAAGCGCGTGATCGACTATAACGTTAAAGTACGTGTAAAAGCGGACGGAACGGGTGTTGATCTTGCCAATGTAAAAATGTCGATGAACCCGTTCGATGAAATTTCTGTCGAACAAGCGATCCGCATGAAAGAGGCCGGTCAGGTCGAAGAAGTCGTGGTCGTATCTATTGGCGTCAAGCAAGCGCAAGAAACGCTGCGGACTGCCCTGGCCATGGGTGCTGATCGCGCGATCCTTGTGGTGGCGACTGACGATGTTCACAACGACATCGAACCGCTGACTGTTGCCAAGATCCTGAAAGCTATTGTCGAGGAAGAAAACCCCGGCCTGGTGCTTTGTGGCAAGCAGGCTATCGACAATGATATGAATGCCACCGGTCAGATGTTGGCCGCCCTGTTGGGCTGGTCGCAGGCAACTTTTGCCTCGAAGGTCGAAATCGACGGAGACAATGCAGTTGTCACCCGCGAGGTCGACGGCGGATTGCAGACCATCAAAGTTTCCATGCCGACAGTAATAACGGTCGACCTGCGTTTGAACGAGCCACGCTATGCATCGTTGCCAAACATCATGAAGGCCAAGAAAAAGCCGTTGGATGAAAAAACCCCGGCTGATTACGGCGTCGATGTCGCGAATCGCCTTGAGGTCGTGAAAACGGTTGAGCCTTCCGAACGTGCAGCGGGTATCAAAGTCGAGTCTGTTGATGAACTGGTCGCAAAACTTAAAGAAGCGGGGGCTGTATAATGGCTGTTCTACTCCTTGCAGAAGTAACTGATGGCGAATTGGCGATGGACGCCACAGCGAAGGCGGTAACTGCAGCTAAAAAGCTTGGCGAAGTGACAGTTCTATGTGCCGGTAGCTCTGCCGCCGCCGCTGGTGCATCGGCAGCCAAGATCGACGGTGTCGCAAAAGTACTGGTCGCAGAAGATGCTACATTGGGTCACCGACTGGCAGAATCAACGGCTGCGCTGATCGTATCGATGGCTGACGCATACGACCATATCGTAGCTCCGGCGACGACGGATGCGAAAAACGTTATGCCACGGGTGGCTGCATTGCTGGACGTCATGATCATTTCCGATGCATCAGGCGTTATAGATGCGGATACGTTCGAACGCCCGATTTATGCCGGTAATGCAATCCAGACCGTAAAGTCCTCCGATGCGAAAAAGGTCATTACCTTCCGCACCTCGACCTTTGAGGCCGCCAGTGAGGGCGGGTCTGCGTCCGTTGAAACGGTGTCTGCTGCGTCTGACCCTGGCCTGTCGTCTTGGGTCGAAGATCACGTCGCCGCAAGCGATCGCCCCGAACTGACCTCTGCGGGGGTAGTAGTATCAGGCGGACGTGGGGTTGGCTCGGAAGAAGATTTTGCGCTGATTGAAAAACTGGCTGACAAGCTTGGGGCCGCTGTCGGTGCTTCGCGCGCTGCAGTGGATTCGGGTTATGCCCCGAACGACTGGCAGGTGGGACAAACTGGTAAAGTTGTCGCGCCGCAGCTATATGTTGCAGTCGGTATCTCGGGTGCTATCCAGCACTTAGCGGGCATGAAAGACAGCAAGATCATCGTCGCAATCAACAAAGATGAAGAGGCACCTATCTTTCAGGTGGCCGATTACGGCCTAGTTGCAGATCTGTTCGAAGCCGTGCCAGAGCTGATAGAAAAGCTGTAAACTACCAACTGATCGCGAAAGGCCCGCAGATTATAAAGCGGGCCTTTCGCTTCTCACAAGATTTCCTTCAGCGCGCCTACAATCGTTTCCGCAGCTTCTATATGAGCCCGCACGCCAGGCATTTCCCGGGCGATATGTGCCTCAAGCGGATTAAACACCATCCCCTTTATACCCTCTTGCCGAGCCAGTTGCGACGGCACAGCGTACACCAGCTTGTCTACATGCGGGCGAACGTCTTCTATCATTGCTCGCGTCACGAATAGCGGGTCATACCCCAACCCGGAATCTGCCTGGTATGAACCGGCGACTTGCGGCTTGCAGAACCAGAGCAGGATTGTTTTACCATGTATTTTCTTTAATCTTTCCTGCATCCGACTTACCCAACTTGCCTGCAACTCTTGGCGCACCACCTCAAAACGGCTTACCGATACTCTGCGTAAAGTCTGTAAGAGATGCTTGTTGAAGTGGCATTCCGCAAAATCAACTTCTGGGAAAAGGCGCTTCAGCGCCATAGAAGGGGCGACAAATCGGTCATTTCTTCGGGGATGAACAGAATAAAACCGATTAGTCATATTTTGGGTGCCGACGATCTGAATCACGGTCCCATTTGCATTCGAAATCGCGTCTTGGATAAACGGATCGTCAAACAGAACATCTGTACCAGCGTTTATATAACCAAAATTCGCGCAACAAATACCTGTTTTTTTCTGAACAAGGTGTACGAAAGGATCTGCGATAAACCGCCCGTAGGTTTCTGTTCCGCCGATAAATGCCAGGTAAGGATGATCTAGCTTTGATTTAGGCCCTCGGAACAGCAACCTCGACACTCCATACCGGCACGGCAAATAGTCAAGAGCCCCCTGCCCTCTCGCAACGTAGGTCATCATTCCCAATCCTTTATAGCCACCCGGAAGCGACCATCGGCCGAGGCTATTTCGATTCCGTTAAAGATTGGATTTTTGCAAACGTGTCGGGACAACCCGCTCTTGCGGGTACCTTCCTGCTCGCCCTATGGTGCATTGGAATAACAAGGAGCAGCGCATGGACATCCAAACAATCGGCATAGTGGGCGCGGGACAGATGGGAAACGGTATCGCCCATGTCATGGCGCTGGCGGGATATGATGTGCTGTTGACTGATGTCAGCGCAGAAGCGCTTCAGAAGGCTATCGATACCATTACCGGCAATCTAGACCGTCAGGTTGGACGAGGTAAGGTGGCTGAGGCTGACCGAGACGCTACTCTTGCGCGGATCAAGACAACCCAGACGCTGAGCGACTTGGGGCAAAGTGATCTCATCATTGAAGCCGCGACAGAGCGCGAGACAGTGAAGCAAGCTATTTTCGAGGACCTTATCCCTCACCTGAAGCCTACCACGATCTTGACGTCAAATACGTCGTCGATCTCGATTACCCGTTTGGCCAGCAGAACGGATCGGCCCGAAAAATTCATGGGGTTTCACTTTATGAACCCCGTTCCCGTGATGCAGCTGGTTGAATTGATCCGCGGGATCGCCACTGACAAAGAGACCTTTGCATCCTGCCGCGCCGTGGTCGAAAAATTAGGGAAAACGGCGGCGTCGGCGGAAGATTTCCCCGCGTTTATCGTGAACCGCATCTTGATGCCGATGATCAACGAAGCCGTTTATACACTGTATGAAGGCGTCGGGTCAGTAGAATCGATAGACAGTTCGCTTAAACTTGGGGCGAACCATCCCATGGGCCCGCTCGAGTTAGCGGATTTCATAGGCCTAGATACCTGTCTGGCCATCATGAACGTCTTGCACGACGGCCTAGCGGATACAAAATATCGCCCTTGCCCGTTATTAACAAAATACGTTGAAGCCGGCTGGCTTGGTAGAAAATCTCAGCGAGGGTTCTACGATTATCGCGGTGACACCCCGGTGCCTACGCGGTGATAGCGGAGCGCATTTCAAAACTGGGGGCCAGCCCCCAGGCCCCCGGGATATTGGGCCATTTGGAATTGGGACTAATTCTCAAGAGAGAGCGTGTGGGATCTTAGCCATGCCATGAATCCACGCGGATCTCCGTCATGTGTGGCGATTTGTTTTTGGGTCAGAGGATGCCCCACAATTGGACCTTGTGGCTTGTTACAGGCGTAAACGATCTCGTGTAGCAGCAACCCTTGTCGCAGCATCGGTGAAAGTTTGTTGGCAATCTGATAGGCGCGGCTGTTTTGACCCGGGAATTTCATCGGTACCACTTGGGCCCCAGACCGCCGGATCATCTTTGCCGTAAAAACGTTCCATTCCGCTTCAACCGCTGGGCCAAAAAACGATTGGGAGGCCGCCACTACACCAGACGGGAAGAGTGCAACGACACCGCCAGCTTTGAGATGCTTCATCGCTTTCGCCCGCATTTCTACGCCTTTGCGCTGTGCATCAGGGTCGTGTGGGAAGGGAACGGGAATCATATAACTTCCCGCGACTTCGTCGATCGAGGTCAAAAGGGACCGGGTTAAGATGCGGTAGTCCGAACGCACGCGTCCGATGAGATCAGCGAAAATCATGCCGTCGACCATACCATGAGGATGGTTCGCGACTATGATGACCGGCCCAGTTTTAGGAATACGGTTCAGTTGTGTTTGCGGCGTAGTGAGATTAATTCCCATCGTGTCAAGCGCGGCGCGCCAAAATCCTTGCCCCGTTGGAGCCCCCTGCTTTTCAAATTTTCGGATTAGTCTCAGGACAGTTAACCGGCCTGTAAAAAGCTCAATCAGACTGATGATGCCGGATTTGATCGGGTGATCGAATGTGGATGCGTAAGATAGGCTGCGTCGGTCATACTTCGTGAATTTCACCCCTTCACCAGAGGAAAGGCGTGGTTCGACCGGAAGCGTAGATTGCACGTCATCCATCATAGAACGCATCCCGAAGGGAGACCGCCGTTTTTCTAGTGTATAACACAGCGCTCAATTGCCCTCACCAAACTTGTCGGCGACGAGAGCTGTCAATGCTTCGGCCAGCGCATCTTTGTCAGGGCCCGACAATTGCACCTCGATCGTCGTGCCCTTGGACGCCGCCAACATTAACAATCCCATGATACTATCGCCAGAAGCCGACATACCGTCTTTGCAGACTTCCGCGCGAGCATCAAAAGCTTCTACGACTTCAACTAATTTAGCTGATGCACGGGCATGAAGCCCTTTTTCGTTTACGATTTTTAGAGATATTTGGGTCATAGTCTATAAGCCTTGTTAATCTGCACTGACATTCTGACTATCAATGTACTTTCTTCCTGCCGCCAACGCCGCGCGCACTGCATCAGGAACATCAAAGTCCCGGGACTTTGCGAGTTTGATCAACATGGGAAGATTGGCCCCATAGAGAATCCGGCGATTTTCCGGGCGACAGGCAAGCAGGCTTAGGTTCGACGGGGAGCCTCCGAACAGATCGGTTACGACGACCACACCTTTACCAGTGTCTACATCATCGGCCGCCTGACATATCTCATGCTCCTTGGCCTTTCGATCATCATCCGCTTGAATGGAAATCGCGCGCACGCCAGCCTGCGACCCAACGACATGTTCGATCGCGGCCAAATACTCTCTGGCCAATCCTCCATGTGCGACTATCACGATTCCAATCAACGCCGCTTCTCTTCCTGTAATTTCTGTCCCAACTCGCGGTGCCTTATTGACACCTGCCAGCCTTCTTTCGCAAGCCTCAAAGCCAGAAACTCTGCCAAGGTAACAGAGCGGTGTTGCCCGCCGGTGCAACCAAACGCAAGAGAGATATGGGATTTTCCCTCAGTCTTGCAAGCGGGCAATATCAAAAGGCTGAGATCGAGCACCTGTTTGGAAAAGGGGGCATACAGTGGATCTTGGCTCACATATCTTGCAACAGCCACATCCGTCCCGTTTAAATGCCTCAAGGACGGCTCCCAAAACGGGTTGCGCAGAAACCTACAGTCAAAGACCATATCGGCGCTGCGTGGCAAGCCTCTCTTATAGGAAAAGGATTGGACTGAAATATTTAAACTATGTTGACCGTCGCGTGCGAACCAATGCTCCACTTCGCTGCGTAGCTCGTGAACATTAAGCTCTGTGGTATTGATCAGCACATCAGCCATCGCTTGGACCGGTGCCAGCAGTTCTTTTTCGCGACGTATACCTTCAACAGGACTATCGGAAGCCGCCATCGGATGACGCCTGCGGGTTTCGGAGAACCGACGTAAAAGCACATCCGTGGCGCAATCGAGGTACAACAGTTCGACGCTTACATCGGGAAGATTTCTCATCTGCGTCAGCAATTCGGCGACCATGTCCGTCGAAAAGTCGCGGTTCCGCGGATCAATACCCAAGGCCATGGGGCGCAGTTGCCCTGGAGCTTCTAAAAGAGCGCGCAACATGCGCAGCGGGATGTTGTCAATCGCCTCGAATCCGGCATCTTCGAGTACATTCAAAGTCGATGACCGCCCGGCCCCGGCGGGGCCAGTTACCAAGACGATACGTCTGGTCGTGCTGATTGGGTCAGTCATGCGAATTCGGTTTCATTGTCTTGAGGTATAAAAAAACAGAAGCTGAAAAGTGGTTACCATTTACGCGCCTCAAGCTGGGAATGCGGACGTCCAGTAACGTTTGGTGGTACGGCTTTGGAAGTCTCTCAGTCTCATCGTTATCCAAATCTACGGAGAGGTAAATGGGAATGTCACTAACATAGGGGAGCGCCAGCAATCCTATGCCACGCGCCTCGATCATGCCTTGAATAGATTTGGGCGCGCTTGCGCGTAACAACCCGTTCTTTTGGGTCAGGTCGGTGCGATCGTCAGCCACCAATACCCCCCCAAGAGAAATCAACTGCAAGGCAAGTGAAGATTTACCCTGTCCTGATGCTCCCAAGATAAGTACGCCGCGCCCGTCGACAGCGACAGTGGTGGCATGAATGTTTCTTTTCATAGACCAAATTCAGATTGGCAAACCTACGACAAAGCGCGCACCAAGTGGCTCTGAGGTAATATCAGCTTCAGTCGGGCGAATGTTTTCAGCCCAGATGACACCACCATGAGCTTCGACAATTTGTTTGGAGATCGCCAGACCTAGCCCCGAATTATTCCCGAAATGCTCGTCCGGTCGTTGAGAATAAAAGCGTTTGAAAATTTTTGTCAAAGCTTGGTCCGGAATGCCCGGCCCCGTGTCTTCAACAACGACAAGAACCCGATTTTCACGCTTGCGCGCCCATACCCGGATCGCGTCCCCGTCTTCACAAAACGACACCGCGTTGGTGATAAGATTGACAAAAACTTGCGCCAACCGTGCTTCGAGACCGTGAACGATGATAGGGGTGTCGGGCAGGTCGGAAATAAAATCAATACCACGCTTACGGGCGTCATCCCCTAGATATTGCCCAAGGTTAGCAATCATCGTCAGCAGATTGAAGGGTTCCTCCTCCTCCTTGACCAGTTCGCTATCCAACCGCGAAGCGTTTGAAATATCACTTACCAACCGGTCTAGTCGGCGAACATCGTGTTCTATCACATCCAGTAGCTTTTCGCGTTGATCTTCGCGTTTGATAAGCCGCAACGTTCCGACTGCTGATCGCAGCGACGCCAACGGGTTTTTGATTTCGTGCGCGACGTCAGCGGCAAATTGTTCGTTTCCGTCAATACGGTTGTAGAGTGCGGACACCATGCCGCGCAAGGCACCGGAAAGCCGTCCAATCTCATCGGGACGAGCAGTGAGATCAGGAATGCGTATGCGCCCGGGGTTCATCTTGCGCGCATCTTTGTCGCGACCCAGTTCGGCGGCAGCCGCTAGATCGGCAAGTGGGTTCGCAATGGTCGACGCTAGAACAAGGCTAAGCCCAATAGAGACCAACGTTGCAATAACAAACATTTGCAGTACGCGTTCGCGTTCTGCGCGGACAAGCCGGTCGATCTCGCCAGCCGCAGAGCTTACGGCAATAACACCGATAGGTGTTCCGTTCTGCAAGATCGGGGTAGCGACTGTAAAAAGATTCCCCCCAGCAACATCAAAGTTATTCCGAATTTGCGTGCCACCACCAAGCGCGGCCGCTGCGATCGGCTTTAGCTGCTGTTCGACCGGAAGCTGTTTTGGTTTGACGTTGATATCAAATGGACTCGAGATTTTGGACCACAGCCAGCTTAGTCCATCTGTAAGCCAGGTCTTATTAGCACGCGCCCCAGAACTGCCGGTTTCGAGAGCACGACCTGCGGTCTGGGCCAAAAGCGTTTCATTAACATCAAGCACGAAAACTTCGATGCCCGTTCTCAGGTCGAGCTGCGCCAGACTGGCTACCACATCCATGGCAGCCAAGTCGACATTGGTATCTTTAGGCAACTGCGCTTCAAAAACATCGGCGATCAGTTCCGCCTCGGCTACAAGGGATGTGCCTCGCTGAACCGCCAGACTATCACGAGAAGAGTTGAGATATAGAATACCCGCGACAAGTACATTCAGTGCGATCAGGTTGAATGTGATGATTTTCCGCGTCAACGGTGATGCGCGTAATGAAAATATCCCGCGCCGGGCACGTTTCTGCTGCAATTCATCAGTCACGGTTTTGTCCGGGGCGACCCAATCGTCGCCCAATACAACATCACCGTCCCGGGTGGGTGTGGTCATGTCTCGCACAAAATTCCTTTCGGCAATCGCCATGGCTCAGATCACTCTTCGTTATACCGGTAACCGATGCCGTAAAGTGTCTCAATTGCCGAAAATTCATCATCAGCAGTCCGCATCTTTTTGCGTAGACGTTTGATGTGGCTGTCGATGGTGCGATCATCTACGTAAACCTGATCGTCATACGCGACATCCATCAACTGGTCTCTCGACTTAACAAAGCCCGGCCTTTGGGCCAAAGCCTGAAGCAGCAAAAATTCGGTTACAGTAAGGGACACATCTTTGCCCTTCCAGCTTACCGCATGACGAAGAGGGTCCATACGCAGGTCACCACGCTCGATAACCTTTGTCTCTTCTGTGTCCCCGACTTCATTGGTTTCTACCGCATCCTGACGGCGCAAAAGAGCGCGAATGCGTTCCACCAATAACCGCTGGCTAAAAGGCTTTTTGACGTAATCATCTGCCCCCATGCGCAAACCCAATACTTCGTCAATCTCATCGTCCTTGGACGTGAGAAAGATAACAGGCATAGCGCTTTTCTGGCGCAGTCGCTGCAACAGATCCATCCCATCCATGCGAGGCATCTTGATATCTAACACCGCCATATCGGGCAATTTCTTGTTGAACGCATCCAGTGCGGCTTGACCATCATTGTATGTTTCCACCTCGAAGCCTTCAGCCTCGAGGGTCATCGAAACGGACGTCAGGATATTCCTGTCGTCATCCACCAACGCAATTTTTGACATTGCCTGCTTCCTTTTTATGCTGCTCAATTATCATTTGTTTTTCTTCTATTGATCATCAATTTACAGCTGCGAATCAATCACAAAGTGCGAATCACTCCGCATCATAGCCGTATTTTCGCCACAATTTAGTTAGGAATGGCTAAATTGACGCACATAAAGTGGAAAACCCACAAGTATCACGGCCCGTCACGCCATTGTTTTCGGGCTAGACGGATAAACACAGACATGATGGCGCTAACTGCGCCAAAGCTACCTGTTCATATCATAAATTGACGTGCTATGAGGCGACTATGGTCGCACTGGCCAAGCCACTAGTGCAAAAATTTGCCGCCAAAAACTGGCGTAGCTACAGGAGATACCACATGACATTAGGCCGCGTAAATCCGCAATTTCGCCTCGAAGACCAAGGCATTAGCGGGCTAGGTAATGTCTATTACAACATGATCGAACCCGCGCTGGTCGAAGCTGCGCTGAAACGTGACGAAGGTACGCTCGGCAAGGGGGGAACTTTTCTGGTCACCACTGGAAAATTCACCGGCCGTTCTCCCAAAGACAAACATGTGGTTAAAACTGACAGCGTTGCAGATACAATCTGGTGGGATAACAACGCCGCGATGTCACCCGAAGGGTTTGACGCACTGTACCGCGATATGCTTTCCCATATGCAAGGGCGTGACTATTTCGTTCAAGATTTAATCGGTGGGGCGGACCCCCGACATGCGATCAATGTGCGCATGGTGACTGAATTGGCATGGCATGGGCTGTTTATCCGTCACATGCTGCGTCGGCCAGAGCGTGACGCGCTGGATGATTTCATTGCAGATTTCACGGTCATCAACTGCCCCAGCTTTTCTGCCGATCCTGCAAAGCATGATTGTCGCTCTGAAACCGTGATCGCCATGAACTTTGACAAGAAAATGATCTTGATCGGAGGCACTGAGTACGCGGGTGAAAACAAGAAGTCTGTCTTTACACTTCTGAATTACCTGTTGCCTGAAAAAGGTATCATGCCGATGCACTGTTCGGCCAATCATGCCACAGGCAACCCCGTTGACACCGCAGTTTTCTTTGGCCTGTCCGGCACGGGAAAAACGACGCTGTCGGCAGACCCAGGCCGGACGTTGATCGGTGATGACGAACATGGTTGGTCAGATCACGGTACCTTCAACTTTGAAGGCGGGTGCTATGCCAAGACAATTAACCTCAGCCGCGAAGCCGAACCTGAGATTTATGCGACGACCGAAAAGTTCGGGACGGTCATTGAAAACATGATCTTTGACGAAGAGACTAAAGAGCTGGATTTCGACGACGATTCCTTGACAGCGAATATGCGTTGCGCCTACCCGCTGCATTATATCTCCAATGCGTCGATAAAGGCGACAGGCGGCCACCCTAAAAACATCATAATGCTGACCTGCGATGCGTTTGGTGTGCTTCCCCCCATCGCGCGTCTGACCCCGGCACAGGCAATGTATCACTTCCTGTCTGGCTTCACCTCTAAGGTTGCGGGCACCGAACGGGGGGTGACTGAACCAGAGCCTACGTTCTCGACCTGTTTTGGTGCGCCATTCATGCCACGCCGACCCGAGGTGTACGGAAATCTACTTCGGGAAAAGATCGCGACCCACGGGGCCACATGCTGGCTGGTCAACACGGGATGGACAGGCGGCGCGCACGGTACCGGTAGTCGGATGCCGATCAAGGCTACACGCGCGTTGCTAACTGCGGCGCTTGAAGGTTCGCTTGCCGGTGTCGAATATCGCAAAGACCCGAACTTTGGCTTCGAAGTACCGGTTTCGGTGACAGGGGTGGCTGATATTCTGTTGGATCCGCGCCGCACATGGGACAATCCAGAATCCTATGACCGTCAGGCTGCCAAACTTGTAAAAATGTTCTCAGAAAACTTTGAGCAATATATGCCCTACATTGACGAAGATGTAAAAGCTGCGGCCATCGGTTAACAGCGGTCACTTTAGCAGAAGCCGCGTAATTTCGCGGCTTCTGCGCACGACGATCAGGCTGCTAGACCAGAGATCGGCATATCCAATATATACTGCAGATCATCGCTTCCCATATAAGACATGAAACCCTCTATGGGCACATCTTGTCCGGTCAGGAACCAATGCAATGCACCCGGTTCGGTGTGCATATAGCCATGCCGCGCAGGGAACCCTTTGTAGACAACCGAATTTTGCATAAAGGCCACGACATGGTCAGGCTTCCAATGCTGAATCGCTTGCCAGAAAGCATACCGCCCCAACACCGATGACAATCCAACATTACGGAATTCCCGCGGCGTGGCACCAACCCAGAACTCTCCGTGATAACAAACCTTGCCAGAGATACGATGCGCACCCGGACCCGCACGATAACGAGAGCGTTGCAAATCAATATCAACACCAGGCGGCGGAAAATCCGTATATGAACACCGCATATATTCGGCTAAGTTGGCTCCTTGTAAATCCAGCAAACGCATCGCTTGGGTGTGCATGACTTCACCCTTGCCATTTCGCCCTACTACCCAGAATGCATTACTCTGCGTCAGGGTATGCAGCTCAGGGTCGAAAGGCATGCCAAGCACATGGCCCGGACGCGCTTTCTCAAGGATTTCCTTATAGGTGTCAAAATCGTAACCGACTGTTACGGAGATCCCCGCGCTCTGTAACAGCGCTATACAATTTGCTGCGAACCGTTGATCGTCTTGAAAACTTTGTAACGTCACTTGCGGTCTCCTTCGATCCAGTAAGGTTCGAAGTTTAACCCAAATTTATGAGTCTTGCTTGCTTTTAGTGATGCCCATTAAATTGTCACAACAGCATCAGCAGGCATATTCGCGAGCGTACTTTGGTCTAGCCCAGAGATTGATATCACCCGTGATCTGTCTATCGCAGCAATCAACGCAAAGCTCCCGTCAGGGAAACGACTGGCCAACAAAAGCCTTTTGTAAGCCAAAGGCGTGGGCTTTTCACCTTCTCTTCGAGGTATCTGAGTTACTACCTCGTCCAAACGAACCCCTCCGGTTGCCCGAATCTCCCGAAAAGGGCCGGTCAACATTGCCTCAAATTCAGAGCCTCCCGGGAACTGTCCCAATGGGCGTCCAATACTACTGCGCGCGATCTTCCACCCCCACCACTTGGTATAGAACGACTCTTGCCCCAACTCTGTGCATATCCACCCATGCGGAGAATCGCGATAAACCAAAACGTATGGCCGCAATGCTTGAAACTCTGGATGCTCGAGCTCTCCCTGGCTGGAAACCCAAGCGTGGAACACTTTACGTAGAATGGACGATTCCTCTCCCCAAATTTGGGTCAACGACTGCTGCTGCTGATAGAAAGTCCATCCGTTTGGTTGTTCGTGCGATAAACGCATCAAGCCACCCACACTGCGTAAGTCGCCCAAGGCCCACGTCTTGCCCCGCGCCATGATCTCCAGCGCTTCAGGCAGGGCTTCCTCACCGCGCGCCGTCAGATGATACCTGCGGTCATCGACGGCGAATAACGTGACCCCCATCAATTCCTCAAGCTGCGCGATATGACGACGTACGGTTTGGCGCGTGCTGTTAAGCTCACGGACTGTGTGGCTAAGATTTAACGTTCTCGCCAGAACGGTAAAGGACCGCATCATTTCATAAAGCAAAGCCGGAATTTTGCTTTCGCTTACTTCTTCCATGACGTTTTCGAGATCATCGCTCATAAAAGTCTCTAACGGTAAATAAATAATACATCAATAAAGATTGTATAATACATCAATGGTACATATGTAACCTGAAATTGAACGAAACTATCCAATTGATCGTAAAGAGAGTTTTGGGGATGACTATCCCAATAACAACCAGAGGTATTAATGACATGTCCCACCCAGTAGATATCCATGTCGGGAAAAAGCTAAAACAAATTAGAACATTGCGTCGTTTGTCCCAAACGGATGTCGCCAAGAAGTTGAATCTGTCTTTTCAGCAAATTCAAAAATACGAGATCGGCTCTAACCGTGTGGCAGCAAGTCGGCTATTTGAGCTTTCTCAAATACTTGATGTTACACCATCGTACTTCTTCGAGGGCCTGCATGACGCACAGAGCGAAACACCAAAATCAGATCCAAGTGTGGAAATTGTCAGCGCCTTGGCCGCGATAAAAGATGATGCTGTAAAAACCCGCATCGTTACATTTATCGAAGATGTTTCCGGTGTCACCGTCAGCCGGCAAGGGCAGTAGCTTCAGGCAAACAACCCACGTCGTACTAAGTTTGCTCCGACAACCAGCAAAATGACAAGTGTGGCCTTGCGAAATGATGTTTGATCTATACGGTCCATGATCTGGGCACCCAACCACATGCCCGCCAGCGCGGGCAGGATCAACGATATTGAAAATGGCAGCGTCTCGCGGTTTAAAACACCCGAACCAAAATGCGCGAACATAAGAGCAATCGCACCAAGCCCGTAAACCACGCCCTGAACACGCATTTGATCGTGTTTGGGCGTTCCAAGGGCCGTCAAATACGCCACTGTTGGTGGCCCCCAAACTCCAGATACGCCCCCGATAGCCCCGGCAAAGCCACCGATCAAAACCTCGATTTTTGATGAACGCTTGGCAAGAACAAAACTGCGTCCAGTGATTTGCCAAAGTGCGAAAAACGTTATGGGCACACCAATGATCAGCAACATTGTTTGGGCATTTAGGAAGCGGACCATTTGCGCCGATGTAACAAGGGCAACTCCTCCGGCAATCAAGAATACCTTGAACAGTTTCGTAGAGGCCCAAGCGGCTTTGAAACCCTGACGCAGCGCCTGAAACAAGTTTGTCGTGACCGTCGGCAAGATCAAACCGGCCAGGGCAACGTCAGGTGGCAAGAAAGTTATCAGGCCCGAAATCAAAACCAAAGGCATAGCAAAACCCACTACCCCTTTTATAAACCCGGCTACCATTGCGATGGCAAAAGCGAACATCATTTGTTCGGGCGTGATAAAACTAAAAAACATATCCATTTGTCTCTAATATCAACAATCAGAGCAAGCGCACGGAAATTCATCCACGCAATTATAGATCAAATTATCACTCACAAACGTATCTTTATTGTGCTGCACCTGCGAAAGGTTTATGCCAGTCGCAAGCAGAAAAAGGACCGATGGATATGGCACATGATGGACAGGACGCAATGACAGGCTCGCAAATCATTCTCGACGACCTACTTAGATTGGCGGCGGATGCGCTGCTTCCCGTGAATGATATCCTCGATAAGGCCAAGGCATCGGTTCGTCAGCTCGTATCCCACGACGGACGGGTATCCAATGATCTGATAGAAGCGAACCAAACCGCTGCTCATGGCCTCGCGTGGTTGGCAACCTATGTTCAGGCCCTACAACAAATGCAGCTTTGGGCGGAAAAACTATCTGCTGAGGGTAATTTCACCGAAGTCGAACAGCTAATTTTCCAGATCGGTGTCGGCGAATATCTGGCGCAGATTTTTGGTGGCATCGCGATGAACCAAGGCGAAATGCTGCGCTTGCACGATATGGGTCTGTCCCAGAGCGATCAACAAGGCGTAAAGGATTCCGCAATCCAGACACTGACCCAACATGGCAATACCCAAGCTGCCCGCAGTCGTTTGGTCGAGCTTATGCAAGAGCAAAGTGCGAATATCACAGTAGGTCGCACCGGTCTTGATGATGAACTGGAAATGATTCGCGAACAATTTCGTCGCTACGCGGTGGAGAAGGTAGAACCCTTTGCCCATGACTGGCACCTCAAGGACGAGTTGATCCCAATCGAAGTGATTAACGAACTGGCCGAACTGGGCGTGTTCGGTCTTACCATCCCCGAAGAATACGGCGGTCTGGGCTTATCCAAAGCCTCTATGTGCGTCGTCTCCGAAGAACTGTCGCGAGGTTATATTGGTGTAGGTTCGCTTGGTACCCGATCTGAAATAGCGGCAGAGCTGATCTTGGCGGGCGGCACCAATACACAAAAGTCTACATGGCTACCCCGGATTGCCAGCGCCGAAATCTTGCCAACTGCCGTTTTCACTGAACCAAATACAGGGTCTGACCTTGGTGCCTTGCGTACCCGTGCGGTCAAACACGGGGACAATTACAAAGTAACCGGCAACAAGACATGGATAACCCACGCAGCCCGCACCCACCTTATGACGCTGTTGGCCCGTACCGATCCAGACACGACAAATTATAAGGGGCTGTCGATGTTCCTGGCCGAAAAGCTCCCGGGTGATGACGAAAACCCTTTCCCATCGGCTGGCATGACAGGGGGCGAAATCGAAGTTCTCGGATATCGCGGCATGAAAGAATACGAGCTGGGTTTTGATGGCTTCGACGTTAAAGGCGAGAACTTGCTTGGCGGCGAAGAGGGTAAAGGCTTCAAGCAGCTAATGGAGACCTTTGAAAGTGCGCGTATCCAGACAGCAGCACGCGCCATCGGTGTGGCTCAATCGGCGCTCGACATATCCATGCAGTATGCGATCGACCGTAAACAATTCGGAAAGTCGTTAATCAGCTTTCCGCGGGTTTCGTCCAAGCTTGCTATGATCGCAGTGGAAATAATGATTGCCCGTCAACTGACCTATTTTTCCGCGTTCGAAAAAGACGAAGGACGGCGCTGCGATGTAGAGGCGGGTATGGCCAAGCTATTGGGTGCACGGGTTGCATGGGCCGCCGCAGACAACGGCCTGCAAATCCATGGTGGCAACGGGTTCGCACTGGAATACAAGATCAGCCGTGTATTGTGCGACGCACGTATCCTCAATATTTTCGAAGGCGCGGCGGAAATTCAGGCGCAGGTCATTGCACGACGCCTGCTTGGCTGATGGGGCAAAGGGGGGGGCCGGTCGGTTCGCACCCTGCGCTGATAGCGGGTGCCCCCAATCAGTTCGCCCAAGGGGCCTTGCGAGGTGACGCGCCCGCTATTCGTCAGCTCTGCGCTTGCGACTAAACGCTTCGATGTATCGGGCACGCGCTTCAGGCAGGGATTTGCCACCTAATCCCCGCGCCAGATGCTGCTCTAAAAAATATCCCGTCGTCTTAAGCCCTGCGGCGACTTCGGCATCATTGGCATCACCTTCACCAAGAAGCACTGCGGGCAAGGGCAGTAACTTGTCTGCCCATTCACCCGCGCCCCTTTGGGTAACGGCCCGGCCTGATTTCGGCGATACAAACACCAGCCCCTCGCGATCACCCGTAACGGCACAACAGCTCAAATCCAGCCCGTACCCCAGTTCCTCCAACAGACTCAATTCCCACTGCAGATATGCCAGAGGCCACAGGTCACCATGCCCTAGCAAATCCAACAAAGATTGCGTTCTATGGTATAAGGGCACATGAGGTTCGCGTTCTGGCAGACCAAAGGAAAGCAACGCAGTTACGGTGTTCAGCCCCGCTAAACTCAACCGATCGCCCATGGCCAACACCGCTCTGCTGCGTACAGGTTCAACAGTAAATGCACCGATATGTTCTTCCAGCCGAGCACGCCACGCAACATCCAGTTGGGCTCCCGGTTGCAAAACGGGCGCGATCTTGCGGCTCGTCCCTCCGCGCACGATCCCCAAATGTCTACCTTGGGTCGGCGTGAATACTTCGATGATGGTCGACGTCTCCCCATGTCGTCGCACGCTCAGCAAAATCCCCTGATCGCGCCACTCCATTACCCCAACCCTTCATCGAACAACAAATGGCGGCCTTGCTTGTCTTCTACTTCGATCACCCAGACATCCGGGTCAAAACCCCGTTGCTTCTCGATAGACGCATCAACTTTGGCTTCGCATCCGGACGCCAACTCGACCCAAACGCGTTGGCCGCTCTCCAAGTCGAAACTTTTATGAAACAACAACGCCTTACCATCTAGGGTCGCTAGTTTAATTAAAACAGCCCCTCCGGTGTCGTCGCCGTGCGCTACCACATACGCGGGTATGTCGTAGACCCTAAGCCGGGCCATATATGCATCTACCCAAAACCGCGCCGTCAGTCGTGACATGGCATCATTTACCTTCCAAATGGGTACAAATCCTCCCCGAAGGGTCGATCAGCCAAAAAGTCAGACATTGCCGTCTTTGAAATCCAGCCCCATTTCCGAATAGCGTTCGGCCTCGTCCAGCCAGTTCGGCCGCACCTTGACCTGCAAGAAGAGATGCACCTTGCGCCCAAGAAACTCCTCGAGCTCTTCGCGCGAAGCCTTACTCACGGATTTAATGGTTTCGCCTTTTTGCCCCAAAACGATACCTTTATGCCCATCCCGGATCACATAGACAATTTGATCAATCCGTGCCGATCCGTCTTTGCGCTCCTCCCAGTTTTCGGTTTCCACCGTTAACTGATAGGGCAGCTCTTGATGCAAGCGCAGCGTTAGTTTTTCTCTCGTCATTTCCGCTGCGATCATCCGCATCGGCAAATCGGCAATCTGATCTTCCGGGTACAGCCATGGGCCTTCAGGCACTTCGGTTGCCAGCCACTTGCGTAAAGCATCTACACCATGGCCACGCTCGGCCGAAATCATGAAAGTTTCTACGAACGGATAGCGCTCGTTGATGTCCTTGCTCAGGCCCAAAAGGACCGGCGCTTCGACGCGGTCGATTTTGTTTATCGCCAAGGCCACCTTGCCGCCTTGCCCTATATTGGCAAGCCCTTCCAAAATGCGTTCGACACCCTCGGTCACGCCCCGGTTTGCCTCAATCAGAAGAATTACGATATCGGCATCCGCCGCGCCCCCCCAGGCCGCAGCGATCATGGCCCGGTCAAGCCTGCGTCGCGGCTGAAACAAACCAGGTGTATCAACAAAAACCAGCTGGCTTTCATCCTGCATCGCAACACCGCGGATACGGGCGCGTGTGGTTTGCACCTTATGAGTGACAATTGATACTTTCGCGCCGACCATCCGGTTCAGCAGCGTGGATTTGCCCGCGTTAGGCTCACCGATCAGGGCGATAAAGCCAGCCCGGGTGGTCATGAATTCTTCTCCAATTGTGCTAATAGCGTTTTTGCCGCAGATTGTTCAGCTTGGCGTTTGGATGGTGCGACAGCAACAGCATTCTGTCCATTTTCGACCTGTACCCTTATGGTAAACAACGGCGCATGGTCCGGCCCCTGCCTGTCGGTCTGCACATATGCCGGAGGCGGGAAGCCTCTTGCTTGCGCCCATTCCTGCAATGCTGTCTTTGCATCACGCGCATCTTGTTTGACCGTGTGAATACGGTCGCTCCACAACCTCAAGATCAAGTCTTTGGCCGCCGAGAACCCGGCATCCATATAAACTGCGGCGATAATGGCCTCAATTGCATCCCCAAGCAAAGCTTGCTTGCGGCGCCCGCCGGACAGCATCTCGGACCTCCCCAACCTGAGGACAGTCCCTATTTCTATTTCGCGCGCGACATCAGCGCAGGTTTCCTTGCGGACCAATGCGTTGAATCTGGGGGCCAATTGACCCTCGGTGGCACCCGGATCAAGCAAAAGCAATGCTTCAGCCATCACCAGCCCCAACACCCGGTCCCCAAGAAATTCCAGACGCTGGTTGTCATCCCGATTGGCCGAAGACATCGACGCATGCGTCACGGCGCGAGTCAATAATTCGGGCTTGGTAAAGTGATACCCGATACGGCTTTCAAAAGCCTTGAGATCCGCGCTCAGCTTCACTTGATTGCTTTGAAAAAACGGTCGCTGCGCCACGTCCAGAAAAACAGCATAGACCGTCCTGCCGAACTGAATACGATCCGATCAGCCCGGCCGATAAGATTTTCGAACGGCACGAAGCCGACCCCACCCGCCAGTTGGGCAAGGCGGCTATCAGCCGAATTATCGCGGTTATCACCCATGAAAAAATAATTCCCCTCAGGCACTGTATAGATCCCGGTATTATCGGACGCCTGGTTGCCAATATTCAAGATCGCGTGTTCGACCCCATTGGGCAATGTTTCAATCTGGCGGGATTTCTTGCACTCGCCGCCTTCACCTACTGCACCATTTTCACAACGTGGGCGCATACCTTGGGGGCCTTGTCTCGTCATTTCTTCGCTAAATACACCATCATCGCGCAGTTTGACGGCTGTCCCATTAATACTGACCACGCCATCGGTAACTTGTATCTTGTCACCAGGCAGACCGATCAATCTTTTGATATAGTCGCGCCCGGAGACAGGATGGCGGAACACGACAACATCACCGCGTTCGGGCTCTGACCCAAACAACCTTGTATTATCTCCGTCAAATACCCCGCAAACATCTTTTGCATCCACCTCAATCCCAAATCGCGGGATCATTATGCTGGGGCAGGACGCATAGGAATATCCATAAGCCATTTTATTAACGAAAAGGAAATCACCAATCAAAAGGGTCTCTTTCATTGACCCTGATGGAATCCAGAATGGCTGAAAGAAAAGTGTCCGAAACACGCCCGCGATCAACAGTGCATAGACGATTGTTTTGATGGTTTCGACAAATGCGTTGCCGGTCTTTTCCTTGGCGGCCATAGGGGCGCTCCTGATAATCTGTTTGATGGCTACATGCGGGCACCATCAGCGCGAGTCAAGCAAAGCCATGCCTGTGCACGCCCCTGACAGAGCACGATGCCACCGTTAAGGCGTTTTTAACATTGTAGGCACTGCTTCAATCACCACAAAAGCCTGCGCCCACGGATGATCATCGGTTAATGTGACATGGATTATTGCTTCGTGCCCCGCCGGTGTCATTTGCTCCAGACGTTCTGCCGCCCATCCTGTAACCTCCATCACGGGTTGACCAGTATGCAAATTGCTAACGGCCATGTCCCGCCAGGCTATTCCCATCCGCAGCCCGGTACCAAGCGCCTTGGAACAGGCTTCCTTGGCGGCCCAACGTTTTGCATAGGTTCCTGCTATATCGTGACGACGTTCTGCCTTTTGTTGTTCAACTTGCGTAAACACCCGGTTCCGAAAGCGGTCACCAAAGCGGTCGAGCGTCCCTTGTATACGCTCTATATTGGCCAGATCAGTTCCGACACCTAAGATCATAGGGATGCCCTTGCTCTTTTTGTGCTCAGATAAGTCTTCATACCCAGACCACGGCTTGCACTTTTTTGCACTTGCTACTCGACAAATTTTCTAATCAGCACGCGCGTCATCCATCAGTCGGCGCATCTCGTGTATTGCTGGGCCAAGACCTAGAAAAATCGCCTCGCCTATCAGAAAATGCCCGATGTTCAGTTCTTGCACCTGAGGAAAGGCTGCGATGGGTGACACTGTGTCATATGTGAGACCATGGCCCGCATGGATTTCCAGACCAAGTTCATGCCCATAACTTGCCATTTCCTCAAGCTTTTGCAGCTCCTTTTGCGCTTCTTCCCAATGCCCTTCAGCAAATGCATCACAATAGGCCCCTGTGTGTAATTCGATGACCTCGGCACCTATTCGATTTGCCGCCTCGATTTGACGCCGGTCAGCGGCAATAAAGATGCTGACGCGACAGCCAGCTTCGCGCAAAGGCGCGATGAAATGGGCCAAGCGGTTTTCCTCGCGTGCGACTTCTAGCCCGCCTTCTGTTGTACGTTCTTCGCGCTTTTCTGGAACTAGACAGACCGCATGAGGTTTGTGGCGCAGCGCAATAGTTTGCATTTCTTTCGTCGCCGCCATCTCAAAGTTCAACGGCACATTTAGGACTTCTTGCAACCCTTCGATATCTGCGTCGGTTATATGGCGGCGGTCTTCTCGTAGATGGGCGGTGATGCCGTCAGCGCCAGCTTCCTGCGCAGCACGCGCTGCTCGTAAAGGGTCGGGATAGACACCGCCACGAGCATTTCTTACCGTAGCTACATGGTCAATGTTAACTCCGAGCCTAAGCTTACCTTGTGCCGCCATGATCTTTCCCTTCTCGTAATGACCGCTCTGCACTACGTTTTGTTTCGGCCTTCGCCGCAGCCTTTTTCTTGAGCGCTTCGAATTTGGCCTTTATCACCCCACTGCGGCGTTTTTGATATGCGCGCAACAACGGAACCGACAGATAATAGGCGATCGTCGCACAAATCATTCCGGGAACGATACCCCCGATAAGATACGGATAGAACACCTCTCGCCAAAACACTGCAAGCCCAGTCCAGTCCATTTCGCGGCTCGTAAATATTGCCACGACATTTCCCAAAAGATCATGACCAGCGTCAAAAAATTTGCCGCCGAATGATCGGTTCTCACCTTCCACCATCGTAGTTCCGAGAATCCAGTGGCCCATTGAAAGTGATGATATACCGATAGGAACATAGGTAAGCGGATTACCGAAAAAAGTGCCCATTAACGCCGCAAGTAGGTTGCCGCGCATTAGCCGCGAGATTAATGCCGCGACGATAAAGTGCAGACCATAAAAAGGCGTGAAGGTGGTGAAGACTCCCGCCCAGATACCGCGTGCGATACGCTCGGGCGTATCAGGAAGCCGCCGCATCCGGTGTTTCACATAGTGAAACGCACGCGTCCATCCGCCACGCGGCCACATGAACTCAGCCATGGCGCGCAATGTAGGCTTTGGATCGCGACGTTTAAAAATCAATGGTTTTCCCTTGGCACTAAGCTGCTTGGTAGGATTATGCGCCTTTATCGCCTTGCTTTGGCTGCTTCATATTGCGGTATCGACTGATTTCCGCCACTTCACTTTCGGCCTCCAGCGTCGGCATCAATGAATGCAGATGCTCAATGTCCCGAAGTTCAACGTGAATCAACAATCGATAAAAATCAGGCTTCCTGTCTAAGAATTCCAAGTCCGAGATATTGGCCTTTGACTGACCTATCAAGGTGCAGATCCGCCCTAACACCCCGGCCCCATTACCGATCGTCAGATCCAGAGTGGCCCCGTAAACCGAAGGATGCGGCCCATCATGCCAACGCAGATCTAACCATCGCTCGGGTTGAGCTTCGTAGTCAGATAGCCTTTCGCAGTCGATCGAATGGATGGTGACGCCCTTGCCACGATAGGTGATACCGACGATGCGTTCACCCGGCAAAGGTTCGCAACAGGGGGCGCGATCATAGGACTGGCCCGGTTCCAACCCAACAACTGCCCGTTTTTTATCGACCTGTTCACCAGGTTTCGGCTGGAGATTGGGGTAAACCGCCTGCACGATCTCGCGCCCCAATAATTCGGCTGAACCCAGCCGGGCCAACAGATCTTCGACGTCGGCAAGACGCAGGTTTCGGGCCGCAGTGCGCAAAACCTTTTCAGTTGCAGTTTTGTTCATTTGCTCAAATGCTGATCGCGCGAGCTCTCTGCCCAAGCTTACAAACCGAGCCCTATCAACTTCACGAAGGGAACGCCGGATCGCGGTTTTCGCTTTTCCGGTCGTCGCGATATCAAGCCATGTCACCTGCGGCGTCTGGCCCTGGGCCGTTATTATCTCGATGGACTGACCATTCTTGATGCGGGTCCACAGAGGCACACGCATGCCATCTATCTTGGCACCGACACAGGCCGATCCGATACGTGTATGAATTGCATAGGCGAAATCAATAGGGGTCGCACCACGCGGCAGCTTGACCACCTCGCCCTTAGGCGTGAAGCAAAACACCTGATCCGCGTACATCTCGAGCTTGACCGCCTCGAGAAAGTCTTCGTGATCTTCTTCCGAGTCTAACTGCTCAGTCAATTGCGCTACCCATTTGACCGGATCTACAGCGAACGGGTTACGGGTCCGAACCCCGTCGCGATACGACCAATGCGCCGCCACACCAGATTCAGCAACATCGTGCATCTGCCGGGTCCTAATCTGGACCTCGACCCGTTTGCCGTCACGCCCCGATACAGTGGTGTGGATCGACCGATATCCATTCGATTTAGGCTGGCTGATATAATCCTTGAACCGACCAGGAACCGCCCGCCAGCGTCCGTGAATAGCACCAAGCGCGCGGTAGCATTCATCCTCGGAATTCGTAATAGCCCGGAAACCATATATATCTGAGAGACGGGAAAAGGACTGCTCCTTTTCCTGCATCTTACGCCAAATCGAATAGGGCTTCTTGGCACGGCCGAAAACTTCGGCCTCGATGCCAGCCTTTTCTAGCTCGTGGCGCATGTCGCCGGTTATCCGCTGAATTACGTCGCCAGTTTCGCGCTGCAACGTGATAAAACGCCGGATGATTGATTGCCGCCCCTCCGGGTTCAGCACCCGAAACGCCAGATCCTCAAGCTCTTCGCGCATCCACTGCATACCCATACGGCCTGCAAGCGGCGCATAGATATCCATCGTTTCGCGGGCTTTCTGAATCTGCTTATCAGGCCGCATCGACTTGATCGTGCGCATGTTGTGAAGCCGATCAGCAAGCTTGACCAAGATCACTCGTAGATCCTTGGACATTGCCATAAATAGCTTGCGGAAGTTTTCGGCCTGCTTGGTTTCAGTCGAATTTAACTGCAAGTTCGTCAGTTTGGTCACGCCGTCTACCAATTCGGCGACATCGCGGCCAAACATCTTTTCTACCGAGGTGAACGATGCTTTCGTATCTTCAATTGTGTCGTGAAGAAGCGCTGTAATGATCGTGGCATCATCAAGTTGCTGTTCGGTCAAAATTGCAGCAACGGCTACCGGATGGGTAAAGTAAAGCTCACCCGAGTGACGATACTGCCCTTCATGCATGTTCTGGCCATACTCAAAGGCCAGCCTAATCTGATTTTCATTTGTTTTAGGATTATAGGCGCGGACAAGCGCGATAAGGTCGTCAGCCGTAATGTCGGCGGTGTTCATGCCTGTCCTGCCTCATTGCCCCGCAGGGCGCGGGCTTTAGCCCTGCCCCTGTGCCGCCATTAACTGCCGCAAGAGCATCTCTTCAGACATATTATCTTCTTCAGGCTTATCCTGCTCGCCACCCATTAGCAGGGCCATAGCATCTTCTTCAGGTTCATCGACCTCAATCTGGTGCTGGTTGCTTTCGATCAGACGCTCGCGAAGATCATCTGCCGATTGGGTTTCGTCAGCAATTTCCCGCAGGGAAACGACAGGGTTCTTATCGTTGTCGCGATCCACGGTCACCGGGGACCCCGCAGCAATTTCACGGGCACGGTGCGCGGCAAGCATGACGAGCTCGAACCGATTTGGCACTTTATCTACACAATCTTCGACGGTGACGCGGGCCATAGGGATGCTCCAATCATGAATCCTTCAAGAAGCCGACTATTTAGAAGCCATCGTTCCAATTTACAAGGGCTTATTCCACCAGCCTCACGCCCTTTTTATCTTCCGCTGGCAAAGCGTTCAACATCTCACGTACGGATTTTTTTAATACCGGATGAACCCATTCTGGCGCAACATCTGCCAATGGCACAAGGACAAACGCCCGATCCTGCAATCTGGGATGAGGCAAAATGAGCTCAACCGGTGCTTGGTGGGCCTGTTCATTTGCTGGGAGCAGTCGCCAATGTTGATATGTTTCAATATCTGGCCGAATCTCCGCCGCAACTGCCAAAAGGTCAAGATCTACAGTTCTAGGGCCCCACCGGGCCAAACGCTCGCGCCCAAACTGAGCCTCGATTCTGTGTAAAAGACTCAGAATTTGCTCTGCGCTTTGAGAAATTGAAATTTTTATTGCCGCGTTGATAAAATCTGGACCCGACCCGATAGGATATGCGTAGGTTGTATACAGACGACTGCGTGCAAAAAGCTCGACCCCTGAATTTTCTATAATTTCCATTGCTTGCAGGACAGTATCCTTGGGACCGCCGGCAACCGACAATTGATTGCTGCCCAAGGCGATCAGGGCGATGCTGCCGTTGATAGGCTGATCATTGCCACTCGCGTTATTTGTCTTCACTTGCCGCCCCTACAAAAATGCTTAGTCATACACCAATTATAGTATGTATGAATACAAAGCATTGTGAGTTTTATTCTGCATTTCACGCGCCGACATTTCGATAACGACGCATTTTAAAAGAGGTCGATAATGTTTTACAAAGACGAACGACTCGCGTTGTTCATCGACGGGTCAAATCTGTATGCTGCGGCCAAAAATCTGGGCTTCGACATAGACTACAAATTATTGCGTCAGGAGTTCATGCGCAGAGGCAAACTTTTACGTGCTTTCTATTACACAGCCTTATTGGATAGCGAAGAATATTCACCGATCCGCCCCTTGGTCGACTGGCTGAACTACAACGGCTTCACGATGGTCACAAAGCCTGCGAAAGAATACACTGACAGCATGGGCCGCCGGAAGGTGAAAGGCAACATGGATATCGAGCTGGCGGTTGATGCGATGGAGCTCGCTCCGCATCTTGACCACATCGTCATCTTTTCCGGCGATGGCGATTTCCGCCCTCTAGTAGAAAGCCTGCAAAGGCAAGGCGTACGCGTATCAGTTGTCAGCACTATCCGCAGCCAGCCTCCGATGATTTCCGACGAACTGCGCAGGCAGGCAGATAATTTCATCGAACTCGAAGATCTACGGGATGTCCTCGGCCGTCCGCCTCGGGAAGAGAGTGAGTAAAAAAATAACCCGTGCCATCATTTACTGACAACACGGGCAGAAATTCTAAAATTTTTTTTCGCAGTAGCTAGTAATTTACGCTTCGGATAACACCACTTTACCCTAGGTAAGCGATTCGGACCATACCACTCTTGCTTAAATTGATACGATGTTAAAATTCATGATGAAATTTTAATTATTCAGGGAAAAGTGCGATTTTTTGCAGGTTCACACGCGTGATTATGCCAACCCGTGGTCTGGACGCCACCGAGCAGAGATCCTACCTATGGGCCACCCCAAGGAGTCACCCATGCCCAAACCGCCCCTGATCTTATATCTTGCTGCTCCGCGCGGGTTTTGCGCCGGGGTCGACCGTGCAATCAAGATCGTCGAGATGGCGATCGAAAAGTGGGGGGTACCCGTGTATGTGCGCCATGAAATCGTCCACAATAAGTTTGTCGTCGACGGGTTGCGCGACAAAGGTGCAGTGTTTGTAGAAGAACTGTCGGAATGCCCCGATGACAGGCCAGTGATTTTTTCGGCGCATGGGGTGCCTAAAGCGGTGCCTGCGAAAGCCGAAGCGCGTAATATGGTGTATGTCGACGCGACCTGCCCATTGGTGAGCAAGGTGCACATCGAAGCCCAACGTCACGCCGATGCCGGATTGCAGATGATCATGATCGGTCACGCTGGTCACCCCGAGACGATAGGTACCATGGGGCAACTTCCCGAAGGCGAGGTTCTGCTGGTCGAAACGCCTGCCGATGTAGAAACGGTGCAAGTCCGCGACCCCTCCAAGCTGGCATACGTCACGCAAACTACGTTAAGCATAGATGACACCGCCGAGATCGTCGCGGCCCTGAACCGGCGCTTTCCTTCGATTGTTGGACCGCACAAAGAAGACATCTGCTATGCTACGACCAACCGGCAAGAAGCGGTCAAGGCGATGGCTCCGAAATGCGACGCGATCCTCGTTGTAGGTGCTCCAAACTCATCGAATTCGCGACGCTTGGTTGAGGTTGGTTCACGCGCCGGCTGTGGCTATGCACAGCTCGTACAACGTGCCCATGATATTGACTGGCGCAGCTTGGAAGGTATCGCAAGCATGGGCATCACCGCAGGTGCGTCTGCCCCAGAACAGTTGATCAACGAGGTCATAGATGCCTTTAACGACCGCTACGACGTCACCATCGAAATGGTCGAAACTGCTGTAGAAAACGTAGAATTCAAAGTTCCGCGCGTCTTGCGCGCATCCGCATGACAGATGTTCCTCGGGCTCCGCTGTGGATAGGGCTTGCCAGCCTGATTCCTTTCGTTTGGGGGGCTTTGACATCTGCAAACGATTCATTGGCTATTTGGGCAGCGACAACTTTGGGTGGGCGATTTGTCGGCCCCTATATACAGCTATTTTATGGGGCGGTGACCCTAGCCTTTATGTCGGGCATACTGTGGGGCTTTGCCACCAAGGTCGAAGGACCACGCGCGACGACCGGGTATCTGCTTGCGGCTATCCCCGCGCTTTGGGTATTTTTCATGACAGGTGGCGGCCCCGTCAGTGCAGGCTTTAATCTGATGTTCGGCTTTGCAGGGTTATTGGTGTTAGATTTTGCTTTTTGGCAGTGGGGGTTGGCCCCCGACTGGTGGATGAAGTTCCGCATTCCGCTGACCGCGATCATCCTGATTTGCTTAGGTACCGCAGTATTCTTGTAAGCCGCTTGCACGCGTGACATTTATGCGGCCCACCCCAAAACGGCACAGCTGATCACGTAAGCCGGTCTGATTGTCAAAGTTCATGCGATGGGTTGCGATAAGGGGCTGGACGCCGCCCGCACAGACTAGATATGTCTGCACGCATGACCAAGCTGATTGCATACACCGATGGAGCCTGCTCAGGTAATCCCGGCCCTGGAGGCTGGGGTGCACTGATGCAAGCGATGGAAGGCGACAAGGTCGTCAAACAACGTGAGCTGAAAGGTGGTGAACCCGACACTACAAATAATCGGATGGAACTGATGGCCGCGATCAGTGCCTTGGAGGCATTGGCACGCCCCACCGAAATCACCATCGTCACAGATAGCAACTATGTCAAAAACGGCATCACCAGCTGGATTCACGGCTGGAAGAAGAATGGCTGGAAGAACGCGGCGAAAAAACCAGTGAAAAACGCCGAGCTTTGGCAAAGACTGGACGAGGCCAATGCCCGCCACGCTGTCACGTGGAAATGGGTTAAAGGTCACGCTGGTCATCCTGAAAACGAACGTGCTGACGAGTTGGCGCGTGCCGGCATGGCACCGTTCAAGGGCAAATGACGCTCCTCAGCCTGCTTGATTATGCGTCGGTTCTGGTTTTCGCAATCACCGGTGCGCTGGTGGCAAGTCGCGCCCAACTTGATCTCGTTGGTTTTGCCTTCATTGCCTGCCTCACCGCATTGGGTGGCGGAACCTTGCGCGACTTGCTGCTCGACCGCAATCCGATTTTCTGGATCAACAACCCCATGTATCTTGGCGTCGGTGTTCTTGCTGCATTGATCGTATTTTTCACCGCACACCTGCTGGAAAGCCGGTATCGCGCGTTGATTTGGCTCGATAGCTTTGCCTTGGCCATTGCCGTAGCGGCTGGTACGGGCGTCGCGCTTTCGCTTGAACAATCGCCGACAATCGTGGTGTTGATGGGGATCATAACGGGTTGCATGGGGGGATTGATGCGCGATGTGGTGGTGGGCGAGGTTCCTTTGGTTCTCAAACAAGGCGAATTATACGTCACAGCCGCCTTTGCCGGATCAACAGTGGCGATCGGCATGCGCACCCTACTGGGCGAAGATGCCACAGCGCTGTTTATTGGGGCCTGCGTCACATGGGTTCTGCGTGCAGGGTCTCTGTACTTTGGCTGGCACCTGCCGGTCTACAAAAGCCGCCCGCCGCGCGCCTGAGGCTATTTTCGGCGCCAGTGGAAAGGTACGATAATCAGCGCGCCGATGGACGAAGCGATGGCATTCAACCCCGCCGAGTTAAACCCGATGCCGAACATGAGGCGCACGAAATAGAACAAGAATGCGCCGCCCACGCAGATGATGATCGACGCTAAATAGCCATTACGGGTAAAGCCTGTTTTTTCCGCAACATAGCCGACGATTCCAGCGATCACAACTGTACCGATCATTGTCGGAAACATAGTTGGCGGATTCAACCGGTCGTCGCAACACTTTCGTTTATATCCTGTTTG
>TARA_R110002012_G_scaffold2124_9_pt1 | contig 38453 bp, 41 predicted proteins | sample TARA_R110002012 | Tara Oceans TARA_R110002012 (sample SAMEA4396515) | marine metagenome | biome: Westerlies Biome; feature: [DCM] deep chlorophyll maximum layer (ENVO:01000326); material: water (ENVO:00002006), including particulate matter (ENVO:01000060) such as... | depth 40 m
AATATGATCTATCCAAGGAACTCCCCACCATATTCCACAGTTGTCAGAGTTGTGTACAACTATCTGTACGTCTCCAGTTTCCCAGTTGACGCTAGATAGTTCTACATCACATTGTCCATTAATTATCAATGGGTTACAGCACGCTAATAATATTATGTATAGTAAATTTCTCATTTTCAGTAGTTTAACTATTTGCAAATGTAAGGAATTATTTTATATCTTTGTACAAATTCAATATTAAGATGAGCAAAAAAATTAAATTTACCCCTCAAGGGCAATGGTTATTACTACCTGATCCAAGTAGTACAAAGCGAGAGTCTGGCATTTGGCTAGATACTGACACAGCTAAAAAACTAGGAACAAACATTTTAGAAGTTTTAAAAGCTGGAGAATTTTGCCAGTTTTGTAAAGTAGGAGATACTGTAATGGTTGATCCGACTACAGAAGCACGACGTGTAACTCTAGAGGATACAACGTATCTTCTTGTAGGAGAACACCAAGTCTTAGGAAAGATTTAAAAATGAAAGCTGGAACAGTAACAATTTCTTTAGCTGATTACCATGCTATGGTAGAAGCAGAAGAAAAAGCAGATAATTTTAATGACAGAACTAAACGTGCTGCAAAAGAGCTATCTGTATTTCTTACTTTTTTAGCTACACGCTCAGATGTAGAATCTTACATATCTGAGTTTAACCGCCAATCATCTTCATCTAAAATTGTACTTGAAGATGGTAGAGCTACTATAAATTTTTTAGATGGTAGTAGCTAAATTTAAAACAGAAGACCTAGATGAGTTTATTCACTGCATTAAAGATTTTGAAAGCAAATTAATTGTATGGGAAAGTATGAACCCATTAGCAGTTTGGGAACTAAACACATATTTAGGATCTTATGATTATATAATAGAAGTAATAGTAGACGATGGAACAAAACTTGACTATTAAAGTTAATAGCACATATAAATACCTTCAAATATGGAACGGTATTTTTAATTTAACTGATAAAGAGTTAAAAATTATCTCTTTATTTATAGACGTAAATAAAACTTTAAACAGTGCAAACCTATGTACTCCAAAAGCTAAAAAATTAGTAGCAAAAGAATTAGGATTTGTAGATTATAATACTTTAAATAACTATGTCAAAAAGTTTAAGGATAAAGGTGTACTTTTAAAAAAAGGTCGTAACTATAAACTTAATAAACTTTTAAATATAAATACTACAAGTGTTCGAATCAATCTACAGTGGAACAATGGAGGGTAAACAAGAGCTAATATTTACACATCATGTAATACCTAATTGTTGGGTTATTATTGTGATACAAGATGCATATGGTAATCTTGTAAATATTGTTGAAGAGCCACTAGAATCTGATATAGAGTTTGAAATGGATTTTGAAGTAGAATTATAATGAGTACAGAAGAATCAAAAATGCCAAGTGTTTGGCAAATGGTAAAAAGTTTTACTAAAGACGTTACTAGGTATATTAGTGAAGGTGCTCCTAATGTTTCGTTAGAAGATTACACAGAAAGAGTATCTGCATGCGAAAATTGTGAGCACTTTAAAAAAGAAAAAGCAAGATGTGGGCTATGCGGATGTTTAGTGCAGTATAAAGCACAATGGAAAACTAGCAACTGCCCTGATTTACCCCCAAGATGGAAACCACAAGTTATAAGCCATGGCAAAAACGAAGAAGGAGATAATACAGATTCTAGCAACTAAATATAATCTTCCATTATCTGAGGTAGAAGCTATTATAGACTATCAGTTTTCATATGTAGCAGATGTTATGAAAGAGGGTAATTTTGAGTCTATAAGACTTCCTAAATTTGGAAAGTTTTCTGTTAGGCCCGGAAGAATAAAACATATACAAAAGAAAACAGATGGAATTACTAACGATAAGTGATAAAAAGGTTATACCAAGTGCGTATACTTTAACTATAAAAGCTTTTAAAGGTTTAAAGTTAAATGAGTTATCTGCTATTTACTACTTTACAGATCACAGGTCTCCATATTCAGTATATCCAGAAGAAGAAAGAAAAGAAAGATTAATTGTAGACTTAGAAGTTAAATGGTCTGCAAAAGTAGAAGTTGGAATAGAAAAATATAAAGAACTTACAGAAACGTCTGCAATAAAATTATTAAAGTCTGCAAGGTCTTCAGTCAGTAAGCTTCAAAGCTATTTTAAAGACATTGATTTAACATTAGTAGATGATAATGGAAGACCTATTTTTGCAGCTAAAGATCTTGTTGCAAATTTAGCTAAGATGGGAGATGTAGTTGATGGATTAAGTAAACTTGAAGACGTAGTTAAAAAGGATCAGCAAACAGCATCGTTAAATAGAGGAGGTGTAGTAGTTAATAAATATAGTCAGTAAAATGTTTAAGGATACTGATAGACTTAGGCCAGCAGCACTGCATTATATAAAGCACGGATTTTATACTGACGCATTATCAGGAACAAAAGACTATTTTGACTTTTGGGACGAAGAACGCAACAGATGTTTGTACGGATATGAGGTAGATGAGCTTAAAATTACAGGATTTCACTATTTTTATTTAAACTATTGTCCTATTGATAGATCTGTAGAAGAAATTCTACCTGATGGCACTAAAATAGCTAGAAGAGAAAGAACATTTCCTGCATTTTACGACGGAGATTGGAAATACTACAACGCAATTGACGAATGTAGAAAGACTAATAAGCATATGACAGTATTAAAAGCAAGACGTAAAGGATATTCCTACAAAGCGTCTTCTATGCTTGCAAGAAACTACTTTCATTTACGTAATAGTAAGAACTATGTTTTTGCTGGACAAAAAGAATACATTATTGGAGACGGGCTTTTATCAAAAGCGTGGGAAATTTTATCATTTGTAGATGATAATACTGCATGGACACAACCTAGACTGCGAGACAGAGAAATGAACAAGATGTCCGGATACAAGAAGAATGTAAACGGAGCAGATGTAGAATTAGGCATGAAGTCTATGATTATGGGAGTATCATTAAAAGATGCACCAGATAAAGTACGTGGTAAAGCAGGTGAGCTTATATTTTTTGAGGAAGCAGGTGCATTTCCAGGATTATTAAAAGCATGGGAAGTAGCTATGCCTACTATGCGTCAAGGAGCAAATACACTTGGGACTATGATAGCATTTGGTACTGGTGGTACAGAAGGAGCAGATTTTGAAGGTATGGAAGAGTTGTTTTACAACCCAGAATCTTATGATTGTTTAGGCTTTGATAATGTTTGGGACGACGGTGCTGTAGGTACTGTGTGTGGGCACTTTGTTCCTATATATGAAAACTTAGAAGGATTTATTGATGAGGCAGGTAACTCTTTACGAGATAAAGCTGTAGCATTTGAAGATAAAAATAGGAATAAGAAAAAAGGAACTAATGATCCTAAAGCATATGATCAGTATATAGCTGAGCATCCTATGAATCCAAGAGAAGCAACTTTACAAGTATCGTCTAACTTGTTTGACATTGCATCATTGCAAGAGCAGTACAATAAAGTAAAAGTAGGAGGCTTGCACACTATTGGAACTTCTGGCAAATTGTTTTACGGTAAAAAGAATAAAATAGAGTTTAAAATTGATGGTGATTCTAAACCTATTCTTAGATACCCGCACAGAAAAGAAGATAATTTAAATGGGTGCATTACAATTTATGAAGGACCGTATAAAAATATAGATGGGCAAGTACCTCATAATTTATACCTAGTATGTCATGACCCTTATGGGCAAAATAAGTCTGCAGACTCATCATCTTTAGGTGCTGCGTATGTAATTAAACGAGTTAACAATGTTAGTCAGCCTGACGATTTAATTGTAGCTAGTTATGTAGGTAGACCGCACTCACAAGACGAATACAATAGAAATCTATTTATGCTTGCTGATTACTATAACGCTAAGATTGGTTTTGAGAATGATCGAGGTGCAGTAATACAATATGCAAAGCAGCACAGGAAATTACACAAGTTGCAAGAAGAATTTGAGATGTTAGATAAAAAAGATCTAAGATCTAAAAAAGTAAAACGTCAATATGGTATGCATACAACCGAGGCTAGAAAACGTCAAGGTGAATTGTACATCCGAGATTGGTTAAACACAGTTAGATCAGTTAATGAAGATGGAAGTACAGTATTAAACATGCACAAAATTTATGATCCAGCTTTGCTACAAGAATTAATTAAGTTTAATCACAAGGGTAACTTTGACCGGGTTATGGCATTTATGGTAGGAATGTATCATACACGAGAACTATATAATGCAGAAGTAAAAGAAATATTAGAAGACAGATCATCCGATGACTGGTTTCAAAATGTGTATCATTAATGATATATCTCTAATAGAACTGACAAAATACTTGTAACTAATAATATTTAAAATAATTTACTAACTTTGTAAGATATGCATCTAGGGGGAGATAAGATACCGCAGCAAAAGCTGCCTTTATCCAAAAAGACTAAAAAATGGCGTGAATCCTGTGTGGAGGCGTACATACATTTGTCTGATAATGGAGTCACAGAGCGTAAAGATTATTTACGTTCATTATACGATTTTTACAACGGTGTAATTGATGAGATAGATTATAAATATGTGCTAAAGCCATATGGTAAGACTCGCAGCAACTTCCCTTCAAAGATGCGTAACTACCCTATCATTAAACCTGTTATTGATTTAATGTTAGGCGAAAAATCTAAACGTCCTCTTAATTACACCGTTGGCGTATTAAATCATGATGTAGTATCTCAAAAAGAAGATGCTAAACATGCAATGTTGGTTCAAAATATGCAAGCCCAGTTTGTAAATAAAATGAACCAGATGGGAATGGATACAGGAATGGGAGAACAAGATGTTCAAGTTCCTAAATCTCTAGTAGATATTTTTGAAAGAGATTATGTAGATAACAGAGCTATTTTAGGTCAGCATGCTATGACTTACATTATGCAGTCTCAAGAAATTGGAGATAAAATACAAAAAGCTTGGTTTCACTATTTAGTATCTGGTGAAGTATATACAATTAGAGGAGTACGTAGTGGAGAACCTTATTATGATATATTAAATCCTATCGATATTGATTACGATATGGACCCTGATTTAGAATATGTAGAAGATGGGGATTGGGCAGTTATACGTAAGTATGTACACGCTTCTACTGTAATAGATCATTACCACGAGTCTTTAACTGAGCAACAAATCTTAGAATTAGAAGAGCCTAGGCATATGGATGTAGATTCATTTTTGCTTACGCGTAATACTACTAATGGAGATCCAAATGTGCATAGAAGCAGATTACTAGAAGTTGCTACTGTGTATTGGAAGAGCAGAAAGCGTATAGGATTTTTAACTTACGTAGATGAAATTACAGGAGACGTAGAAGAACAAGAAGTACAAGAAGGATTTAGGTTACCAATTGAAATGAAAGAGATGGGAGCTACGCTAGAGTGGCTATGGGTAAATGAAGTATGGGAAGGTACGCGTATTGATGGTAGATTCTATATTGATATGGGACCTGTAACTAATCAAAGAAATTCTATAAATAATCCTTCAGTTTGTAAGCTGCCTATTAATGGACGTCGCTATTCTAACATTAACTCTAGAAATATTTCATTAGTTAGTTTAGGTGTGCCTTATCAACTTAACTATAATATTTACAAGTACCGATTAGAATTAGCAATTGCTAGAAGTAAGGATATTATAGCACAGTTTGACATTAACATGATTCCAAAGAAGTGGGACATGGATAAATTTATGTACTTTGTAGAAGGTACCGGTATTGCATGGGTTGATTATAATAAGGAAGGTATACAACTATCTCCACAACATCAATCAGTACTTGATATGTCTATTAAGACTATTGAACAATATATAGTACTGCTAAATTCTATTTTAGAAGAGTGGGAAAAATTATCTGGTGTTAATCGCCAACGTCAAGGACAAGTAAGTCAGTACGAAGGTAAAGGCGCAAGTCAACAAGCTATTGTACAGTCGTCTCATATCACAGAAGATTTATTTAGAAAGTTTGAGTCGTTTGAACAAAGAGATATGCAAGCACTATTAGATTATTCTAAAGAAGCTTGGGCAACTGGTAAACAAGCAATGTATGTTATGCCTGATGGGACTGTAGAATATTTACTAATAGATCCATTATCGCATATGGAATCTAATTACGGTATATATGTTTCTAACTCCGGAAAAGAACAAGAAAAGATTGAAAACTTAAAGATGCTTGCACAATCCTTTGCTCAAAATGGATTACCAGCATCAGCAGTTGCAGAAATGTTTGACGCAGAAAGTTTCCCTCAGTTAAAAGATAAACTAGAAAAAGCTGAAAGGTATACTCAAGAGTTACAACAGTCTCAAGCAGAAGCTGAACAACAGTCTGCACAGCAAATGCAACAAATGCAAGCTCAGATGGAGCAAGCTAAGTTAGAAAACGAGAATACTAACAAAGAGTTAGATCGTAAGAACAATATTGACATTGCTATGATTCAACAGCAAGGCGCAATGTCTGCTCAAGATACCGCAAGACAAAAAATAGAGTCTGATGCAGCTAATAAACAATTAGATGCAAATATTAAATCTATGGATGTTGAAGAGACAATTAGATCTAATAAAGCAGAAGAGCAAATTGAAAGAACTAAACTTCGTCAAGACAACGCTAATACAAAAGCAGATTTGAAGATTAAGTCTAAACAAGCAAATAAGAAGCCAAATGCTAAGTAACCAAGAACAAATGGAGTTACTAAAGCAAGCTGTAAAACAAGATTACAAAGGCAGCATTGCAGATTTAATGGAAGGTATTGCACCTGAACAACAAAATGTTGAAGTAGCTGAAACACAACAGCAACAAGAGCAAGGCATGAGTAACATGGCACCTGAGCAAATGCCAGATGCAATGGTATTTCCTAATTCACAAGGAGATTTTAATACTACAAATATGCAAGCTCCTATTGATATACAAAAGTATGGCCCACAAGGAGATTTGGTACAATCGTATGAAAGTGTACCTCCAGGAATTGATAACTTACCTATGGGAGATGATGTGGGTACTGTTATAGAAAGTCCTGCAGAATATCAAACTAAAGGAGTTAAAGACAGCGGATTCTTTTCAAATGTAAAAGTTAAAGCACAGAAAACTGGAGGTTTTTTTAATCATTAATGATATATAATAAAAGCTATCCTAAAAACACAATAAACCACATATAAGAAATAATTTTATTTAATTTTGTAATAATATATAGATAGATGGAAGATCCAAATGAAAAAATAGCTCTCGACGATATTATGTTTGACGACATTCTCGATGGGGGCGTACCTACTGAAACAATGGAAGTTGATTTGGAGGTAGAAAAAGAGGCTGCTGAGCCCGCAGTATCAGAAGACGAAATCCTTGATGACCTTGAAGAAGGTAAAGAAGAATATGGGGATGAAGACTCTGATGACGAAAACGAAGCGCCTAAAGAAAAAGAAACCAAAACTGTAGAAGATACAGATGAGGAAAATGAAGAAAGTGCTCCTAACACTGTAGTAGGAGATATATTAGAAAAGCTTGGCTATGATGCTGACGATTCTTATGATGATACTACAGAAGGACTATTGCAACTAACACAAGATGTTGGGGCAAAAATGGCAGAGGATCAGCTAGACGAACTATTTGATAAATTTCCGTTAGTGAAAAATCATTTACAATATGTTTTGTCTGGAGGAGACTCTCAACAGTTTATGAAGGCTTACGATCCTAATAACGACTATTCAAAGATGGACGTTTCAGAAGAGGATATTGCAAGTCAGCGATCTGTTCTTAGTGATTACTTTAAAGCTAAAGGTCATGATGATGAATTCATCGAAGAGATTTTAGAAGATTACAAAGACAGTGGAAAATTATTTAATAAAGCTACACGAGCACAAGAAGCTCTAGCTAAGTCACAGGCTCAGCAAAGAGAAAAACTGTTAGAGAATCAACAAGCTCAGCAGACGCAAAATCGTAAAAAGCAAAAAGAATTTTGGAATGGTGTTTACGAGACTATTGAAAACTCAAATGAGTTTGCAGGTCTTACGGTTCCAAAGCGGGAAAAGACAAAGTTTTTTAACTATATCTCTACTCCTGTAACTCGTGAGGGTCAAACACAGAGAGACTTAGACCATGGAAATGCAGAAATGGAAGTAAAGTTAGCTATAGATTACCTTATGTTTAAGGGATTTAAATTAGATGACATTATTAAAACGAAAGCTAAAACTTCTAATGCTAAGTCACTCCGAGACAAGATCTCGCAAAACGAAGAGAGAATTAAGAGTGCAAAAAAGGCTACTCGCCGTAAGAAAGGTGGAGCAGTTGATTTGGACAATTTGGATCTCAACTTTTAACTCGGCAATTCAAAACTGCATATAAAATATAAAATTTAGATAGAAAATGGCTAATCAAGGAACAAACATAAGCGTCCAAAAGACGTTTTACAATGATTCGCAGATGACTGATATGAACAGTCTGGCGAATGCGTTATTGTCAAAGCCTACTGAGCTGTCTCCAATCATTACGCATTTATCAGGAAAAGATGATAAGCGTTTTCCCTTATCGTTCTTAACTGAAGGTGTAGGAAACGTGAAGTCTATCGATCGTCTTGAATATGAGTATCGTGTGGCAACACATAGATTGAGAACTCGCCCAGTAGCAGCAGCTGGACCAACAGGGTCCAACATCGGACTAGGAGGTGCATCATTTGAGCTGGAATTTCCAGACAAGCACTTTGTATTCCCATATGTATTGGTATCTCAAGCAGGTACTCAAGCACGTATTATGAAAGAACCACAGCAAGTAGCTGGCGGGACATCATGGAAGTATACATTGCAACTAGTTAATCCCTCAGCAGCAGCAACTGTAGCAGCGGCTGATTGTATTGCAGGTGCTCTTTGGGCACAAATGTACGCTCCTGTAGGAGTTGATTTCTCTCGTGGAAATGCTTCTAACTGGGAGACTCCAGGTCTAGTACGTAACAAACTAACAACAGTTCGTAAGTCTTACCACATGTCTGGTAATGCTAAGGATTTTGTTGCAGAATTCTCTCTACCAACTAAAGGTGGTTCTACTACTAAGTTGTGGATGGATTACGAGGAGTACTTACACATGCTCGATTTTAAAGAGGAATGTGAAATGTACTACTGGTATGGTCAGAAAACTTATGATGCAAACGGTCACACCTTTATGAAGGATGAAAATGGCCAACCTGTAATTGTAGGTCCTGGTCTCCTCGAGCAAATCGTGAATACTGACACTTACTCTACTATGACAGAGTCTAAGTTGAAGAATATCATTGGCGATTTGTTTTACCAGATGACAGATGCCGCTACGAAACAAGTTACTCTGTACACAGGTACGGGAGGAGCTCGTGAATTTGATGAGGCTCTTAAAAATCACTTTGCAGGATCTTCAGGATCATGGAAAGTTGGTGGAGAGAACCGTTTCATCACTGGATCAGGACGTAACTTGGGACTTACTGGCTACTTCACATCGTACGAGCACGTGGACGGCCATGTGGTAAATGTGGTAAAACTACCACTATTTGACCATGGTGCAGTAGCTCAAGCTCGCGCGAAGCACCCTGTTACAGGTTACTCTCTAGAGTCTTACCGTATGGTATTCGTTGATCAGTCTAATTACGACGGTCAGAATAACTTACAAATGATCAATAAGAAAGGTCGTGAGTCTATGAGATGGTGTGTAGCTGGTTCAGTTGTACCAAGAGGATTTGAATCTACTTCTTCTCGTGCATCTGACGTAGACGGTGCGTCTGTACATATGTTAAAGACTGCGGGTATTGCGCTTAAGCGTTTTGATACCTCTCTTGACATTACGTGTACAGCATCCTAAACACGGCGATTCTTCGCAAGTCTATATATTGGTTTATAATGGGGGTTGTGGGGAGCTTAGGCTCCTCACTCCTTTCCATTCTACATATAGGAGAGTTATTCTTTCCACCCTATAATTAATTTAAAAGAACTGAAAAAATGAGTAAAAAAGTTTATCTCCGCAGACAGGAGTTATCAAACCACTTACCAAAAGCGGTAAGAGCAGATGCTACTATGAAACTTAGTAGTGTATATGTTAACAGACAACCTCTAAAAGGATTTACTCCTAAAGAGGAAAAAGAATTTATGACAGGAATACTAGATGTATCTCCTGAGCATAATGACTGGCCAAAACATTCAAAAGAATTCTGGGCAAATCTAACTATCCCTGTAGGTTTTACAGGTGTAGAATTAGAAATTGGTCTAGATGATGATGGAGCGCCGTTAAGCATTATGGATTACATTAAATACCGTTTTGCGCTTAAGCACCCTCACGTGGCGCTTACTGAAGACGAAATGGTTAGTAATTTTGCTAAAAGATTCTATATCCAAGATCTTACTAGAGATGATAAGGTTAAAAACAATCAAATCCAAGTTAAAAAAGATGCGGATAAAGAATTTATTAAACTGTCTTCTTCTACAAAAAGTATGGCAAGAGTATTAAGGCTAATGTCTAATACTAATCCTGATCGATTAACAGAAGAACAAATAGAAAATAGTTTATACGAGATTAAGAATTCTAAACCTAAGAAGTTTTTAAAGATTGCATTAGATAAGAATTTAGAACTAAAAGCTGAGATTGATGAGATGATTACAGCTGGAGTTCTAAGAAAAATTGGAAACCAAGTTATTTTTATCGATGAAGTACTTGGAGACACAATGGATGATACTGTAGTTCACTTGAAAGACAAGAAGAACTCTGGAAAACTAACTATATTACGAGCTAAACTTAAAGAGTTAGCATTATAAAATGAACGTAACTGAAATGCATATAGCTGTACAGCAAGGAGTGGATAAAATACATTCACTCCAAGCTGACAGTCTTTTATCAGAAGAAATTGACATAGAGCTCAATAAAAATATGATGCGCTTTATTAATACTAAGTATGGTAGAAATAATATCTACCAAAAAGGTTTTGAAGAAACACAAAAGCGTATTGATGATTTACGTACTCTAGTAGTAGAGTATGAAGCTCCTGTTACTTTTAAAGAGCAATTAAAATCTGATATATATGTAGATACATTTCAGTTGCCTTCTGATTATATGTATTTAGTTAATCAGTTTTCACGGCTATGGATTAACAATTGCAGACCTATAGGTTATGCTTTAAAAAATACAAACGATATATCCTATATCGTTTTAGATTTAAATTCGTTTGTATGTAATAATGCAACAGGAAATTCTGTATCATTTGTAGAAGATATTACAATGGTACAAGATGTAGATGATTTAACATTAGGACAAGCTCCTATTTGGAGTCCTACATTTGGAGGTAATTGGACACCTAGTGTGTTTCCATCAGACATAGAAGCTGTAAAACAGGATATATTAAATTACCCTGGTTCAGGATTTACAATATTCTGGGAAGAATATGAAACATTAAATTATCCTGGCAGCTTTATAGTAGTAGTAGACATAGAAATGCATCCATGGTTTAATGCTGATCCTTCTATGGGAGCATTAACTCAGGCACTAGGAAGAGGATATTCTGGAGCAGGAGATGTTTATGCTCCAGCTCTTATTATGGATTCAACTTATTCAGAAAAAAGAATACCTGATGAAACATCAGATAGGATAATGTCAAGCAATAAATTTTCGCAACAAGACGATATATTTAAGCTTTTAACAGATCCGTTTAATACTACAAAACATACTTCGCCTTTAACAACAGTTAGAGGCAGAGCCATCGATGTGTACACAAGTGATATATTTATAATAGACACTGTAAAAATCACGTACATAAGACGGCCACAAGAAATATCCCTATCTTTGGGGGTAGACTGCGAATTACCAGAGCATACTCATCAAGAGATTGTGTCTATGGCAGTTAGCAGTATTTTAGAAGAGATCTCTGATCCAAGGTACAAGACGGCGGTAGGAGAAGTCTCAAGAAATGAATAATGTTTATTAATAGGGACTAACAAGTCCCAAAAAATTTAGAAAAATGGCAAGACATTTAATCGTAGGTGATGGTACAGCATATGGAGTAACCGCTGGGTTAGTCGATGATGGTGCAATCTCTGTACAAAAAATGAGCGCTTCTGGACCAACAGAGTTGGTATTGGGAGACACAATAGCAACTGCTCCTCAAATTAGGCTAGTAGCAGGAGGAACAGATGGTAAAGATATTGTAACTCCTTGGATTTACGGTAGAGATGTAATTAACTGGAGTGGTAAGTCTTACTCTGCACAAACAGCGCAGGTAGGTACTTTAGCTTTTTCTGGCGCAGCAGGATCTGCATATACTTTAGAGTGTAAGCTTATTAATAAGACTAATGGTGTAGAGCCATTTGAACTAAAGTCTTACGAAATCTCAGTAGCTAATGGTGCAGCAAATACAGCAGTATCAGCTGCTTTAGCTGTAGCAATTAATGCAGATCTTCCTCACTGGATCAAGACAGTTGCAGATTCATCAGGAACTATAACTATTACTGGTTATAAGAAAGGTGAAGCAAAAGCTGATGGTTCAGTTCAAAGCGAAGTTGTAATGTGGGATTTTGCAGATAATAGCGGCACATGGGATACTACTACTGTAACTGTAGATGTTGATGCAACTACAGCAGCATTTAGAGGGTATGGTGATCCATTTTACCTTAAAGACTTTGAAGATGAATTAATGGGAACTTCTCATGGTTACTATGACCGTAGAAATCTTCCTATTGCTCCAACTAATCAAGTTTTAACTACTAATACATACGATATGTATTCTTTAGTAGCAACTAAAGATGGATCTTCTTCATCGCAAATTCATGGGGTTGACAATCTAATTGAAATTAATATTGGATTAAAGCCTGGAGATGCTGATAGTTTAGTTGTAGAAAATAAACTCAACGCATATTTAACTGGACTTTTTGTTCCCGTAATTCTATAATCGTTTAACAATTAAAAATTAAAATAAAATGGCACAAAGAGAAGTAAAATATGGGTACGCCTCTGCAAGATATGCAGCAAGTGATGGCGTAACTGTTGCAACACAAACTTTAGCTGACACTTCAATTATTCCTTCAGGAGCAATTATTACATCAACAACTGTAATTGCACGAGGAGTAGTAGCGTCAGGTGGAAGTGCAACAATTTCAATTATTGCAGGTGGTGTTACTACTACTTCTGCAATTGCGAAAGCAAAATTAGATACAGCAGACTTCGTAGTAAGAGAAGATGTTGTAGAAGATGCAGCAGCAGTTTCTGATGGTACAGCAATTAAAGTAGCAGTAGGTACTGCAGCTTTAACTGGCGGTACAGCACTATTAGATATTATAGTAGAATATATTCTAATAGATTAATACGTAACTACTATGAAACTAGCGGGGGGAATTGCCTCCCGTTGGTTTTATTTTTTTTTAATTAAAACACTGAAATAATATGGCTAGTCCACTTTTTAAGTCTACAATTACAAATGATTGTAAGACTATAGTAGTACATCCACCTTCTCTACAACAAGCTGGTGCAGTTCCAACTATAGAAATTACAAACGGTGCATCTACATCAGGTGTATTACCTGTAACTCAAGATCAATCAGTGATAATAATTCCTACACATAATATAGGTACAGACAAAGGAGTATTTCATGTAAAGTATTATGAGGATGGTAAATTAATTATGCAAAAAGGAGTTGTAGCAACATGCGATATTTTATGTTGTCTTTCTAAGAAAGTAGATAAATTATTAGATTGTTCAGCAGACTGCTCTAAATGTGCTAGTGAATTAGCAGAAGCACAAAAAATATTTTTACTTTTAAAATCTGCTGAAACTGAAGTTGCAGGCACTGGCGTAACCGAAGCCAATATTGTAAACGCAACTAACAAGTATGATAAAGCAGCAGAAATTTGTGGAGGACACTGTGGATGTGATTGCTAATGGCTAATTTAACTAGATATACTGCGAAGTTTTATAAAGATGCTTCTAAGATTTTTTATGCTGTATTTACCTCAGCAAGTGAAAATCCTATTACCGACGTAGAAGAAACATCAAAAAGTTATTCATATAGTACAGAGACAGAACTACTATCTGACGGTGCGTATAGACATACTCTTAACTTTCCTATAACAACTTCCGGTAAAGGAGATGTATTTTTTACGATTAGATTTCAAGACGGATCTGAAGTTACAGCTACTGGACAAATACCTACTGATAAACAAATATTAGTTAGCCCTCACGATTCTTTATCGTTTTCTACAGTCTTTTCTGATTTTAATGCAGAAAGTAAAACGTATGATGTTGCAGATTCTATATACTATAGAAAATCTCCGTATAAGACTTTATATATCTACCCTAGTTCTATACTAGACCATTTGGATACTAGTTCTACTGAAGATTTTTATTACACTACAGCAGGAAGTGCAGCGTATATAGCATCAAATGATTTGCAGAATAGTTTTCTAATTGCAAATGAGTATTCTGCTAAAGACATACCACAAAATCAATTAGGTAAATTTATAGCAGGTAGGGGAAGGCAAGTTTTAAATTTTTCTCAGTACACAACTAAAGATAAAACAGGACCTGTCGTATATGGGTATGTATATGTAAATACAACGCGTATACCAGAAGGAGGTAACACTTTTAGTGTATCTAAAAATAAAGCATCAAGTAATTATTACTTAAGAGGGTGTAAAGATCTTAAATTACCTTGTGTAGGTGATGGTACTACATTTTCTAATGACTGTATTACAGGAGTTGCACTTACAGCATTAGATCTTAACAAGCCAGATAATATTTTTAACGATGGCGGGTGCGGAGCAAGTTGTGACGGATTTGAATTAAGAATAGCTATTTCTAGACTTCCAAGTACTACTACAGCAACAGACGGTGTAATATTTGCAGAAGTTGTCAGAGGCACACCAAACTATACTTGGGTACTTACAGCTTTAGAGCTTGAAGTAGGTGTTACTTATGGGCCTACTACAGTATCTGGTTCTAGCAGTGATACTCAAGAATTTACAGGTATACCTCAAGGGACATACAGTTTAAAAATTACAGACTCAGCTACATCTGCATGTATTTTAACTGAGAGATTTCGAGTTAGAGCAGTGGCTGATCCTTCTACTACAAAAGGATGTACATTATCTGGGGCTGTTAATTATGATTCAGGTGTAACTTCAGCTAATGCTTTAGATCACTTATGTGTATTTTGTAATTCAAGTACAGGACTTTTAACTCGAGGAACAGATCATGCAGATGTAGAACGCTCATTAGGTGTATTTGCAAAAGCTAAAATAGACTCTGTTAGTAATGCTTCGTCTTCAAAAGACGGTCCTAATAGTGACGGTAGAATTATTATATCTGCATTACAGTTACAAAGTTATAGATTATCAGCCGATGGTAAAAAAGATGTACTTGGCTCTGTATTTAATGTAGCAGATCACTTTAAAGGGGGTACTGATTTTGAATATAAATTATATAGTTTAAGAAGACCTGCAGGTACAAATGAAATTAATGCCGCGTTTTTAGCAGCTAATGGGTCTGTTGTTGCTACTCAATCTAATGCAAATGGGGCAGCAATGTCTTTTGGATCGTTAGCTGCAAAGCACTATGTAGTTCAAATTTATTATACAAAAGACGGTGCTACTGAAGAGTACGAAGATTGTTTTATTACTCTACAATTTAGTATAGCTCAGCTAGGGTGTACTGACCCAGATGCTACAAATTTTCTTGCTAATGCACAAATTGATGATGGATCATGTCATTATCCAGACGAAGAGCACTGTGGGCTAGGAAATTCACTAGCAATTTTAAACCTTGCGTGTAGAACTCCCGGTGTACTGATCACAGGTCAGTCTGGAGTTGATGTTGGACTAAATTTGTTTGAATATGATAGTAATTATGCAGGTGCAACCCAATTTGTTAACGATGCAAATATATCACCTCCTGCTAATGTGCCTACTTCTCCTGGGCAACTTGCTAATCCAGCAAACTGTTTTTATGCAGTAGAAATTACATATCTAGGTGGGAATGTTGAGATTCTTCAAGGACCTACCTTGACATTTTACAATCTTATTCTAAATGGGTTTGCACAATCATTACTATGCGGTAACAGACCTTATCTAAGTCTTAAGTTAATGTTTAGTTATGGAGGAGCTCTTATGCAACAAAACTGGCAAGAAAATGCATACTTAAATCAAGGAAATTGTAACTACGAACAATATGTTCCTATAAACCAAGATTATTTAGCAGCAATAACACGAGATTGTTGTGACTCTATAAATCCTGGGGGAGGTGATGATGATGGTGATGATGATGGTGGTACAATAGACGTTTACGGATGTACTGATCGAGAAGCGTGTAACTACAATCCAGATGCTACTATAGATGATGGTTCTTGTGAGTATGTAAGTTGTGAAACTTTAGGCTGTACAGATCCTACTGCTACTAATTTTAATCCAGAAGCAACTCTAGATGATGGCTCCTGTGATTACAATACTGATGTATATGGATGTACAGATCCAAATGCAGTAAACTGGAATACAGCAGCAACAGTTGATGATGGAAGTTGTAGTTATGTTACAGATCTTTGTCAGACTTTAACTGACTTTTTAGGACATTACCAAAATCCTAACTATCCTCCAATTTATTTTGCTACTGCTACAGAATCTACTCCGGTATATAATTCTAGTACTGAAATGTGTGAAGACAGTAATAGCGGCACTATAACATTAACTCTTCCAAATACTCAAATTCTTGCGTATGCAAACCCAGTAGATGCTGTTTATTGGGTAGGTGGTATGTATAATACTAATACTGGTCAAATGTATTTAAGTTTTATTGATCAAGTATATCAAATGCCGCAAGGTTCATTTAATTTAAACGAAATGTTTGAGTTTATGAACAGTTCTATAGCAACTCCTTTTTTGTCTGATGAGATTCCGGAAGGCTTTGTCACTGAAACTGATATATTAACTATATCACAATCTCATACTTTTAGTAATATGCCTTCGGGTAATTACATTGTAATTTTTCAAATGTATACTGCTGACAATTTAAATCCTTTAGGAACAAGTATTGTTAATCTAGCTGAGTTTTGTGTACGACATATAGTACCTGTTCAAGTATCATTAGGAGAGTGTTCTGGACAACCTGCAATAGTATACGGATGTACAGATATGCAAGCAGATAACTATAATCCATCTGCTACAGATGATGATGGTACTTGTACTTATCCTTTAGGAGGATGTACGGATGTTTATGCAATAAATTATAATCCTAATGCTTTAGCAGATGATGGAAGTTGCGAATATGCTCCACCCGCATGTTCTCCTCCTACACCTCAATCTTGTGGGCCAAATATATATATACCTACAGGATCTGAGGAGGGTATGGATACAATAACTTCATGCTGCATTCCAAAAAATATTAATACTAGATTAGAAGCAATTGAAGAATGTTTAGCTGCATCAGGATCTCGTTTTTATAATAAAATGATTACAGGTTTATCTGATACATGTTCAACTATGGATGCATGGAAAATGGTAATAATCTTAGAAATACTAAGACAGAAAGGTTTACCTTGTGTATATAATTGTTCTGACAATCTAACTCCTGATTTACAAAATACAACTTGTGCAGGTGTGTGGGCTGAGCAAGGATCAAATATATGGTACTCAGCTAATACGTATCAATCAGGACATGTCGTACAAAGTCCTGTAGATTTACAGTATTATGTAGCGATTAATAATGTAGGTCTTGATACACCTCCAACTGTTCCAGTTACAGATTTAACTGTCAGTGTTTCTGGTTGGAGAAGATGTTGTGATGAAGCAACATACTCTGGTAATGTAAACTATCTAACTAAGTTTTTAAGCTTTGTAGAGAAATACTGTAAAGATTGTGAGATACCGCCTTATAATAAAGATAATAAATTACCTCCAACTGAAGTAGATGATAACTATACTGCTGGAGGATTAAATATAGAAAATAACGGAGCTTCTTTTGGAGACTCTTAATAGTGATTAAAATTAAATAAAATGGGACAACTATCAGCGAAACTAACTTTAAATAGTACAACAGCTACTACTGACAACTTGAGTTTGTCTGTATCAGATACTTTGACTTTTTCTAACGATGTTATACAAAAAAGAATAGCAACATCTGACACAGCTGCTGTATTTTTAGCAGCCGCTAGTTATGGTAAATCTTATGTCTTTTTAAAAAATCTAAGCATAACTGAAACTGAAATTATTTATATACGCTCAGGAGCAACAGACTCTGCTAATGTGCATAGTTTAGGAGCAGAAGAATTTATATTCTTTTCTTGGTCTGGAGCTGAAGATTTAGTTTATGATGCGGCAACAGGCACTCCTGTATTAGAAATATTATTATTTGAAGTTTAATCACACCTAATAAATAAGATTATGGCAACATTAACAACAAAATTAACACTAGACAGTAAAACTGCGCTAAGTGACAATATAAATGCAGTAGTATTATCTACACTTGTAACAACAAATCCTGCAGAATTTTCTAGGATTAGTGTATTGCACAGTGGGCCTACAGAATTAGCAGCGGCTAGTACTGGAGCGCATTATGTGTATATTAAAAATATTAGTAGCACTAATAGTAAACCTGTAGATATTAGAACTGCAGGCGGGACAGCATACGGGCAAATAGCAACTGGAGAATTTGCTTTTATACCTGCAAAAGTAAATATTGGAATTGAAGTAATTGCAATTGACGAGACCGTACTTGTAGAATATGGAATCTTTAAGAAAGGTTAATAAATAAGAAACAATGGCAGAAATAACAACACTATCGACATTAGCTAAAGCAAGTACAACTACAAATGATTATATTCTTGTAGCTAACTCAAGCACAAAAGCAGCTAAGAAATTTCAAATTCAATCATTATTTCCATCTGTATCTACAGCTGGTACTAGCTCAGAAACTTTATATAATAGTGCTACTTTAACAAATCAGAATCAGATTGTTTTTAAAGGTATTAAATCTGCAGACACTGGTTTGCTAACTGTAGCTACTGCAAGTAGTAATATTGAACTTACAGTTTTAGAAGCAGGTATTGACTTAAGTCTTTGTAATAATGTGACATCTGGATTTATAACAGGTGTAGATTTTACAGGTACTATATCAGGAGAAAACCCTGTAATAAACGGAGGTACAGGATTAAGTACTATTGCAAAAGGATCAATACTATATGGAAGTGCTACTGACACTATTGCATCAAGTGCAGCAATGTCTACAAACGGACAACTACTTATAGGTAATGCAACAACTGGAGTTCCTTCAGTAGCAACACTTACAGCTGGAGCAAATATGACTGTTACTAATGGCGCAGGTACAATTACACTTGCAGCTAGTCTTGCAACATTAGCAGCTAATTTAGATACAGGTAGTTATAACATTGACTTAGCTACTAATTATTTAAGTGACGATGGATCTGATAGAGGTTTGTACGTACACACAAATGGTTTAGTAGTTTGTAACAATAGTGGATCTACTTTAACATCTGGAAATATTACAGGGCAACTTAATTTTCAGGGCACAGGAACTACAGTAATGACTATTGGTAATTCAGGTGCATACCAAGCTAATTATGATATTATCGGAACAAATTCTGGGTCTGGTACAGATGCTGCTAATTTAAGAATATTTGCAGCTACAGCAGGAGGAGGTAATAAAACAGGTGGAGATTTACAATTATTATCAGGAGCAGGGACAGGTTCAGGTGCGGGAGGAGATGCTGTTTTAGCAGCAGGAGATTCAGCATCAGGCACACCAGGTTCTATATTATTAAGAAGTTACACATCTGGAGGTACACTTACTACAGCATTAAGTGTTGACTCTTCTCAAAATGTTACAATAGATACAGGTAGTATATATATGTCTACTCAAGGTATATACATGAGAAATGCTTCATACCCAGATGTAATTAGGTATCAAGGAGCACAAGCTACAACAGATGACGGTACAGCCGTAGTATCTACAGCTAATGTCTTAACAGGTATTATACAATGTACTCCAACTGCAGATAGAAGTAAAGCAACAGACACAGCAAGTAATTTAGTAGCAGGTCTATACTTAACAGCAAATGGAGATTCATTTGATTTTAGTTTAATAAACTTAGCAACTGATGGCACATCATTTATTACTCTTACTGCTGGGACAGGCGTAACATTAGTAGGAAGCATGGTTGTATCTGCACAAGATGCCGCAGAAGATGCGTTTACTTCAGGTGTAGGAAGATTTAGAATTAGGAGGACAAGTGCTACCGCAGTGACTATGTATAGGATTGCATAACAATAATTTACTACATTTGTAGATGTATAATTAATTAAACCTATATAAAATGACTAAAGTAGAATTACAAAATGGACAGTTTGTTGATCTGATTAACGGATTATTTGCTGTACAAAATCTTAAAGGAGTTAAGTTTGGATTGTTAGTATCTAAAAATATTAGAGTATTACAAGAAGAACTAGATCATTTAGAAATAGCTGCTAGACCATCTAATGAGTTTGTAGAACTTTCTACACAAGTAAATGCTCTTATGGCAGAAGATAAAGCAGACGAGATTAAAAAACTCGAAGAAAAAAATGCTAAGTTAGTTGAGGCACGTAAAGCTCAACTTACTGAGCTTGAAGAATTATTGAAAGAAGACACTAAAATTAGTCTTTATTCAATTCCCGAAGATTGTTTACCTGAAGATATAACAGGAGAACAAATTATTAATATTGATAAAATTATAGAATAATGTCAGACCAGTACAGAACAAACACAGAAATATTATTACATCGCATAGCGGTCGACCAAGAAGAAACAAAAAAAGCATTACAAACAGACGGAAGTGCAGCAAAATTAGTAGGAAAATTTGACAGTGGCGGCAGAAGTACAATGTCTGATGGGACAGAAGCTCAAATGGCATTAACTAATTTAGGACATGTTATTATTAATGATGGAGGCAATGCAGTAACTGTAGATGGTACTGTAACAGCTAACTTATCAGCTACTGACAATGCAGTTCTTGATACTATTGATGCGGTGTTAGATACTATTAAAGTAGATACAGAGTCTATAGAAACTAGTAACAAACTGTCACTTGGTGACAATGGGTGTGTAATGATTAATGGCAATGCTGCTCAAAGTGAAAGCGCAGGAACATACTTTGCAGTTCAGTTTTTAAAAGCGTGTACTCCTACAACTCTTACTATAGGCAGTAGTACAACTGTTACTGGTCAAGAGGTACCTGCAGGTACTATAATTTATGGGGACATTACAGCTATCACTGGTGACAGTGGGGCATTGTACGTATTATACAAAGGTAATCCTGCGTAATGTTAGGATTAGGAATTGGAGCAGGAAAATTAAGTTATATACCCGTAGCAGGGTACATAAACGCACAATCACTTGACCTTGATGGTACAGGTGATTTTGTAGATACTAATTATTCTGTTGCTAACCTACAAACTTTACAACGGGATGATTTTTCAATTTCTATGTGGGTAAGAGCTCCTTATAACGCTAGTTTTACGTTTTTTGGGTATAGCGATGTTGGTGGTTCATTAGCAGGTAGCTTTGAACTTACTTTTATTTATCTTAATGCTAGTGTTCAAGCTTTGACCGGTACGGGTAAATCTAGTAATAGCAGTTGGAGTCAGATATTTGTACTAAACAACGCTAAATTTGGTAGTGGAAATTCAAATAATTGGGTGCACGTAGCATATGTAGTAAAGAAAGGAGTAGATAACTCTACTAATGGTACACATGAATTATACCTAGATGGATCGTCAGTAGGATCAGCAGCAACTAAAACTAAAGATTTTTTTGAAGCCACTACAGTAACTAGTGGACACGATGGACTTGCTTTTGGTGCAGATATGAGTGCTAGTTCTGCTGCTGGTAATATAACTGGGCAAATAGATGAGTGTGCTATATGGAATGTTGCGCTTGACGCAGATGCTATAAGTGAGATATACAACTCAGGCGCACCTAACGATCTTACTGTAGCCGGAACTGATTATACTCAAACTATGGTTAACGGTTTGCAGCGCTACTATAGATTTGAAGGATCTTCGCAATCTGATATGGAGAAAGACTATAGTGGAGTAGAAGTAAATGCAAGTTTAGAAGGAGATCCAACCGCAAGTAGCGAAACACCAAGTTAATATGGGATGGACAATAATAAATAAATCAGCGGCAGAGTCATTAGACTTTTCTCAACTACCGTTTACTAACGCAAATAAGCTTAGGCATTCTTTGGATGGTACACAAGTTGTTGTTAAATATCTTGGCGCTAAACCATCATTTTTAGATGGTACAACTGATTATACATATGAACAGATAAGTACTATCCTCAAAGGAGATGATTGGTCTAATAATGAAGATCCAAGGTAATGTTAGGATTAGGAACAAACATACAATACTCAAAGACAATATCTCTTGCTAGATTATCAGTTGCAGCAATAGCTACTTCAGACGTTGATGATGAGAATGTTGCTGTAGTTTTAGCAGTTACTCATGCAGCTACTAGGGCTGCACTGCTTAGTGGTATTAGTCAGGCTACTGGAGCTAAAGTAAACGGTACTGCGGTTTTAACAGTTGAAAACCATGATACTCTTGGAAGTAATAGCCATAGAATTGGAAGTAAAACATTTAATGTTTTTCAATATAATGGTGCTAATCAAAGTTTTTATTTTCTTTCTACAGCTACTAGCAATATAACTATAAGTGATGGTACTGATTATAATACAGTAGATCTTACGGATGCTACATTTTTAAATTCAGGAGGATCTGATGCAAATTTAGATGCTGCAGGGACAGGAGAAATATATGACTTTGACGCAGTTTTAAGTATATCTGGATTTGCAGACTCAGACGTAGTAGTTCAAGATAACATATCAATAGACGCAGCGTAATGGGAAAAGCAAAATTAAGATTAACAGCATTTGATCCAACAGTTACTACTGATCAAAAACGGCAAGGAATGAGTTCTACTGGTTCTGTAGGAAGCAGAACATGGGACCAGTCTAATGGTAACGGTCAACCTCAACATAAAGGATTAGGTGTTAATTCTAAACTTGCAGGATGGACAACATCTTTAAACTTTGATAGTAATGATAGATTAGAAATAAGTACTACTCAAGCTCTTGTTACTACTGATCCTTGGATGATGGTTTTTGCATTTGTTGATCTTGATACTTCATCTGACAATACACTAGCAGGTTTTGGCCCTTCATCTGGTTCTGTTCACGGGCATTTGCAAATAGGAAGTGGTGGTACTAGTATAAAATGGAAAGCTGCAACAGCAAAAGCTTCAGAACAAACAACAGCTATTAACAGCACTGCAAATAGTAGCACTAACTATACTTTTGGAAACGATGTAGAAGTTTTAATACTTTATATGCCTGGGTCAAGTGTTTCTAGTAGCCAGTATTATTATAATATCGATGGAGATTTAATAGGTCAAACTGGAGTGCATGGATTATGGAGCCAAGATTGTCAAATACAATATATAGGAGGAGATGATGGATTTGCAGAACCTTTTTTAAATGGTCAACTGCTTGATGCTAGATTTTACAGTGGATCAGATGTACCTCCTGCAACAACAGCATCTTTACAGGCTATAGGAAATAGGTATAAACAACAGAAAGATTAAAATAATGAAAAGATTTTTAGGATACATATTTGTAATATTATTTTGGTTTACAGCTAGCTGCATATTAGCGCAGCCTGATAATGCTAGTTGGCTAAATGTTACAGTGCAGACAGATCAGTATGGAGGAGAAACATCCTGGGAAATACTTATGGGTGGAGAAATTGTAGCAGTTAGTCCTCCTTATCAAGATAATGCATTAAGCAATGTAACGATACCTTTACCTGCAGGAGATGACTATGAGTTTATTATCTATGATTCTTTTGGAGATGGTATATGCTGTGGCTTTGGTGCAGGTTGGTATAGTCTTACTAATACATGTGGTTTAGAAATATTTAATTATGAGTTTAATAGTGCATCAGATACTACAGGCTTTAATTTGTTTCCATGCTTGCCAGTTTTACTTGGGTGTACAAATGAATCTGCTAGCAACTATAACCCGTGGGCAACAGTAGATGACGGCAACTGTAATGTAAACGAATGCTCGGAAGGTGAAACCTTAGTAACTATGGAGCTTACACTAGATAATTGGCCTAATGAAACAGGGTTTACTCTTGTAGATTTAGCTGTAGGTGAGTTTTATGAGCAAGTCTTACCTGGAGAGTTTAACTTTGGAGATCAACTTGCTACATACACATACGATTTTTGTGTGTCGTTAGGGTTTGAACTTATACTTGTAGATACATTTGGAGATGGTCTTAATGGTACAGCTAGTGGAGGTGAATCTGATGGTGCGGTAACTATTACGGCTTGTCAAGACAGCATATTATGGGAGCTAGAAGATGTAGCATTTGCAGAATTTGAAGGAGGAACAATGTACTCTGGGGCTGTGTTTACAGAACCTTGCCCGCCTGTACCACCTGTATATGGGTGTATGGATAATGACTACGTAGATTATAATCCATTAGCTACAGCTCAAGATACTTGTGAAGTATTACATACATGGGGGTGTTTAAATCCAGAAGCTTTTAATTATGATAGTACAGCTACAATTTCAGATCTTAATAGCCCTTGTCCTATAACAATTATTTTAGAAGATGATGCAGGAGATGGATGGGGTATGTCAGGTATTGGTATGATTCAAGAAGATCAGCAGTGGTTATTTACTATGGGGCCTGGACAATTCCAAGAGTCGTGGGAGATTACACTTGACTCAGATGAAGAAGTACATATATACTATTTTCAAGAAGGAGGGCAACAATCATCAGCACAAGAGCTAGCATTCCAAACATTACATAACTCTGTACTTGTAATTAATGCAGAAGGAGACACATTATTATCTGAAGGTAGCAATCCTTTTCTTAATAATGGACAAGGAGCATTGCAACCATTTAGAGCGCCTGAGTGGAATGTATATAGCTTTATACCAGAATGCGGAGATAGCTGTGAGCCGTTTACGTATGGTTGTATTGATGAGACAGCTCAAAACTATAATCCAGATATAAATACAGGAGATGGAAGTTGTTATTACCAGTCAGGGTGTACTCAAGCAGGTTACTTAGAATACTATACGCAAGGATATGAAGCTGATTACGATAATGGTAGTTGTAATACAATTGCCGTATTTGGCTGTATGGATGAAACTGCTTTTAACTACAACGAAGAAGCAAATGTAGAAACAGAGTGTACACCTATTATTACTGGATGTATGAATGATTTAGCATTTAACTATGATGCTAATGCAAACACAGCTGGAGATTGTATTCCTTATATATATGGGTGCATGGATGCTGCAGCATTTAATTATAATGCAGAAGCTAATACAGACGATGGAGATTGTGAGCCTGTAGTATTAGGTTGTATGAATGAAGACGCTCTTAACTATAATCCTTTAGCTAACACAGATAGTGGTGCTTGTATAGATGTAGTTGCAGATTGTATGGACCCTGATGCATTTAACTATAATAGTTTAGCAAATACTCCTAACAATGATTTATGTTTATACGATGCTGGATGTGTAGGTGAGCCTGGTGTACCATATTGGTACAACGACTCGTGCTATGCTTGGATAATAGATATTGATCCTTACTGCTGTGAAGTAGCGTGGGACGGAGCTTGTATTGAGCTATATGATTATTGTGAAGCTGGGTGGCCTACAGGTGTATATGATATACACGATGTATATAATGTATACCCTAATCCCGTAACAGATGTTTTAAATATACAAACATCTTTAAATATAGTTACAGAAATATATAACTCAGTTGGGCAACTTGTAGTTGCTGGAACTAGAGAAAAAAGAATAGATTTTAGAGATTTACCTAAAGGTATATATCAAGTTGTAATTAACTATAATAATAGAATTATTAATAAAAAAATAATAAAGTCATGAAGATTGATTGGATTAACAGCTGGAAAGCTGGCAATAAAAAAGAAAAGTATGAAATTAACTTAAGGTTAGGTACAGTCACTGTGCTTGAAATTTCATTTTGCCCTTGTCCTAATTGTACAACAAAAGGACACTGTAAAAAATTTAGATTTATGCTTTTAAACTTTGGATTTGAAATATAATGTCACACGGAGCAGACAATATTGAGCGTAAGTATAGAGCATATGAATTAGTGCTCTATGGCTTTATAATGCTTGTAGTTTTTTTATTAGGCACAGTTGAAGCACAAGGACAGACTTTAAAAAAGACATTTAAGTTTGCTACATTTTACACAGCGTTTAGTGGAGGTAATTCTATAGCTGATAATAACATTTATTCTGTAACTAATTCGTTACAAACAGATGTAGTTAAAACACCGTTTGATTACTCTTTTACTGCAGGTATACGTAAAATTGCTCGATTTGGTTATGAGAATCGTGCTAATGTATTCTATGACGGAACAGAAAAATCATACAGTGATGCAGCAAACATAGGTAAAGTAAAAGGCTTTGAGTTTTTATTTGAAACTGACTGGCGCAGACAACAAGGAAGAAACTTTATTGATCAGGATTACTTTTTGCGCTATGTAGCAAAAAACTGGATAGCTAAAGTTGAATATCTACAAGATGGATTTGCAGATGTAGAATACTTTGAAGGATCTCAAAGATTTAGATTAAACGCTAATGATCGTCTTAGCTTTAATATAGGGGTAGCTCAACGTATATCAGAGCCTTATGGGTATAACCCCTTAGAAGAGTGGGTGCTGTCAAACAACAACATACATTATACAAGTCTTGCTTTGCAGGAAGGGTATACTGTAGATGTACAAGCAGGAGAGTACTTTTCACCAGATGGTGAGCTTGTAGCTAATAGTGTTGATGTGTGGGAGCAAGTTGTAGTTCCTCAAGTTATTGACGATTACGTATCTAAGAAAAGAAATGAATTGCCAAATGTTTGGAACTATTCATTAGTTGTTGGCTACGATTACTACAAGTACTCTAAAGAATTTTGGGTGCACAGTTGGGCAAGTGTAATGCCTTACCATCTTAAAACTGACGATGAGTTTTCATATTTTGAAACTACAAGTGGAGATCAATGGGTTGATTACGGCGCAGGTCTTATATTAGGATGGAGACTTAATAAAAGTCTAGGTGTATTCTTAGAAGGTAAATACAATAAATATTGGAACAGAGAGTGGCATGATTTCTCTGTAGGATTAAATTACGTAATATTATAAAAATGGCTAAACAAATTGGAGAAGATACTAAAGTAACCTTTGACCTTAAAACAATAGGGTTAGGTGTAGCAGGGCTAGCAGCTCTTATTGGAATGTGGTTTACACTACAAGCAGATATACTAGAAGCAAAAGAATTACCGCTTCCTTTAGATCCAGAGATTACACGCATGGAGTTTGATATGAAAGATCAACTTGTGCGTCAAACAATTATGACTACACAAGAAGATGTGTCTGAGTTAAAAGAAGATTTAGACCGCATCGAAGAAAAAATAGATAATTTAAAATAACTAGCTATGAAAGGAATTTTTACCATATGTATGATAGGTTTATTTTCAACTGCTGTATATGTTTCTATACCAGATGAAATAAGAATACCAGACTCCGGAGTGTGTGTGGTAGAATTTAATGCTAGTTTTAACTCTAGAAATAGTGTAGATTGGTTAGATAACTTAAGTGATTGTAAAGGAAAACGAATAGATATAGCAGCAGATCCTTCTATGCAAAAAGAGCATCAGATTGTTGTTGTTCCTACTATTATAGTTTTTAGTGACGGAGAAGAAATAAAAAGATTCCAAGCTAACATTATGATGGAGCTTGAAGCTACGGAAAAAGAAGTCCAAGAAGTAGTTGATGAAATTTTAATGGACTCATTTTAAAAAAATTAATAATGGCAGATAAAAAGAAAATAAAAGATACTAAACTAGGTGCTTGGCTAGCAAACAAAGCGCCACAAGTCTTAGGTGTAGTGGGAGACCTTCTACCAGACAATGGTGCACTTGGTGTAGTTAAAAATCTTATTGATCAAGATCCAGAAGTAGATTCTGAAGAAGCTCAACGTTTAATTGATGCAGAAGTTAAGTTTCAAGAAAATGTAACAGATCGATGGAAAGCTGATATGGGCAGTGATGTTAAGCTTGCTAAGCTTATACGTCCTGTTACACTTATATGTCTTATGGCTATGTTTATGATGACTATGATGATAGACAGCATGGATAACGTAGCATTTAATGTAAAAGATTCTTACGTATCCTTACTTGAGCTATTAATGCTTACAGCGTTTGGTGCATACTTTGCCGGTAGAACTATTGAAAAGAAGGCAAAGAAGTAATGGGAAATGAATTTGATGACATAAGTTTTTTAGATCAAAAAAAATTAAAAGAGCAAGAAGATAAAATCAAGTCAGGTGAAATAACCTGTAATATAGAAAACCCCGAGGAGTGCGAAAATTGTAGTGGATAATAAACCAATATTATGACAAAGCAAGACATTAAAAATTTTCTAAAAGAAAACACTGGGTACTTAAAGAAAGGATCTGAGTTTTTATCGGAGAAGTTTAATTGCAGCGTAGAAACGTGTAAGCTAGCACTGAGAGAAGTTAGAGCAGAACTTAAAGATTCTGACTTTGACCTTGAAAATGTTAGTGAGAATGAAATTAGTGAATTTAATAAATTTTTAAAAAATAATGAGATAGACAAATCCGATATTAAATCTGTTAAGTTTTGGCAAAACATGACAGGAGATAATAGATTCTCTGTAGTAGTCAAAGGTGAAGACGACCTTATGAAAGCTGCAAAAGCTGAGCTGATAGAGTTATTAGAAAATAAAAGCCCTATTGTTGAAGGAGAATACTTTCCTGATCTTGCAGAACCTATAGCTTATGAAATATCATTACCGGACATACATTACGGAAAAGAAGTAGGAGATACTCTTGAACAGTTAGAAGACGAATATCTACACAGAGTTAAAATTTTAATGCATAAAGCAGAAGGATTAGACATTGAAAGGATTATTCTTCCAATTGGTAATGACGGTATGAATTCAGAAGGCTATTCAAGAGCTACTACTAAAGGTACACCTCAACAAGATTGTGCTGAATGGCAACAAACCTTTGTTGGGTACTGTGCGTTAATGGTAAGAGCAATTGAATTTTTAGGAGCTATAGCACCTGTTGATGTTGTTATTATACAAGGTAATCATGACTTTGAACGAATGTTTTACGCAGGAGAGTTTTTAAGAGCTTATTTCTTAAACAATAATGTTGTCACAATAGATAATGGATTTAATACTAGAAAGTACTACTCATATGGAGTTAACATGATAATGTATACGCACGGCGATAAAGAAAAACCAGCTGAGATGCCTTTGATAATGGCTACAGAGCAACCTATGATGTTTGCAAATGCAAAGTTTAGGGAAGTGCACTGTGGACATTTACACAAAGAAATGGTTAATGAATATCGTGGTGTTAAAGTTAGATTTATTCCGTCTATATGTAAAAATGATTCATGGCATAAGATGATGGGCTATGAAGCAAAAAGAACTGCACAGGCACATATATGGAATAAGGCTAAAGGATACGAAGGTTATCTACAAACAAACATCTAAATGACACTTAACGAGATTGCATACAATATTTTAAACTTAGTTCGAGGAGGAAGATCTAATAACAACGATCACATTTCTCTCGATCAGATAAAATTTAATGTTCAGTACTACAGAGCTATGTTCGTACGTCGTGACTTCACGCGTAACGGAATGATTACTCGTGGCCTTGAACAAGATTTAGGATGCCTAGAGCTTGAAAAAGTAGACGCGTCTAAATGTTGTAATCTCCCTACTGAGTGTGCAGTGTATAAAACAATAAAAAAAATTCCTAAAACTGTTAGATTTAGTTTTAGAGATGCTATTACACATGTAAGTGATGTAACTGGTACAGGCACTATTCCTCTAGTAGAATCACATACAGTACAATGGCTCCCTTACGATAAGTACACTAAAGATCAATATAAAGCATATATGATAGAAGACTACATGTATATTTATAATGCAGATGGTCTTCAGTTTATTAATGTGCGAGGCATATTTGAAGATCCTAAAGATGTAGCATTATTTGATTGTGATGGCTCAGATTGTTATGATGACAATATGGACTATCCTTTACCAGCAGATATGTTACAAGCAATAACTCAAGGAATACTTAGCACTGAGCTTGTAATGTTATCTGGGTCAATGAATGACACAACTAATGACGCAGCGCAAGATACTGGAGTTCCTCCTCGTCCTGTAAAACAACAAACTGAACAATAATAATATAAATTCATATAAAATGGGTAATTTAAAAAATAAAAAGAAAAAGAAAGACATGATGTCTTATAAAAAAGGTGGCTTTGGAATGCTTAGCGTAGAAGCAGGCGTTGACAATAATCCTAATCCTACAGCTGCTGACAGAATTGTTGGAGCTAAAAAGAAAAAGAAAAAGAAAATGGGGGGTACTCGTGCAAAGAAAAAAGGTATGGGTGGTATGAAAGATATGTATAAGAAGGGTGGAGTAAAGAAAAGCACTGCTAGTGAGTTTTTATCTCCTCCAAGTGTATACAACCTTGATGATTAATGAATCACACTAGTGTAGATATATATAAGAGTTTTACTAAAAACACAGATTATAATATAGAACGCTCTGTATTTATGAGTATTTGTAATACTTTTAATGAGCTTATATTTGATTACATATTAGATGGCAAATCATTTAATATGGGCAGTAATCTATCTACATTAGAGGTTCGTAAAATAGAAAGAGATCCTAGAAGCCCAGCAATAGATTGGGGAGAGTCTAATAAATATAAACAAGAACTATTAGATGCAGGAGAGCTATTGTTTGATAAAGAAACTCAAACAGGAACTAAATGGCATATCTATTTTACTGATACATATTATTGTAAGTATCATTGGCGTAAAGGCAGATGTAAAATAAAAAATAAGTCTGCCTACAGATTTGATGCAACACGAGGGAAAATAGGAAATAAAGAAAAACTTATTAGGCTGCTCAAAGAAGATGATTTAGCATACTTAAAATTTAAAAAGAACTAATGGCTGTATATAAGCAAATATCAAGTAAAATGATTATTAGAAAGGTTATGCGTGACCTTAAACCTAATAATGCTAATTGGATCGATGATGCTATTGAGTGGATTGGAGAAGCTTTAGACCACATTGGAGCCTCTGCACAATTAGTACAGAAACAATGCGTCTTAACAATAAAAGATCATAAGGTTTTAATGCCTACAGATTTATACTTTATTAATCAAGTAGCAACGTCAGGAGCAGCAGGAGCAACTAGAGATTCAGAATTAAATACACTTACTACGCAAGTGAGAGAGCTTAAGGATACAATTAAAACGTATAATCAAACACTAGAAAGTGATTTAGTTGATAATGCAGCTAACGTGACTAATGCAGATCTTACTACTTATGATACTCAGTACAAATCAAATGTAACAGAGCTTAGAGAATTAATAAGCAGGATTACTGTCTTAGAAAATATTTACTTTGGGAGCTCAGCAAAGCTATCTCCTTTGTCTTACAGCGCAAGTACATTTCACTCTAGTATGCACTGTGATGAATGTGTTAATGAGTTTGCTACTAATATAGATTCGTATATTGTTGATGGTGATTACATTAAGACATCATTTGCAGCAGGTACTATATGTTTAAGTTATACTGCATTTCCAACTGATGAAAATTGTTTTCCTCTAGTTCCAGATGACATTAGTTTTAAAGAAGCTATGTTTTGGTATATATTTAAGCAGATGCTATTAGGAGGTTATGATAAACCTACAAATAAAATAGATTACGCATTTGCTGATCAGAAATGGCAGAGCTACTGCACACAAGCTAGAAACTCTGCTGCATTCCCAAGCATTGATAAATATGAATCATTTATGAATCAGTGGGTTAGATTAGTGCCAGACTTAGACAGACACGATACTTTCTTTGAGTTATTAAATGATAGAGAATCACTAGATAGAGGATAATGCCAAAGTACATAAAAGGACTAAATAAAGATACAGGTCATATAGATCAGGTAGAGGGTACTTATAGGTATGCTCGAAATGCTATTCTTAATGATAGAGTTGGTGCTATACAAAATGAGCATGGTACATCGCAATATGTATTATTACCAAAGCCAATTGTTCCTAACAATTTAGGTTTTGGAGATATAACTACTATTACTGCACTTGGAAGTATTGAAACTACAGAAGATCAAATAGTTTTATTTGCTGTTGCAGACTTACTTGATGGTCCAGATCTTTCAATTATTTATTTAATTGAAAAAAATACTTGGGATGATTATCCTGATATAGATACTAGTGCTACAATACTTTTAGTAACTGTAGGTGGAGGAGTTGTAACTAATGGAGAAGGCCACAATGTAGACGTAGATTTAAAATTTAATTTAAACTTTCCTATTGAAGGTACATATAAAATTGATGCTGAAGGAGATCTTATTGTTTACTGGACAGATAATAATGTACCACCTAGATCACTAAATGTAACTAGACAACGTTCATTTGCACTTACAAATGAAACAACGCAAGAGTGGGATAACTACTCTATATTATATGGTAAAGATCCAAGTAGTTCTATTAATCTTACATATATTGATAGATTAAATCTTTTTCCACATGCAGGACCTGTGCCTCGTATTAAGTTTAAAGAAATAACAAATGGAGGAGCATTAAAATCAGGTACGTATTATTTATTTTTAGCATATGTAGATGTTAAAGCTACTCAAACAAATTATATTACATCTTCATTACCTGTACCTATTGTAGAAGATGTAGAGTCTGTTTTACCTATAGAAAGATTTGACGGGTGCCCCGCCGATTCACAGACAGGTAAAATGATTACATGGGATATTACAAATATTAATACAGATTATGAATATCTTAGACCTGTTATTGTTAGTCGTATTAATAATGTAGAAGTAGCTTATAGACTAAATGATATTGAAATTTTTGAAAGGGTAACTACTATAACTTTTTCTAATCTTGAAGGTTATTCTTCAGCTGCAGTTGCTGATGTAATTATAGATGCAGCAATATATGACAAAGCTAAAACTGTTGCACAGTTAGATAATGTATTGTATTTAGGTAATCTTGCAGGGTCAAAAGATGTTGGGTATCAAAAGTATGCTAATTTTATTAAGTTAAAATCTGTTATAAAAACTTGGGAAGATTTTGATAGATTTTCATTAAGTAATGATAATTTAAATTATGGATTTTATCATGATGATCCTATAGAAGCATCTAAAGAAAACGGGTATAGAGATACTCGTAATATGATTGAAGAAAGAGGATATACAAGAGATGAAGTATACGCATTTTATATAGCCTTTATTTTAAATGATGGTAGCATGTCGTATGCTTATCATATTCCAGGCAGGACGCATTTTGAAAGTGCAGAAAAAGAAAATATAGTAAATATTGGAGATGTTATAGCTAACAATATTTCAGGTGCGTCAGGAGTAAATGAAAGGTGGGGAGTTAGTGGATATGATACTAGCCTTAGTAATATGACTTCTGGAACTGGTAAACTGTTTCATTTTTATGATTTTTCAAATCAGCCAAGTTCAGTAGATACAAACTTAACTAGAATGAATTTTTGGGAAAATTTAAATGAATTTTATCCAAATACTTCTGATTACGAATATTGGGATGCTGAAACAGATTCTGATAATAATACATCTAGTGGTAATAATGCCTTTGATTTAAAGTTAAATAATGTAAGGCATCACCATTTTCCATCAAATAATAATAAGGACAGATCTATGATCGATCATGATCTAGAAAATCCATCAGTTGTTTCAAGTGGAGAGACAGAAGAAACACATTACTTTTTTACTTTTGATGATGCTTCTGATGGTCCTGGCTCGTTTAATGGCGTGCATGACTTTGCCAATGTTAATATAAATCATATTTCTTTTATACTTGGCAGTAGTGATCTTACATCGCTTGCTGATAAGTTTAATCAATTAACAGGCACAGGAGGAGCCTTTGAAAATGCACAATACCAAGCACCTACAGATGCTATTTTAGCTGAAATAGGCAATAGTATGGATTTAGTAGGATGGCACCAACAAGAAAACGAAGCAAATGCAAATGATATATGGGGAAATGTAGGTGGCACAAGTAATCCTGCTTATATGGAAGGTGGCGGTACGCTTGTTATGGAATGTTATGATGATGAAGGTATTGAAGGTGGAGACGATTATGGTTTCTTTTTCTATACTTTAACAACTGAAGTCATTGGTACTAATTCTTTTGTATCACAAAATATACGTCCTCTCGGATTTAAACTTACCGATGTTAAAATCCCTGCAGACATTGCAAACAAAGTACAAGGATTTAGAATTTATTATGCATCTAGAGACCATAATAATAGACGAATTTTAGGACAAGACCATATTAAAAAATCTAGTGATGCAATTTCTAAAGATATATCAGCTTGTGGCGACGGAACAGGTTTCGGAGCGTCAGAAGATTTTTTGATACCTTGGGGCAATTTAAGAAGAGGCAGTAGCAGCAGGTTAAGATTTGGAACGTTTCATGATTTCTATATGTTAAATGGAGGGTATGGAGGAGAAAGTGCAGTATCAAAAGGAATAGCTACAGCTACTCATTTAAATAGATTGCATAAATTTAGTTATTTCTGTTTTAAAGGTCCTGGGCATGCTTATGAAGATGTAGATCCTACGGATGCGCCTAATAACGTATGCCTCAAAAGTCTTAGTGCTACATCTTTTCATATGTGTCATAATAGTAATATATCTAGTCAGAATTTTAATCACTTTCCGTTAGCAGAAAAATGTAGAACTTATGTAAATTCTGACTCTCTTTTTGATGCTCGTTCTTTAGGATTTGGTAAACGTATTAATAATATAGGAGGGGAAAGAAATATTATGCTAGGAGTTCCTGAGAGAAGGCCTATTATTCAGCCTGAGTGGAATGGGCCAGATGCTGTCTCAGCTCCTTGGGCAGAAATAGGGGCTGCTAATACGTCAACAGCATATCAAAATCCAAGTAGGTATAAGGTTAGATTAGATATATATAATTTATGTGCCTTTAAAACTGATATGTATTCATCTATAGATACTCAAAGACTTGTTTGGACTGGATACGAAGTGTTAGGTAACGAGCTATCTAATTTTATTGTAGACCACAATAACGAAACTAATTATGATATTAGTGGACGTTTAGATATAGAAACTTTTAACACTCCTGATATATATGGTGGAGATACATTTATATGCAGACATGGATATAGAATAAGTCATAGACCAGAGTGCGTTGGAGAGCAAGCTCATGATAACAAAACAGTTATATCTACTATTTGTGAGTCAACAGATAATATTAATCTTAGACATGAAGAATCAACAAACTCAGCATGTTTTCCTGGAGCTCCGTTAAAGAGAGTACTTGATATAAAAGCTGATATAAGTTTAACTGATGTAGCTAATATGAAATATAATGCAGATTATTCTTTAGGTACTAAAGATGTTAAATTTCCTCCTGCATTACCATTGCGAGATTTAAGTTCTTCTGTATTTCCTAATAGAGTGCAAAGATCAGCTAAAGCTGATAATGCTAGTGTTATAGATAATTATAGAGTATTCTTAGCTGCTGAAATTAAAGATCTTCCACGTAATAGAGGATCTCTTTGGAATCTTATTAGCTTTAATAACTTACTCTACATGCACATGCAAGATAGTTTGTTTATAACTAAAGGTAAGCAAACTATGCAAATGGCTGATGGCTCAGAAGCATTTTTAGGAAGTGGAAATATCTTTGAGCAAGATCCTGATGAAATGGTGCAAACAGATAGTGGGTACGCAGGTACACAATCTCAGTGGGCAGCATTAGTAACATCTAGCGGGTATTTTTGTTTAGACTATAGAAATCGAAAGGTATATATGATTACTGACAAAATCACAGATATTGGACAAAATGGTTTAATTACTTGGTTTAGAGAAAATATTCCTTTTGCACTAGAAAACTATGGTATTGAAAATTTTGATAATCCTATTGTTGGAATTGGTTTTCATTCAGTATGGGATGAAAAGTATTCTAGAATTCTTTTAACTAAAAGAGATTTAATACCTACACAACAATTTATTAATTTGTGGAATGCTGGTGTTATTAGATTTAATACAGCTGTAGGTTCGTATGAAATAGCTTTAGGGCAAGGGGCAAAATGGAGGCTTTTACAATGGACTGATTCTAGTTTCTTTAAACGTAGCGGATGGACTGTATCATACTCTCCAGCTACATCATCGTGGGTTTCATTCCATGACTATATTCCGTATTTATACACATATGAAAAGCAACATATGTTATCTCTATCAGATAATTTTGGGCTAGACGATACTAATAATGCAAATGAAAATACTTTATGGGAACACTCTACTGCAGGAGATGTAGGAAATTTTTACAGAGTATTATATCCATTTGAATTTGAGTTTATTTATAATAAAGCTAAAGATGACGATAAAGTATTTTACAGTTTTGATTATACAGTAGACGTATATAATGAAAACAATATTTTACTGCATGATCAAGGCTTTACATCTTTTTACACTTACACTACTCATCAACTTTCAGGAGAGAATCCTTTAGAGTATTTAATAAATACACGACGTGTAGGAAACGAATGGAAAGTTAATAAATTTAGAGACATAGCAACTCTAATTGATAATACTGATGCATCTTATATTGGACCTCATACAGGCAGTAACTATGGAGTTCCAGGAGCAAACGTTGCAGGAACATTTACTAATAGTGTAGTCACTACTCAAGTAGATGACATGTTTACAATTAACGGAATGAGTGAAACTATAAACGCAAATTTTATAAATACTGATAAACCGTGGTTTAGACAAAGAAAGTTTACAGACAAATGGTTAGGAATTCGTCTTATTTATAGCAATTCAACCAAAAATTTAATATATTTGTATGCTACGGATGTAGCTGCAAAGCAATTCTACAGGTAATTATGGCAAGAAAAGGACTATATTATAATATAAATAACAGACAAAAATCAGGCACATCTAGATCTAAAAGCAATAGTACTATTAGCGATGAAGCATATGCTAACATGAAAGCAGGATTTCCTAAAAAGACAGGAGGTTTTAAAATGTATGCTGTAGGAGGACTATCTGATATGTCCCAGTCAAATGTTTCTATGTACGGGCAAAATGTTATGCCAGGTGTTTCAACAGCATCTTTAGTCTATGATCAATCCAATCCTGAATACCAAGCACAGTTACAAAAAGAGATAGAAAATATAACTACGGATACATCGTATCAGCAAAGCGCAATAGATTCTTTAAACAAGCAAGATAAAATTGAAGGGTATGCGCAAAGAGTGGGTAGAAAAGGAATTGATAAGTTAGTAGATAAAGCATATGAGCAAGGATATGAAGGTATGGATATGGGGGAGCGTCCAGGACAATTGCTTAAAACTGGATTGGATGCAGCTAGACGTCAACGACAATTAAATGTAATAGCTCAAGGTGGAGATAAGGCTGTAAAGACATTACAAAAAGCTAAAACTACAACTGATTTACTTGAAGGTTTATCTACATATGGAACACAGACAAGTAGTAGTGCACTTAAAGCTGGATCTAGTGCTATAAAAAGTGGTGCTGGTGTTGGTACAGTAGGAGCAATTATGGCTGCAGGTGGAGATATGTGGTATGATAAGATTACTGATGACCAAACATTAGAGGGAAGAGCTAATTTTACAGGGCAAGAAAAAGGAGCTTCATTAGTTCGAGGTGCAGGAGCAGGAATAGGAGCAGTTAGTACAGGAGCTGCACTAGGAACAATGTTAGGTGTAGGCGCAGCTAATGCATGGAATCCAATTGGATGGGCAACATTAATAGCTGCTGGAATTGGTGCAGGAGCAACTGCTATTAATAGAAGTCGTAAAGCTAAAAAAGCTGGGGAAGAGCTCGATAAAGTTGAAGGACAAAGACAAGCTGATATTAACAAGCGCAAAAGACTACAGCGTTTAGATTCATTAAAAGATAAACAGTATTCTGGATTTGATTATGGAGGTGATACTCAAGGTCCTAGCTTTTATGGAAAAACAGGAGGAATTAAAAAGTATCAGACAACAGGAGTATCAGAATCAGAGATACCTCAAACTGATCTTTACCAAAGCGTACAACCTTGGACTAAAGGTAAATTATTTAAAGGAGATAGTAATTGGGCTAAAGCAGCAAATTGGCTATCAGGTGATCGGATAACAAGAGAGCTAGTAGATTCATTAGCAAGTACTAGAGATGCTTCAGATGAGTATACAGGACTTGCTCAAGACTTTAGTACATGGGAAGCTG
>TARA_R110002012_G_scaffold19366_3_pt1 | contig 38405 bp, 41 predicted proteins | sample TARA_R110002012 | Tara Oceans TARA_R110002012 (sample SAMEA4396515) | marine metagenome | biome: Westerlies Biome; feature: [DCM] deep chlorophyll maximum layer (ENVO:01000326); material: water (ENVO:00002006), including particulate matter (ENVO:01000060) such as... | depth 40 m
CTAGTTCTTCTCGCAAGTTTATTGCGGGTTTTGATATTAATACTGCCATGATTATTCCTCTACTACTAAGCCGTTGACAGCACTTATTGCTGTACTAATGTTTTTTGTTCTAGCTACAGCGTCTGTGTTTTGTAAACCCACAAACTCATCCCTGTTGCTACCGTTACCCACATGAAGTATTCCTGTGTCCTCGTCATAAGCAATAGCATCAACTACACCATCGCCACCTAGAGTACACTTAGCTCCCTCTTGGAACAGAGGTTTCTCGTCACGATAGATTTTAGCGATTTGCTCTGGGGTTGGAGCTGTGGCTGAGATGCGTAGGAGTGCAAGGTCTGTACAACCCTGACCATTTGCGTAGTAACCTTTACCGATAGCTAAATCTGTAGCACTTAATGCGTTGGTTATAGGCACATCGTTTTTACTTACATACTCACCATCTACATATAGAGAAACTGTATCGCCTTTACGAACAAAGCACACGAAGTGTCTACCACCGTCAAGCTCGCCATTCACTCCATATACATATTGACCGCCCCAATAGGACTTAACTCTACCGTTATAAACCCAAATGTTTACACCGTTAGCAGGGTTATTATTTGTTGAATCGCCTAAGAACAGAACATTTCTATCTGAACCGCTGTCCCCTACCCAGAACATAACTGAGCAGTCAGAGTCAGGAAAGACAAAGTTAGGTTTCGACAAATACGCACTTGCACCACCAAGGTCATAAGACACAAGCTCCGCACCAGTTGCTACAGCAGACTTAGTCACGTTACCAACGATGTTTAGACCGTTGCCGTTTACTGAGCGGTCTGCTACTGCTTCTACGACAGATACGTTATCAATGGTGAAACCCTGTCCTGCGTTTGCATAAGTACCAAAAGATAAGTTTCCAGCGGCAGTCTCTGCAACAAATTGTTTAGTTACCGTCATTCCTGCGCTTGTTCCTAATGTCCCTGTTGGAACAATTTGAGTAGAACCATACTGTAAGTACGATATACCGTTTGCGCTTCCTGCGTTGGGGTTCGCTACATAATCAAAAGTAACTTCATAAGTCTTACCAACAGTAAGCCCAGTTAAAGGTATATAAATTGTGGCATTAGGACTGTTTGAAGTAATAGTCACTTGTCCGTTTGCTAATGAGAACGTGGCAGGATCAATACTAGCCGTTCCGTCAGCTTGTACTGTTCTGAAAGTCACACCCTGTAGTTCTTCAATAACTACGTTATCCCAATAACCTCTGAAGTCACCGATACCGTATAGCTTGACATTAAAGTCACCTGTGGTGTGAGCAATAAAGTATTCTTCTACACTACCACTACCATACTGCTGTACGATTGTCCTAGACCCTACACCGTAGTCAGAATAAAAGGTGCTTTGGTTGTTTCCAGAAGCGTGTGTAACATCATATCTAACTCGATACGCTCTACCTGATGTTATTTGAATCGTTTGCTGAAAAAAGCTGTTAGCTGAACCAGACGTTCTTTCTACTCTACCTGAGTTGTCCCATGTAAAGTCGTTACCTAGACCCCAACCGTCAGCGTTGTTTGGAAACTCACCGTTAGTAATAAGGTTGCTTCCATAACTGTCGAATGTACCCGCAGTAGTTAGGTTAGGTGCGCTAATAGTCTCAGCAGTAGTATCCATCAAGGTTGCTAACTTAATGTCACCGTTCATCCAACCTGTGTTAAAGTCTTTTGTTATAGCGTTAACTAGGCTATTTAAAGGACTACCTTCTTGTTCATGTACACTGAATAAACCGTCACCAGTAGCCATAGTAAAACCATTATCTCTGGCTACCATGTCTTTTGTACTGTAAGCTGAGCTGTATTTTGGAAGTCTAACATTAACGCCTGTTTGGTTAGGAGCAGTAGCATATTTACTGAAAACACTTTTCATTGTAGTAAGGTTTAAATCCCATCTCACAACACTATGTGAGCTAGAGTTGTTCCAAGCAGTAAACACCACATCTTGACCATCAAACTGAATGTTAAATGACATAGAGTGGTTATAGTTAGACAGGTTAGAACTCTTTGAAACAACAGTCCCATCATCCTTAATAACACTCACACCACCATTAGTAGCAACCGCTATGGTTGGCACAGGTAATCCAGTGTCAGGGTCTATAGGTGCGTTGGGGAGGACTGTCATGGCTACGTCGTTTACATAAGCATTTACAAGTACGTTCGCATTGCCCAAGTTTGTTGTATAGATAAATGTGTTGTTTCTATCTACAATATTGGCTCTTAAAACATGGACTCCATTGCCTCCTGCTAAATAAACAACGCCTTTTTCATCAAGAAAACTACAAGTTGTTAAATATCCTGCCGACGAACCTCCAGTAGTCATAACACCATTTAGCATTACAATAGAGCTATGCGCCCTGCTTGAAGGAGAGTATCCCGCAAAACTATAACCTGTGTTTGTACCTCCGTTAAACACCATCCACATCGGCATATCAGGGTCATCACCATCGTAGATAGTAACCTTGTAAGCCTCTGCAACAATCACAGCAACCGCAGGGAACTTCTTAGTTGCACCACGAATGCTAGTGTTCAACGGCTCGTTGTACCATGAAGTACCTTGAGTACGGTTACGCCATGCACCACCGTCAGAGTCTTTGCTAGTGTCATAGACAAATACGTCTACGGCAGTAACTGCCTTTTCTTGTGCAACAGCTGTCAGGTTTTGATAAGCAACACTACCTAAGTTAGCGGCATGAGTTGCGGCTGTTGAAGCCGAACCAGCAGCAGCTGTAGCTTGAGTAGAAGCTGTTGAAGCAGAGCTTGATGCTGATGTTGCACTGTTTTGTGCGTCAGTTACAGCACCCGCAAGGTCATTTGTTTGATCTAGCTTGCTTACTAGCGTTGCCATGTTGCCCGTAGATGCGCTAAGGTTTTTAACCTCATTACTCACACCAGCTACTGTCTGTACTTCACTAATAACGCCAGCAACCGTTTCTACGTTTGTAATGCTGTCAGACACGTTGTCGATTTCAGTTAGCTTATTTTCTACTGCGGCAATATCAGATAAAGCGTTTTTGACTGCTTCAATCTCGGCAAGCTTATTACCTACGTTGTTAACATTGCCAATGCTTGAGCTTACGTTAGCTATTATGTTGCCAGCGTTTAAGCTGGTAGCTACTGTCGTGATGTCGGCGTTGTTGTCGTGGACTGAATTCAGTTCAGAGCCTAGTCCAGCAACTGTATTAATCTTTGGCGCTAATCCAGCTACTGTGCCAATGTTGTTTGAGCCTGTGAGGTCTGTAGCTACGGTGCCGATGTCAGGCGCGTCTGCGGCTACTGCAATAACCTCTGTAGTTATGCCAGATACTGTGTCTATCTGAGTCATATAGGGACGTATCGTGGTCATGGTGTTACCAATCCCAAGATCGAAAGCCACAGTGGCCAACGTATTTTGAAGACCAGCAACAGTGTTTATGTCGTCAGCCATTCCGGCTACAGTTGCCGCGTTAGCAGACACTGAGTTGGCTGAATTTTCTGCTGATAGGGCCGATACACTTGCCGCTTGTCGATAGGCAAGCGCTAGATCTCTAGCGTCCTCTGCGGCTTGCTTGTCGCCAGCGGTGGAAGCTACGTTTGCGTCAGCAATACTCTGTGCGCCACTAACCGTTCCCACATACCCGCTTGCGGTATCTTTATGCTGTTCGGCCAACGACTGTGCCGCTTCTGCCGCTACTTTTGCGGCTTCTGCTTCATTTTTAGCTATAACTGCCGCGTCTTTTGCGGCTTCTGCGTCTGCGGCGGCGTTAGGTACTGCCGCGCTAACTGTAATGTTCTCGTAGAATCCTGCCATGTTTTAGTACCCGCTCTGTATCTGTGGACTAGAGCCAGCAACTTCGGCTGACCGATTATGTGCAACAGCTCGGTTAAAGGCTGTTTGATATGATTGTTCCCAACGTCCATTGTCAGCACCTAAGAATGTCGCCGCTTCAGATAGCGCACCGAATAGATACATTTCAGGAATTGTGGAAAATAAATCGTTAGTAGTTGCAGAGTCGCTTAGGTCAGTCACTTGGTAATAATATTTAACAACAAGCGTGTCTGACTGAGACGCTGGCGTAGGGAAAAAAACAAGCTCTTTGCCATCTCTAGCGAAACACACCGGAACGCCAGAGCGAGAAGTCAGCCCGCGTAGCTGTGTAAGGCTGATACGATCTATAGGTTTGTCGTTGTAGAAAACGTCAATAAGCTCAAGGAAGTCTGCGGGTATCGCAACTGCGCCTTGAGCGTTTAGGGTCATACTCGCTGTTTTTTCTATTGTAGGTAGTCGCACTTCGTGCGATATTCTAGTTTCAGCAAGTTTGATGAAATCTGGTATCTCGGCAGTCAGGTCGGTTCTGTTTAACCAGTTAGCTACTGAGCTTTTAAGTTCTGCATAAGTGCTTAGACTCATAGTCGTCCACCGCCAGTTCGCAAATAGGCGTAGTCTGGAGAGTTAAGCTTCTTTTTCATGCGCTTTAAATCTTCGCGGTTTGGGGCCATTACGTTTATGCCCTCTTTCATCCACTCCATCACAATTACCGCAGGAATAGACGCTACACGTTGCATATCAGCACCGCGCCTAGTGTCTTGCTGTCTAGCTATCCTATTCTGCTCAAGAATGCCACTCACATCTTGGCTGTGAGATATGGTTACAGAATCGGTATTTTTATCGTGCTGTATATTTGCTTTTATGCCGTCTGACATCGTCTAACCTCAAAAATAAGTTAATAAAAGGACGGCCCCGAAGAGCCGCCCAGTTATGTCATCTTTAAGCAGTAAGAGCTTCGATCACGCCAGAAGCTTTGCTGTTTTCACAAACAAGAGTTTGCTCAGTCAACATTTGACGCTTCTCAGAATCACCAGTCTTAGCAAGTACAGTAGTGCTTACCGGACGCAGTACAGCGCGTGACCAGTATTCAGTGTCAAGTACCAAACAAGTGTTATCTTGTAGGAATCTATTCGGTACAACTGAACACTCACCAAAGGGCGACACGTATACGTCCACAACATTGACCAGCTTAGTGCCAGTGCTGAAGTCACGGTTACGACCTGAAGACGCCGCAAAAGCAGCGATCTTTAGAGAGTGAGATGGAGTTACTTGGATCTGGTTGGGATCGCCACCAGCTTCATATACTTTTTGAAGCACGTCTGTGAGAAGAGCTTCAGTAAAGGTACGGTTAGCCGCGGCAGTGTTAGTGGTTGAAGAGTCGATTTGGTTTTGAGCAGACTTCAACTGACGAGCAGTAGTGGCAGTACCAGCAGAACCGGCTTGCAATGCGCCAACAAAAGCGTGTTCGATGTCACGGCGAAGCTCTTTACCTTTCTTAACGATTTGGTATTCAAGCTCAGAGCCACGACCATACTTTTCAACAACTTCGTTAGTGCCAGATGAAGCAACAACCTTGTCGAAGATCTGCGTGCTTGCATTCTTCATAGTTGTAGTTTCAGCGGCGGCGGCGCCAGCATCAGCGCCCTCAACTTTTGCGTTTGTACCCACGACAGAAAGTTGGTCTTCTTGCCATTGGTGCAAAGTAGAAGTAGCAGTGCTAGTTCCGATTGAAGAAGTGAACGGTGTCAGTGTTGGGGAGATATCATAAATTATATCCTCAATGTCCTGTTTGAGTCCCACCTGTGAAAAAGTTTTAAAAGTTCCAGCTACAGTAGCCATAATAATTTCCTAAAGTCTAGTTTTTCGGTTCAAGAGGGCTTGAATCGCATCTTCCGTAGACCCAGACGATTTAAGACGCTGTTTCGCTTTGCGATAGTTGTCTTCTCGGCCTAGATCTTTGGGTTCAGCTTTCTTACCCGACAAAGTTTTTTGGGGAGTCGCTTTTACTTTCTTTTGCGTCTCGGTCTTGGCCCGATCAAACTGCATAGCCTTGAACAGCGCCGTGATAAGTCGGTGGTCATGCACCTCATTAAACTCATCTGCCCCAACGCCTAACGTATCCTTCGCATACTCACCAATTGAGTAATAGAGGTCGTTATTCCAGTTAGGGATTGTGGCTTTAAGGACAGTCAGACTTTCTTGGGCTTTTTCTACCATTTCCGTCTGTTGCTGTGCTTCCTGTCGCTTTGTGTTCTCATCCGTCGTGCGCTTAATATTTTCATAAGTCGCTCGCGTCTGGTCATACATCGCTTTGGCTTGCTTGTATTGTTCGGGATTCTCTATCGCGGCTTTTTCCCAGTCGACGTTGTCGAATCGTCGTAGGTCTGCACCGGCGTTAGACAAGATGGCGCTAAGAGTGGATTCGTAAGCCTTAGATTGTTCTTCTGCGGCTTTACGCTGTTCGGCAACAGCTTGCGTCTTCTTGGTGTAATCGGATTGGCGTAAATATCCAAGCTTTACGTCTTCAATAGATAATTTTTCACCATCTATCTCAACAAAGCCCTCAGATACTACTTCAGGTTCGTCTTCGGTTTTTTCTTCAGACTCTTCGGTTGGGTCTTCTTCGACCTCCTCTGCTTCTTCGGATACTTCCTCAACTGCCTGTTCCTCCTCGATCACTTCGTCAGTAGTTTCTTCAACTACCTCTTGCTCTTCTTCAGGGGTTTCGGTTTGGTCGTTTGACTCCAGTACCGCCGTCAATCGGGCAATGATATCGCTATCATCCGCTTGAGTAGAGTCCACGGGTGTGGTTTGCTCGTCGCTCATTTTGGATTCTCCTGTAATTTTACATTACTTCTGGTTGTTTTGCCAACTCGTAGTTGTTTATTATTCCAGCAAATTGCTGTACAAATAACTGTCCCGCCTTGTGCATGGTGTACAGGCGTTCTCTTTCTTCACTCGCTTCAACGGGTGTAGCTAATATTTGACCCATGATCTGTTCGTTCATGTTTTCAAATGCCGCGTTAAAAACGGGATTCTGCAATAGCGCTTTTGCGGCTTCTGCCTGTGCCGTTATGTCGCCAATATCTTCTTCATTCATTTATCAACTCCACTTAAAGTTATTAACCTATTGATACATTTCTTTTTTGCTTCTTCTCTACTGCAAGCTCCTTAACATCCATCTCCATATCATGGTTTTGCTTAGTCACTTTCATTAGAGCTTCTGTGTCATCCTTCTCTTGGGTATGCTCAAACTTCTCCATCTCAAGAAGCATCTTGTTCTGCTCCTTAACAACGTCCAGCTCAAGCTGGCCTTCCATTACAGCTACCTGACGTGCAGTCATACCCGCGTTAAACTTCTCAACCTCAGACTGTTTAGCCGCCGCCTCAGCTTGCTGTTGCTGTTGTGCCTGTTGCATCTGCTGGAACTCTGGGCTGTTAGGATCAAACAGGTACTGGTTGCCCGACTTCACATTCAAAAGCTCAAACGCACGACTCAACATCGCGTGACGCTGTGGTGCGCCATACATACCGCTAAGGCTCGGATCGTTGGGATTTAGAGTGAACTGCTGGTCTAGGCTTAACAGCATCTGAGCTTCTTGAGCTTGCTCTTCAGGTGTCAAAGCTACTGCAACTGACATCTCCGTCCTGTCGCCTAAGAACTGTGGGTTTACAGGGACAAACTGGCCATCTAGCTGAATAAGCTTTTCCTGACTCTCGTTCTCAACTGACAGTCTATAAATGTCGTGCATAAGAGGTTTTAAAAAATTCTCAGCCAGATTACGGGCCATGACCATGACGCGACGGTTACTGGCGTTCATAAACTGCGTAATCAGGTCGGAGCTGTTCTGTTTACTGACAACGGTGCTGTCCATACCGCGAGCCATACGGCTCATCCCGCTACGCGCTTCTTTTTCAGTCTCTAGGCTCTCGATCGCTTGAAAAACTGTGCCTGATAGGTTGGGCATAGGAAGAGGTCGCACAACACTTTCTGGGTTGGGGCTGTTAACGTCGATCACAGCGCCTACCTTGTTGTCTAACAAGTCTCGTGGGTTTTTAACTAGCGACAGGTTCGCTATAAAGCGTGAGGTGTTAGTCATGAAAGTGTGATCTACAACGCCACGCTTTAAGCTCGACTGTGTCTTCTGGATATCGAACAATATGTCCGCAAGGCTCATACCGTGGAACTTATGAGGTATGGGGAATGGTGTGAAGTACCTAAACGGCTTCTCAGACACGACCTCCATGTCCAGAACAACTCTGCGGCTGTGAAGTACCTTCAAAACCACACACTTATTGAGGTCTGAGCGGTGCTTCTTTATATATGACTCATAAATAGTCACATATTCACGGTCACGGTCATGTTCGCTGTGGTTATCTGTTGAATACCCGTCGTGCGCGTCGCGACCTAAGCTACCGTTGTGGTAGATGTCACGCTCTTCATCTAATCGGCTTACAAGATCCTCAGAATACCCTTCACTTAACAGCTCACCGCGTGTGCGGCTTGTGCGGTGCGAACAAAAGTCTGCATCTTCTTCATCAGTCGCACGGGGGGTGATTAAAAAGTCTTCAGGTGCAATGTTTTCAATACACACCTTAGATTTATCAATTTTGCGAAGAATCTCACCACTATAGGTAGCCTGTTGCACCTGAACTGGCTGTCCGGTTTGCGGATCTTGAACCGTTGCGGCTGTGAACTCTTCAGCATACTCGGTGACAGTGACATTCGGGTCTGAGGCGATGGCGTTGAAGCTGGCCTCATCTATACCTTCAAACGTCTCTTCGTCATACTCATAATATTTCTTGTAGTACCGCTTCACGATACCGGTTTTAGCCACCAACGCATCGTGGATCACGTCGTGTAGCACTTTTGTGCCTTTGTTCTCTCGGTAGAAGATGAAGTTCGCAAGCGCTGTCGCTGATTTAGCCGCCAGCACGTCCTCTGCGGTTTGCGGATCAAACTTACACACGTTGCGGTCAGCGGAGAAGGTTTCCATAAGTAGGCTCTTGACCGACTCGACTGCGTCGAAGACGTCCATTGAGACGTGCTGGCTACGACCAGAGCGCTCATTGCCTAGTGGCTGACCGTAATAGTAGCGGTAGCCCTTGTCACGTTGCTCACCAATGTTACTCTCACTGTAAGAGTCAGCGGCGTTAATCGAGTTTTCTAATGATGCGAGTAGTTCGCCCTCATCTATATCAGTAAGAATATTCATTTGATTGGTATCCTGATTGTCCGTTGGTTAGTTGCTCACGCTCTGCCTGATTCTGTCCAAAACGTGTAACGCTAATTGCCGAGTATCGTGTTGCGTCCATAAGGTCATCGAACTCCTTATGAATCTTCCCTTTCTTCCGGTGGTATCTCCGGAACTCTTCAAACCACGGAACCAAATTGCTGAACACTCTAAGGCGCCCAGTTCTGAACCGCTCCAGCATCTCCATGAGCGCTGGCTCTACATAGTTAGTGCCGTCTGGATTTGTAAACTTACCGATCATCAACACGCCAGCCTCTAAATACATCTCAGCCAATGTCCTACCTGAACCTTTCTCTGTGTTATCCCCATCGTGGGGGTATATGCACGGGATGGTCTTGCCTCGGCTCTTAATAACAGTTGCGTGTACGGCGGGAACCTCACCCTCCTTCTTGTAGGCGTCATATACATATATAACGTCACTGTCAGGGTCATAGGCTGTCCAGACACAGGTTGTGGGGTGCGTAATTCCAAAATCGACAGCGCATAATTTCCTGTAATGCGCTGGAATCTCAAACGGATCGCACTTAATAGCCTCTTCGGCTATGGGGAACACCATCCCCTCACCCAACACGGGTATGCCTTTTGAGCGCATATCACGCTGATACTCAGGTATCGCTTCTAATAACTGCGTTTTCGTCTCGTCCGTGATGTGCGGCGCGTCGTCCCACGTCACATTTTTTAGGTACTGACCCTTTATAGGCTTGTCCATAAACTGTGTTACCAGTTCGGTCATCCCGTTCTCTGGGGTCAATGTACCGACGAGGTAGCCTCCCTTCCCATCGTTGCCTGTGGCAGTCCTTGTTAAACATTGCGGATAGATGGTGGGATCGGTTGGCTCCTCGTCGATCCATATAAAATCTTGCGAGCTTCCCATGAGGACGTGTTGCCCCTGTGTATATGATTTGAAGCTCACAAGGCTTGTGTTACCGGCGGCATGGCGCACAGCTACGTCTCTTGGTAGCCGTGGCGTTCCCATTGCGGGGGTAACTTGAAATATTAGCTTTTGCGGTATGAGGCCAGACCCGTCGAACTTTCCGTCACCAAGGTACATACCCATCAATTCCTTGACGATTACGTCCCTCAACTGCTCACCCGACACCCCCAAACACCATATCTTTGTAGGTCTGTTAAACCGGATGCCTTCCCACCAATCTGGGTATAAGCCTGTGAGGTGGTACGCAACCTCAGCCGCCTGACTAGCAGTTTTGCCTACACGGTTTGCGGCCATGAGAATTCTTTGCTTGTTACTAGATCCAGCGGCATAGAACTCTTTCTGCCATTCATAGGGGTCAAAATACTGTAGGCGGTTTTGAGCTTTGTGCGCCTTTACCACACGCATGGCTTCCGCTATTTTTTGCGCCTTATTTTTTTGGGCCTCACTTATTTTGGGACTACTTTTTTTGCGAACCGTTTTTTTTGAATTGTTTTCTGTCAAAAGTTAAACCCCCTAACTTTTGATGTGTAATTTGTGCCAGCTCTATACCTGTCAGAAAAATCTTTATCTTCGTTTATTCGTAACTGAGCGGCTTGTAACATTTGGTCTGTCATTTCTGACGGATGAGTGTTTATTAAATCCTCGTCAGTAAACAGTCCGACGCCCGATGACATTTTACGAGCGAGTCCAGAAGCGGAAGACATCACCTTTTTAAAATTAATAAGGTCACTTTCTCGCACGATGCCTTGAGGCATATAAAATTCACTTTCTCGTATAGAAGGACGCCCCTCTGATAACATTCCTTTTGATAGTTTATTCATCATATAATCGCGCCCTATATGTACTGAGATATGTGGGGCCGTAGCGCCCCCAAGAGGTACTTGGATTTTGCGAAGAGCTTTGAAAATTCGGATCTGGGCCGGCTCGAAACCGACAAAAAACACCCACAAAAGCAACTAATTGTACCCCGACGCACGTAAGTCATTGATTTATAAGGGTAATCTGTCCGAACAGGTATGGGACGCATCATAATTTTGTTGGGTCAATGCCCGCATCCTTTAGGCTTTGCAGTGCAGTCTCTACATCGTGGTCTACAACCACACTGCCTGACACGTTGGCATCCAGCTCGGTCTTGTCCCGCCAGCCCGCACGGTTCTTGAGGAAGAAGATCTGGGCTGAGGTGTTAGGCTTGTCGCCCGTTGCGGATTGGAACAGGGAGTTGGTCACCTCGGTGATGCCCGCCTGTTTTCCAGCCTTTAGGGTGCTGTCAAACCTGTCGTCGTCACGCTTGCGTCGAGCTATGGTTGACTCGGATATACCCATAGATGTGGCGATCTGTGCCTCTGATAATCCCATCTCAGCCAGTTGGTATAGCTTGTCATAATCGATATCAATCTTATTGCCCAATGTGTATGTCTCCCAATAGCAGGTTAATGATGCCGATTATACAACAATTTCAACTTATAGTTGTGTATCCTCTCGAATGTTGACGACTCACAGGTTCACAGGTTCCAAAAACATAACCTGTGAGTGTTTTATCCAACGATATCAACAAGTTAAGTCAACACTCACAGGTTCACAGGTTATTTCGACAGGTTTGGTGGAAATCTTTTTAAGAGTCCTCACAGGCTTATAGGCTTGTATATATATAATTCTCTTATAATTAAGAAAAAAACCTGTGAACCTGTGAGTTTGCACCTAGATCGTTATAGGTATGCGGTCTAGCGACTCACAGGTTCGTGTTTTGAAACCTGTGAGTTGCCTGTGAATTTGGGCGTAACCTGTGAGTCAGGTGATTTTAGGCGTGGTGGGCGGGCTATGTCGCCGCATCCTATGGTAAATAACATAAACAATACAAATACGCACCAGTACAACATGAGTTGATCTATTCTCCGCAAAGGTTATTAGGTTGTGAGGGGGTCAATCGAGGGGTGCATTATAGGTTATATGCAGAATCTTTCTAATGCTATTTGGTTATAAGGCAGATAATCTCAGGACATAAAAAAACCCCACCGAAGCGGGGCTGTTATTATTGTGTCCAGAACTCTTTGGGTTGGAACAGACTGAATTCGTGTAACAAATCATCTTTTATTTCAGCCTTGGTCATCTCATCTGTCGATATTAACAACATGGTGCGTCCGTCGTCGCTCTCGTAATCTTCGTAGAGCATGATGTCGATGCAGTAGCCGCCGTCACAAGCCTCGTACACGTCCATCTCTTCAACCCACTCCATGCGTTTTTTACCTAATATCTTCTCAATCCAAAATTTATCAATATAAGAATAACTATAATCACCATCTTGGTATCTCATATTACACCTCGTTAGTTAGTTGTGATTTGGTTGGGCGCTTGAAGAAGCCAAACTTGTTATCTGTTTTAGAAGCTTCAACAGTCGCTGTAAACTGTACACGCTGACCTTTAACCTCGATGTCAAGCTCGTAGGCGGCGTCCCAGATAGCTTGTGGCACTGTGCCAAAAACCTTAAAGCCTCGGTCGTCCTTAACCAGCATCTTAGTTACTTCACCATATTGGCTATACTGAGTTTTAAGTGACATGACCTCACCAGAAATAACTTGCTTACCAGCAACGATAGGCTCGGCGTTAGCGTTTTCAAGCTCACGCTGTTTGGCCCACTCAGCCTTCTTAGCCGCATCGCCATCGATGATTTTAAGTACAGCGTCGCTTTGCTTAGGTGAAAGCTTGCCGTAATTAGCTAAAGCGTCAAACAGGCTCTTGGCGAATTTGTTGTCAACAACATTAATATCAATCCAGTTGTCGATCTCAGTAGCACGCTCCTGAGTCTTTACCCATGTTTTGCGAGCGTTAGCAATCATGTTGCGCTTGATAGCCGCACCATAAGCTTCTGGATGCTCAATCTCTTTACCGCCGTCATAGGGAATGTAATTCATAACAACCTCTTAAATAATTTAGTGATGCGTCTATTATACTCATATATGTTGTATCGTCAACTATTAGTTGATTATATAGTTAAAAAAACCCCGCCGAAGCGGGGGTAAAGATGGCTGATTGAGGCTTCAGCCTATAGGGGAGTCTACAATTCTTCTATGTCGTCACTGCCGCATCTATCACACGACGCCTCATAGCTCACACGATCAACTGTCTGGTCGCCGTAGGGTTCTCTATCTATTACCTCATAGGTTGATACTTCGTCGCTTGTGAGCTTTCCACAGCGGCAACATTCGTACTCATAACAACAGTCTTCGTCTTCGTCTTCATACTCGTCGTCTTCGTTCTCTTCCTCAACCACAGCAACCTCTTCTATGACCTCTTTCTTTCGAAATATGGCATCGAAGTTAGCTGAAAATGCGTCGTGATCTGTTGGTCGCTGTTTACTTCCCTTACCCATGTCTATTTCTCCCAGTTGTCAGGGTCAAAAACATCATGATCAACGCCTGTATCCATCGTCGCCCACTGAATGTTTTTAAGATTGTTAGTTGTTTCAAATATCCACCGTGAAGCCTCAACGCTGTTCAGCTTAACCATGCGTATCTTCTGTGCGCCCTTCTGCCCTGCATCGGTTATCAACCCCTCAAAGGCTTTTATTCTTCGCCAGAAAGCGTTCTCCTTAACAGGGTTATCAAACTTGTGGTTTCTCAGACTGCTGACGTACAGGTCATAAATCTCTGACTTAGCCGCCTCTTCACCGAACTGGATTACATTCCCAGCTACACGGTTCTCACGCATCTCACCATTCATAAGCGAGTTAAGTAGCCACGCATTAATAGTGTCCATAGCCTCAAGCTTTTGCTCTGTGAGGGCGTCTGTCTGCGGCACAAGGCGTAGGTTAATGTTGGTAAGGTCGAAGTGTCTTAGATAATGAATAAGCGCAGACGCACCGCCTGAGTGATACCAGCTATCCAGTGCCGCGAAGTATTTACTGTCTTGTTGGTGACAGGTTGATACATCGAACACCGCAAAGCGTCTTTCATCTAAGGACGCTGGAACCACATAATCTTCGTTCGATGTGAATAGCACTCTGGTGTAGTTAGGCGAGGTGTAGGCATCAACACCCTTTCGTTCGATTGTGATCTCAGGGTTCGTTAAAAGGTCTTTAAGTGCGCCCTCAGAGGCTTTTGCACCAGCCCAGTAAGCCTCATCTGCTTGTAGTAACAAGGTGTCTTCGAGGTGACGATTAAAGTTACCAGTGATATGTTCAGCGCGAGATACGATCTGATGGTGTGCTTTAAACAGGTGTCCTAAAAGCTCACCAAACTTGGTCTTACCCGTACCCTTTCGCCCTCTAAGCACCAATCCAACCCCGACCTTAGTCATAGGCTTCTGTATGATCTGTGCCGCCCACGCAATGATGTAGTTGGCGTGTGCCTCGTTCCCATTGGCTATAACATTGGTAATGAAATCTATCCACGGTTGTGCATCACCCTCACAGGCTTCCACCGACCAGCCTCTCCAGAGGTTGTATCGGTCAAGCACCTCCAAGTCGGGGGCAAATGTCAGACCAGCCGCAAAGGTTCTACGCTCTGGATGCTCTAACCACATATCGACTAGGTTAATAAGCTTTGGCTTCTCATCGCCTGAAAGGACTCGACAGTTCATATGCTCTTTCTTCAAATCTTCGAGCTTGTAAAGGACAATCTGATTCTTATTAAGGTTCTCACGAATAACACGCGCAGAGCCTTCTACCTGAACAAACGCCCATTCTCTGAGCATCTTAGGTAGCTTCTCTTCCTTCACCTCTTCGGACACAGCCTCAGTCTGCATAGACTTGACTGTAGCGAGGGTTATTGGTGCGCGACCTCTTGTGTCGAACGTGTGATATCGACGCTCACATTCGCCCTCTTTATACTTACCTCCCGTCTGCGACCACTCATCCCAGACCATCCAGCCATCGTCCGCACCATCAAATTGATGATGAAGTGCCATGCCTATCTTGACCCAGTCGTCGTGGTGGCAATCAGGATCAATCTTATCTAGCATGATCTGTACTTCGGGTTTAGAAACGTCTATCTTCTGTTTAAACATAGATAAATCGTTTTCATCGATAGGCTGTGCCGCTTTAACACCAGCCCTCACAAGCTCCCAGCCTTCATGATCATTGGCCATGTCCTCGAAATAGGCTACGAACTTCTCAGCCTGTTCTTTTGTAATCACAGGTAGCTTGCTTTGAGGTATATCGGCGATGCTCTGACCGCGTACCCATCGGTACGGTTGATTGGTCGCTGGGTGGATGCCAAACGCAACGAACTGCTGACCATCGGCCAACACCTCAACTGCGTGCTTGGAACCACCCGCGTCTTGGAATTCTGCACTTCTTATTTTACTGAACTGACCCTCAACCCGAAAAGGCACAATACACTTAGGCTTTTGACCTACTCGTATTGCAGACTGTCCCACGTTTTCATCTAGCCAATGTAATAGCTTGTGGTTCATACCTTTATCTAGACAGTCAATATCAACTGCGACAGTTTGGCGGCAGAGAATACCAACACCACCCTCTGCATGACCATTAGACAGCCACCTATTAACATCCGCACTTGTAGCACGAATGTCTTGCCAGCCGCTCAATGTTGGGAACTTTTTACCTTTTTTTATCGGTACAATCTCGTAGCCTTTATTCACAAGATCGTGTCCGTGTTGCTTTAAAAATGACATAATATTAAGCCTCAATAAACGATTTCTTTACTCCACTATTGCCCCCTTTTTGGGGGCTTTTTTTTAGTTATTTAGTAGAGCTTTTTTTGATGTTGCCCAAAGCTCAAGGTCTTGCACTTGTAAATTAATAAAATCAATTCCGCTTACAATTATTTTTTTAACAATCTGAATAATCTTTGACGAGGCATTAGCCGATAGCGCAATTGTTGAATATAAAAATGTTAATAATATTTTTTTCATTTTGACTTCCTAGTTAGTTGTAAATTCTCGAACTATTTGTGGACACAGTTGCATCCAAGTTACAGCGCCGTTTGACACCCAGCACATCTGTAAAGCCCGATATGTAGGCACAAGACCTGTCTTTCGCCACTTAGAAATGGCTTGCTTAGACACTCCTAATTTTTTTGCTAACCCCGTGACACTCCCTGTCCCCGTTGCAGACACAACGCGGTCAATGGCATCGCATACTGCGGCTAGGTCGTTTTTGTTTTGCATATATTCCACCCTTTAGGTTAATTTTCAACTTTCGGTTGACAATATAAGGATCATGGTCTACGGTGTCAACCGAAAGTTGAAAATAAAACTAAAGTGTTGGAGTGAATGATGAAACATAGTCTGCTAGGCGCATCAAAAGCGCACCGTTGGATGACCTGTCCCGCCTCTGTACAGCTAGAGGCTACCTTCCCAGATGAAGAATCTTTTTATGCCGCAGAAGGCACTGCCGCACACGCACTGGCTGAAATGTGCTTGCTGTCGCAGAAACCACCCGAAGAATATATAGGCGTCGAAGTCGAAGGCTTCATAGTTGATAGCGAGATGGCGCTACACGTTGCCACCTACGTTGACTACTGCAATGTGCAAGAAGGTGAAAAGCACGTTGAGCTGAAAGTTGATTATTCTGAGTGGGCTGAAGGCGGCTTTGGTACTGCTGATTACGTCACAATATACGATGGAGTGTGTAAAGTTATTGACCTGAAATATGGTCAAGGCGTCAAAGTTTCTGCACATAAGAATGAGCAGTTGATGCTTTATGGTTTAGGTGCGGCACATCATTTTATTGGTGAAGTCGATACAGTTGAGATGTCGATTGTACAGCCTAGATTGGATCACATTGACACCTACAGCATTAGAGCTAAAGACCTATATAAGTGGGCTAACGATAAAGTTAAGCCAGCCGCACGCCGTGTGTTTGCTCCTGAACCAGAATTTAAACCAACACCTAAAGGCTGTCACTTTTGCAAAGCTAAGGCCTCGTGTCGCGCATTAGCGGAACACAACTACAGTCTCACACTTTCTAGCTTCGATGATCTTGAAGCACCACTATTAGTTCAGACGCCTCACACCTTAAATGTTGAAGAGATTGGTCAGCTATTACCGAAGATGGACGCACTTATAGGCTGGGCGCAGGGCATACAGAAACACGCTCACAAGCTTTTACTCGAAGGCGGCATATTACCTAGCTACAAGTTAGTCGAAGGTCGATCCACACGTAAATGGGTCGACGACAACGTGGCTGAAGATTTATTGATAAAGATGTTGGGCGACAAAGCTCACATTACAAAACTAATTTCCCCAGCTCAAGCCGAGAAGGCGCTTGGCAAGGCGAAATCCAAAGAGATAACAGATCTTTGGCATAAACCAACTGGCAGACCAACACTTGCACCGGAAAGCGATCCACGCTTTGCGGTCAAGCCTGAAGCTGTCGATTATTTTTCAACTATAGAGTGAGAAGTCTTAATGAGTGTAATTACATTGAAGAACGTGCGGTTATCTTTTCCGCAAATATGGACACCGAAAGCCTACATGGAAGGTCAAACTGCAAAATTTAGCGCTAACTTTTTGTTAGACAAAGAGGCTGACAAGGATCAGATCAGCAACTTTAAAAAAGAAATAAAGAAAGCGGCAACTGTAGCTTTTAACGGTGACATCCCCAAGGGCCTTAAAACGTGTTTAGGCGATGGCGTAGAGAAAGCCTATGACGGCTATGAAAACGCCATGTTTGTTAGCTGTAGCACAAGACAGCGTCCGGTAATTATTGATCGTGACAGAACACAGCTCGTTGAAGAAGACGAACGCCCATACGCTGGCGCTTATGTAAATGCGGCAGTTAGTTTATGGGTGCAAAACAACCAATTTGGTAAGCGCGTTAACTGCAACCTACAAGCTATTCAGTTTGTTAAGGACGGAGACACGTTCGGTAGCGGCGGCGTGAAGGTTGAGTCGATGTTTGATGATATCAGCGCAGAGCAAGCGGCAGACGCTGACGACGATGACTTTTTGAGTTGATAAAACAGGGGCTTCGCGGCCCCTTTTTTCTACGGGGTATTTATGAAGGCAAAACTTAGTTATCTGTACTTAGGCGAAAGATTTCCTGAGTACAACGGTGAAGAGGTTGTAGTTAAAGAGATTGCTCAAAAGGCTGACCTCTCATACAACTTACTTAAAAACCGCATGGGTATTAAGAAAAGAAGAAGCGAGGGCAACAGTAGCGTTTGGATTAGCGATGTTGATTTAGAGCCAAAGAAAAAAGACGTCAAACCTAAAAAGAAAAGATCACTAACTGAAGAAGAAAAAATACAACGGTTAAGTAGTGAGTGGCTAAAGAGGAAGTGGATATGAATATTTCTATGGATTTTGAAACTTACAGCGAGTGCGACATACGAAAGTCTGGCGCATACGGTTACGCAGATCACCCTACAACTGAGGTGCTTTGCTTGGCGTGGGCAGTTAATGATGATGCACCAGAGCTGTGGACGCCAGACCAACCACCCCCTCAAAGGCTATTAGCCTTAATACAAGCCGGCGGTGCAAAGGTTTGGGCTTGGAATAGCTTCTTTGAGATGTGCATTTGGAACCTTGTACTTAAATGGCAAGAGATACCTATTGAACAGTGGGCAGACACAGCGGCCCTAGCCGCCGCACAGGCTTACCCCCGCGCCTTGGGTAAATGTGGTGAGGCTCTGGGTCTTGATGGAGATGCCGCCAAGAGCAAGCGAGGCAAGATACTTATACAGCGTTGTTGCAAGCCCTACAGAGGCGAAAGAGTAAGAGACAAGGCGTTGTATCAAGAGCTATACGATTACTGCCTACAGGACGTTGTGGCAGAGCGTGAGATAAGAAACAAACTGCGCGACCTGAGAGGCTCAGAGAATGACGTCTGGAGAACTGACCAGCGTATAAACTGGCGCGGTGTAAGGCTAGACAAAGACAGCATTGAAAATGCGTTAGACATTATCGAGAAGCACGGTCGCACATTGAACGCCAAGGTCTATGAGATAACAGGCGGCATCTTAAACAATACGTCGAGTAGAGCTAAGTCTCTGCAATGGATTTTGTCTCAAGGATACAACATGGAGGGTTACGACAAACCCGCTGTTATAAGTGCTATTGATGACGCTAACTGCCCTGAGAATGTCCGAGAGTTCTTAAAAATACGTCAGGCAATGAGTAAATCTAGCACCAAAAAATACGACTCAATGAAAGCCGTGCTAGGAAAAGATGGTAGAGCGCACGGTATTTTACTGTATCACGGGGCGGCTACTGGCCGTTGGGCTGGAAGACATTTCCAACCGCAAAACCTACCACGTCCTAGCGTAGATGACGTAGATGCAATCATCTACCAGATGAAGGCGCGTGACCCAGACGCATTAGACGTAGAGCCTATGGAGGCTATGTCTAGCTGTCTAAGAGGTATGCTCATAGCCTCTCAGGATAATAGGCTGTTATGTGCCGACTATTCAAGTATTGAGGCTAGAGCGTTGGCGTGGCTGGCAGATCACAACGACGTACTGAAAGTCTTTAAAGGCGGTAAAGATATTTACAAGTTTACCGCCGCAACCATGTACGGAATAGAGTACGGCGAAGTAGATAAAGACCAACGGTTTGTCGGCAAGGTAGCAACGCTGGCTCTTGGGTATCAAGGTGGCGTTAGAGCGTTCCAGAAGATGGCTGAGGTGTACGGCGCAGACGTGAATGAGCAACAAGCACTGAAGATCCGTAACGACTGGCGGGATGCTAATGATCCTATTGTAAAACTTTGGGTCACCACAGAGCGAGCCGCTCGAAACGCAGTTAGCTATAAAGGTAACGTCTACCCAGCCTCAAAAGGTGAATTCAAACACGTCAACGGCGACCTCCTGTTCAAACTTCCTAGCGGCAGAATTTTGTCATTTCCTGAAGCCAAATTAACAGAAGGTGATCGCGGGTTAGACCTAGTCTACAGCGGCATGAATAACCACACCCACAGATGGGGCCAAATCAAAGCCTATGGCGGTTCTCTTGTGCAATCGATAACACAGGCGGTCGCTAGAGACTTGTTAGCTGAAGCCGTTCTACGTTTAGAAGACCGTGGCTACCCTGTCGTTCTCCATGTTCACGATGAGATTGTTGCTGATGTCCCTAAAGACAAGGGTTCTCTCAAGGAGTTTGAAGAGTTGATGTGCGTTATACCCACATGGGCTAAAGGCATACCTGTAGAGGCTGAAGGTTATGAGTCTGAGAGGTATAAAAAATAAGAGAGTCATACGTTGAAAAGAAAGTCACCGACTACGCAAAGGCGCAGGGGTGGCTTTCTTACAAGTGGGTATCGCCGTCACAGCGAGGTGTACCCGACCGAATGTATTTTAGGAACGGTGAGCTAATTATGGTTGAGTTCAAAGCGCCTAAGAAAAAACCAACGCCATACCAAGAGGCAATTCATCGCCGTTTAGCCGCAGTGGGTTGGCACGTTCACATCATTGACGACATAGAAGAAGGGAAAAAACTACTGTGTTAAATAGAAATAATATGCACGAGTACCAAAACAGGGCCGTGGACTTCATAAAAGACAACAAGAAAGCCGCGCTATGGATCGACATGGGTCTGGGTAAAACCATTAGCACCCTCACAGCTCTAAGCGATTTAGTTGCTAATAAAAAAATTAAAAAGGTATTGATTGTTGCACCTCTTCGCGTAGCTAAACACACATGGTCGGAAGAGATACGCAACTGGGATCACATCCAAATAGATTACACAATACTTGCAGGACTTACGCCCGCACACCGCAAAACCGCAATCTATAAAGACACGCCGGTACATATTATTAACAGAGAAATGATACCTTGGCTGGTCGAGGTACTGGGCCAAAAATGGCACTACGACTGTGTTGTAATCGACGAAAGCAGTAGCTTTAAGTCACACGCCAGTAAGCGCTGGAAAGCCTTTAGAAAGGTGCTGGGTAAGATTAAACGTGTGGTACAGCTAACAGGCACACCCGCCCCAAACTCTTTGATGGATCTGTGGCCACAGTTTTACTTATTAGATAAAGGTGAGCGCTTAGAGAACACCAGAGGTAAGTTTTTGGCTAAATACTGTACAGCCGTTGGCAACCCACAATGGAACCAGTACGAAGTTAACCCAGAGCGGGCTGATGCTATCTACAAAAAAGTTAAAGACGTCGTGTTGCGTATGAGCGTCAAAGATTACTTAGAGTTGCCAGAGCGCATTGACCTTACTGTAGAGGTAGATCTCCCCCTTAAAGCCCGCAAAGCCTACGAGGATATGAAGCGCGACTTTATTATGATGTACGAAAGCGGTGAGGTTCTTGCTGTCAATGCCGCTGTACAAGTCGGTAAGCTTTTGCAGATATGCAACGGCAACGCATACACAGAGGATGGTGATTTTGTAGAGATACATAAAGAAAAGCTAAATGAGCTAGAGCAAATTATTGAGCAAGCGCAGGAACCTGTTTTAGTTGCATATAATTATAAAAGTGACCTGTCGGTCATTCAAAAACAACTGCCAAACGCAGAGGTTTTATCAAGCGATCCAACCGCAATAGACCGATGGAATAGAGGTGAGATTCCTGTACTTTTAACACACCCAGCATCTGCCGGTCACGGTCTAAATTTACAGAAAGGCGGCAATATTATTGTTTGGTACGGCGTACCGTGGTCACTGGAGTTATACCAACAATTCAATGCCAGATTGCATAGGCAGGGGCAAAAAAAACCCGTAAGAATAATACATATAGTAGCTAAGGACTCGGCTGACGAATCTGTCGTAGAGTCATTAAAAAATAAAGACGATTCACAGACAAAGCTTTTAAAACTAGTGCAAAGTTGATGAATCAATTAAAGGTTGACACTCAATATTCATTAGCGTATAACAGTAACTCATTAATTGATAAGGAAGGAGTTTAGGCGTAAAATCGCGCCAAATTCGGAGGAGTGAGTTATGAGCTTTAAAGACAGGTTATATAAATCATGTGAATCAAACCCAGATATACCGAACTATGGGTCTGGTAGACAAAGTTTAATTGCCAAAAAGATGGGCGTTAGTTCCGAAGCCGTTAGAAAATGGTTTAGTGGCGAATCCACTCCCCGCCCACAAGCTATGAAAGCATTAGCAAAAACATTAGGTGTTGATCACGTTTGGCTGGCTCTTGGTACAGATTTTAAACAAACTGAATCAATAAAAGAAATAGCCAACCTACAAGACACTGCTATGTTTGCTTTTTGCGGTTTAGCAATAGAAAACGGATATTCTTTTGCTATTAACGATGACGCATCTATTGGTGCTGATTTAATTCTAGTGAAACAGGGTAACGTGGTGTACGCCAAATTGTTACCTGTTGATCTTAGAACTACAGACAAAGAAAAACTGCCAAAAACGCAGTTAAGTGACAAAATAACTAAAATAATTGCCGCAAGAAATAAAGGTGGAGATTTTAGTTACGATTTTTACAAGATACCCAGCGGCGTGATAATTGGTGATCTTGTATTTAAAAGCGATGACCACAGAGGGTATGTGGACAAGTTAGAGATTGAACATTTATTTTAAAGGAGATGGTAATGGATCGTCCGTTTATGAATTTAAACGAGCTTTCAGAGCTAGTTGGTATGACTGAACAGGGTATTCGTAATGCTATTACACGCGGCGCATTCCCAATACCAACGTACAAATTAGGAAGGAATCGCGTTGCTGACAAGGAAGTTGTTAGTAAATATTTTCAAACCAAGCGGAATAATGGTTTGTCTATAATTTCAACTAATTAGTGAGGATTCAACAATATGTTAGATAATAACAATATGCAAAATAGCATAGACACTGATGATAGTGATAATGAGCTATATATGCAAGAAAGCATACAAAAAGATTATGTAAATCATCCTGATCACTATATGCAGGGAAGCATAGAATGTATTCGATATTTGGAGGATAGTCTTGGTGATGGCTTTTCTTATTATTTAGAGGGTAGTATAAAAAAGTATCTTCACAGGTGGCGTTATAAAAACGCGGGCAATCACGAGAAACAGGTTGAGGATTTGAAAAAGGCGTTTTTCTATTTATCAGCGTTAATTGAAGATCAAGAATCCTGATCTAAGGTAGTAAAAAAAGGGGCTAAACATTAGCCCCTTTTTTTATGTGTCTAACATTTCCAATACTTTGTTTGCGTTGATGTGAGTGTATCTTCTAAGCATATTGATATCGCGGTGACCGCTAAACGTAGACACAACCATAGAATCTAAACCAAGCTCAAACAATCTGCTTATAGCCTCATGGCGTAAATCGTGAAACCTCAAATCTTCAATCCCACTGTTTTTGACTGCTTTCTGAAACGCAGATGTCATTGATCTTATGTTATATGGAAATATTAAATCGCAAGCTGGCGCATTCTCACGCACACGCTTTGTCCCAACAGGAATTAAAGTTGTGTCAGACGTTCTTGGCTGACGCTTAATAATCTCTCTAGCCGCTGGCATCAAAGGTACAACTTCGTCTTTCTTCTTTTTCGGATGCTTTCTTTGTCTAATAACAACTGACTTACCATCATCTGACAATTCAGACCAACGTAGGTTAGTTATTTCAGAAGCTCTCATAGATGTAGCCAGTGCAAAGTGTACAACGTCATCTAAAGGCAAAGTGGTTTTAGCACACTGCAACAGTAGGGCTACCTCTTTAGCGCTTACACGGCGTTCACGTTCGTTTGATGCGGAGATAACACCCAACCTGTCTAAACTGGTTAGTGCGCGTTTATATTCATCAAACTTCGGCTTACAACCCCAAAGGCTTTCTGCCGTATTAAGAACAACCCCAATATACGAGAAATCAGATTTAACAGTTGATGGGCTTGCCCCTCTATTCAAAGCGTATTGTTGAAGAAGATCTGCGCTTAGTTCCTTCAGCTTATAAGAACCTAAGTCTCTTTGGATACTCAACAGGTTGAACAACTTGCTTCTACCTATTGGCTTTATTGGATCAATTTCTGCTATATATTTGTCTATTAAATCCCCAAAATTATTTTTATCTTCTCGGTAATTGCCATTAATAAGTTGCGCTTCTGTCTTGTTTAACCAGTCATTCGCTTGCGTCTTCTTTGTAAAAGTTCTGGTAATGATAGGTTCTTTCTTTCTTCTAATTACAACTTTCCACCTAATGCCAGTTTTCTTTTGTATTTTGACAATTACACCCATATCATACGCTCTGCTTTGTGATATTTAAGGGTATAATTTACAACTTTATTGTATCTCGGTCAACCCCTTGTTGAGCTGAACAACTACAATGTATATAAAGCAGGGGCTTCAGAGTAGTAGCGGGGTACACTGCGGGGTACACTACTGATATTATGTCAAATTATAAAATATTATAAATTGTTATAAATCAATGAGTTATATTATTATAAATTATTATATAGAATTACACTATATTAGGCTAAGTGATTGAAAATGAACAGGAAGTTTTGCACAGCACCGATGATGGATCGGAGAGATTTATATATAAATCAATGGCTTACAGTCGTCGGGGTACAAATTAGGGTACACTGCTTAGGGGGGTCAAAATAGCCCGTTTCAACTATCGGGGGGCCAAACCGACTCACAGGGCGAGGAACCCTTAGTTGTTTTGAGGTATAAATATAACAGTAATTACTCGCATTCTTGACACTCAAAACCACCAAACCTACACGCCAAATCCTGCGCTGTCGGTGTGTGTGTGTGCGTGGTTTGATCTATTAAGCAATCTAACTCTTCAGCTATGTGACTAATAGCATCTTGAGCTTCTTCAACAGGGGCGCTGTTAAACAGTACCGCGTCAACTACATCTAACAGTTCATTAGTTAAATCATCAAACTGCCAATGTTGAGATTGTGATAACAATTCTTTAACATTCATTACGCAATCCAGTTAGGTATAGATAATAAAGCTATCCAAAGAGACATAACTAAAAAACCTTCAATATATTCAGCATAATTATTCATATCAACTCCATATTCCCTGTTCTATTAATGGTTGCTTTCGCGTGCGCGAAGATACTCACTCAACCGGTCGTCTATAAAAGGTATAGATACTAATGGCGACAACTCTAAATTCATTGTCTCTATTAATTCATCTTCTAATATTTCCCAAACCGTTGAGTCTTCACCATCAAACTCAGCTTCATCTTTAAAAAACCGACACAGTTCTAGAGCAGACTCGCCTGTCATCCATTCATCAACGTATTCGACTTGCGGAAACTCTAACATCCTGTATCCTGACTAAATTATTTATAGATGAGTATTATAGTCAACTCTTTGTTGCTTGTGCAACTATTTGTTTATCGTGTATACTAAATAGTAGAGGTGATCATTATGAAAGAGCAAGATTTGTCAGATAATGCCAAAGAATGGTTAGAGGTTATTCGAGAACAACTGGGTGATTTTAACGAAGACACATTGCACCACAGTCTAGACAACGACGGGTGCAGTGAAGATGAAATATTCTTTTTAATTAAGGAGCTACAATCCCTCTCTTAACCATATCGTCTACAATCGGCTGATTTAGAACTCCAATCATACCACCCTGCATAGCCTTCTGAACCGGTGAAGGTAGAGCGCCATCAATATCATAACCCTTACCGCGCCAAACCTCTGGGAAGCTTGCCATGTCACTACGTCGTATAGGGTTAGCTTCAACAATGTTAAAACCGGAGTTGACTCTACCAAGATGTTGTCCGCGCAGATCCATGTTGTAGGTTGGGTGGTTACCTTTTGTCGGCAAACTACCAAGATTAAACTCCCCTACGTTTAATATTTGTCCGGCACTTGGCGTTGTTTGTTGGGGATCGACAATCATAGCTCTGACTTGAGATAGACTCAGTGACCCTTCATCTCTAAACTCATCTAAAGCGTTCATAACATCTTTTCTTTTAGCCCCGCCGTTTAGCAAATAGGTTTGTGCGTCTGGGTGATCAATTCCAACCCAGTCAGGCAACCCACGCTTCTTACCTTTCCCTTCGCGTATTCTTTTATCTAAAGCTTTTTTGGCTTTCTTGCTCATGTTTTTTGAGGCGTAAGGAACCATTATGTCCGTACTCATTGTTGCAAAATCTGTTGATTGACCACCCATTTGGTATGGCATAAACAGTGGGCTTCCAGAGGCGCCTTTAAGCTCCCCAGCCGCATTTGCCGCGTTGAACATACTAGGTATTGCTTTTTGGTCTGACGCCCATAAAATACCCTTGTTAAAGTTGTAAGGTTGTCTCATGTAATCCTGACCACCATGCATGATAGCGCTGTATTCTTCGCCATTAATAGACGAAAGTGTTTCTAGGCCACCCCTAGAGGTGTCTGCCATAGTCGAAACATACGGCCTGTTAATTATATCTTCTGCTTTAAGTAAATCGTTTGGTGCTAAATCTGCACCGGCTTCATATGTTACTTCTAACCCATTGACTGAATCTGGGTCGCCTACACGCTGTAATAATTGCGTGTCTCTATTTACTTCAGGCATTTCTAAAGCGCCACGGATATTGTCTTTGTTTTTCTTTAAAGCTTTTGATGCGGCGTCACCAATTAATGGAACTGAACCCAAAAGAGTAGCCAAACCATTTACACCTGTGCCTATGTAGTCCCCTTGATTAAAGGAATCCGCAGTGTCTACAGCGCCTTGAGCGTCTCCAATGACAGGCAGAAAATCACCCAACCCCATAAGGTCTTCAGCGGTACGGTAATCAGAGCGATCACCACCTAATATTTCAGCAAGACCATTTCTTAAACTTTCACGAAGCCCAACGTCTCTCGGCCCTATATGGTTATAATCTTCTTGCACTGGAAAAGTGTTAGCGACAACCTCCTGCGGTGACATAAGTGCGCCAGCGCCTACAGCAGTTGCGGCTGTGCCAGCCATTATGTTTTTACTGCTTGGGTCTTTAAAAGCCGCGTGTACCGACCTCAAATCCTTAGAGTCGAATATATTTATTTCGGGTTGTGCGCCGCCAACTTCTCTACCCGTAAATCCTTGCTCTTGCAATATTCTATTAGTCTCGGCGTTCCACTGACTACCGCTAAATTCACTGCCTAAGTTTTGACGAGCCTGTAGGCTTGCCACATCAGTGTCTGCGGCTTTAGCAATTGGCCCTCTGGCGTGCATAGGTATTACATTGGCGCTTCCTGAGTTCACATCAACATAACGCTGACCGCTCTTAGATTCAGGCAACGTGTAAATGCCGGCGCCTAACTTTCCACGAGTGGACGGTTTAAATTCTTCAATATTCTCGGCTTCTGTCCAGTGATAGAGTGTGCGATCCGTGTCAAAACCAGAATTGCTGGCGCGTTTTAAGCGATCTGAACCAGATTTAACCATGCTAGAAACAGTGTCAAATAAAGCATTGTTAGCCACAGGCTACCCCACTAAAGTTGTTGGTTTACTCAGGTCAAATGCGGGTGCTTGATATAACGCCCCTTGGTTTTGAAGCTGTCGATTCTTCTCAGCCTCTATCGCATCAAACTTATCTAGCTCATCAAGATATGGATTAGTCTGTGGCGCTGACTGTTGTGGCGCGTTCATTTGAGGTAAGTCATAGGTCGTCTGAGCTGGCGCTACGCCACCCTGTAACATACCAGCCGATTGGTTAGCGATGCCAGCCGCAGACATTACGTTCTGCATATTTGCACCAGCGTCTTGTAATTGTGCTTGCTGTTGCTGAAAGCCCATCATGTGCTGAGATCCACCCCCAGCAGATTCACCACCAAATTCACCACCCTCAAACATACCCTTATTAAAGAACTGGTTTACAGAGCTGTCGTTAAACGAACTTCCTAGCGCGTCAGCACCTTTAACAAGCTTGCTGTCTTTTACCATGCCACCTAGACCACCATCACCCACACCCTTCAAAGCCTCACCGGCTCCCATGATAATTTCTAATAAACCCATCATTCTGCTAATGCTCCTTTTTTATTTGGAACCTCAGACCTTGTGAGGTCTGGAGCCATTTCTAAAACCGCGTCAAACACGTTAACCATGTTTTCAGCGACTGCGATTCTTGTACCGTCTTTTATCCACTGTGATACCGCTTTCTTTCCACCTTCTTTTGGTGCGTTAAGCATCCAGTTTTTTAACCACTGAGCTTGTAAGCCTAAAGAAGCTAGATAGGGTAGTGCCACTGTTGAAACAGCGGCGGTAATACCCGAAATCGGTTCACCAGCCGCAAAGCCCCCAGCTAAACCCCCCGCACCAAATATAGTTTGAACTTGATTTGCTAAACCTGTGCCAGAGTTGTTTATTAAATTATCAACGCCGCGTGTGGCCTCAGAAAAAACTCTCATGTCACTAAGAATTTCTTTGCTTGTACCATTGAACAAAATATCTTGTGAAGCTAAAGGAATAGCGCTTTTATCTGTCTGACTGATAATTCGCGATGGGCTTATGCGTGTCCCAGTTGCGTCTTGCTGTCCCTTCGTAGCTCTTCCAAGGTCATCAAGAAGAGCGGCGCCAGCGGCATTTAAATCAGACTCATCTAAAACTCCAGACTGTTGCAGTCTCTTTAACTTATCTGGGTCAGCAACTTGACGCTTGAATGCTTTAAAAGCTTCACCCCCTGTAGACCACGTACCACCAGTCATCATGTGTGGCTCGATTATTTCATCAATAATTGTCGCCCCAGCCTTATAAAAGTCGTTAGCGTCAGTTGCGGCCTTCAAAGCCTCTGGGCCAAAACTTGCCGCGCCTTCAAACATATCCTCTGTTAGTGAGGCATATATTCTTTTTAAGTCTCGTTGAGCCAAGTCTCCGATAGTGTCTCCGTCATCAATCTTGTTACCGATCATTGTACGAAGCTGTTTGAGTGTGCTGTAGGCAATGTCGTCACCTTGTGCCTCAGCCAAGTCTGAAAGCATTGGCGATTTTAATAGTTTAGCAATATCAGGATCACCAGCGAATCTGCCGCCGTACTCTGCAAGGAATTCGTTAAACCGCGTTGCAACTATGCGGGCATCAGCCGGTATAAAATTATCAACAGCATCGTACATTTGAGACGATGTGGTTTTGAAGTTATCCATGTATTTTTTAGCTTTGTTTACAATCTGCTGACCGGCGGCATCGGGGTTTACTCTACCGCCTGTGCTTTTGAAGAAGGTTTCAATCATCTCACCGACTCCGGTCATCATCTCGTCAGCGCTTTTTTGCCAAGAGTCAACAGAACCCATAAGTCTTTGCGATGCCGCGTCAAAGGCTTGAATTGTCCTGTTTCCAATTGTTCCTGTGGTTGGGTTAATACCGTACTTATTTGCAACCTCAATAACTTTTTTGCTTGAGGTTGTCATAGCGTCTCTTAGATATGGAGACACAACATCTTTAGCTTTGCCTAGCGCCTTTTCAAATGGAAGCATATTCATTACAGCCTCAAAGCCGTAGTCCATTATCTGCTCACTAGCTCCACGGCTGTCAGGCGTTCCGAATATGCCTTCAACCGCCTCATCGTAAAGAAGTCCAGCACCTGTAGCGCCAGAAGATAAAGCGACCGCCTGTCCAAAGGGTGTTGTTGGTGTTGCCACAACCCCAGCGCCAATTCCACCTAGTACATTAGCCACTAAACGACCGCCGCCAACTAAATCACCCGCATCAAAACCTTCGGGGTTGTAGATTTGAGGCTGACCAGTTTCACGGTTGTAGTAAACAAAGTTGTCCTTACCATAAGCCCCAGCCTCTGGGTAACGCGCCCTCATAGCGCCAAGCTTGTCACCGGCAGGAGCGTTATTAACAGCGAGTCGAGTACCGATGTCTGCACCCGTGTCCATGTCGATTGATCCGCTTTGAGCTTGTGAGGGATCGTTGCCGTTTTTTCTCATCAACGCCACCATAGCGTTAACAGCTTTTTGATTTTTTGCTGTTCTGGCTTTATCTAATCTTCGCAGTTGTTCTTTAAAGGTAAGTTCCACTAGTCTGGGTCTCCATATTCTTGAAAGGCTTCATAACCAAGCTGATCTATTTTCTGTTCTTCGTTCATATCCTGACCATAATTTAAAGAACCGGCTCCGGTAAATTCTGGCACCTGTATAGTGTTGCCTGTTGGTTGGGTGTTGAATTCAGAAAGCTCCATACGTTGACCAAGGAACGTGTTGATATCTTCATCATCGGCGTAGCCCATGTATTCCATTTTACCTTCGTAGTCTGCGCGATGACGCTCGTATGATCCTTTGTAGCTTTCCATCAACTTGGTAGATAGCTCTGCCATTTCTTTTCTAACCGAGTCAGGAAGTTTTTGACCATCTGCATATTTCTCTTTGATGTTGGTCATCTTGTCCCAGATGCCGCCAGCCTCAGCCGCAACTTGGAACTCACTTTCACGAACAACAGAGCGCGGGTCTAAGGTCTTCATAAACCCGAAAATAGCGGCGATATCGGCCACACCTGTCTGTTCAGTTGTTAAGGCGGTCATTAGGCGGTTGTATCCGCTGTAAGCTTCAGATGCGACCGCTGTGAGCTTCTTAAAGTCAGTTCCGTAAGTTTCAAGCCGTGTAAGCATCGACCCTTTAATAACCCTGTTGTTAGATATTTGGAAAGCTGTCCCTTCGTTTATTTGCTGTTGGTTTGTAAGGTTAGCAATAGCTTCGGGTGTTTGTAGATTGTACAAATCCATTTGGTTAGTTTGACGAGCAAAGTCATATAGCTTCTTACCCTCAGAGCTTGTCGGTGCTAACGATTCTCTTGCAGTCTTCGCAAGTTCTGCGGCTTTGTCTCTACGAGCAGTTCTGGCGTTGTTTACTTTGGTATACAGCGCCTGTCTAAACTGCTCAGACTGATCAAATTGCTTACGATACCCAGCCTCAAGTTGATAACTTGGATCGTACTTAGTTGGATCTTCGCCACCTAGCCACAGCAACGGCGATAGAAACATTCTGCCTGTGTCGGCTAATGTGTCTGCAACCTTAAAACCTAACCCTTCACGAGTTTCGTCGTACTTCTTTCTGTACGCCTGTTGCAGTGCCGCTTCACGTTGATCAGCGTAGTTAGCCATGCCGCGCATTGGCGTCTGAAAGTTACCGTCAGCGTTTTGCACAAATCCAGCGGCTTGTGCAAGGTTTTGCGCGGTCTTATCTTCAATCTGCAAAGGCGCAAGGTTGTCCTTATACAGGTTAGTGATGACATCGTTAGGTTGGTACTGTGCATCGAGAAGGTTATCACCTTCGGTTGGATCTCTTAATGTGTCGAAATATCTATTCGCCATTCGCTAGTTCCTCTTAGCCTATGCCTAAACTAAAGCTACTTGATTTGCTTGAAGATGATGATTCTGATTCGCTTAGGTTGTTTGGCCCGCCTACAATATTGTTGTAGAAATCAAGACCGGAGTATGGCGCTGATTGGTTGCGGTAGTCGTAGTTCAACTGGGACTGGTCATAGTCTTGGCCATATTGAGCTGGAGTCCTCGACGTATCAAAACCTGTGTTCATCATGTTCGCACCCGACACCATATTATTAACGCCGCCCTGCCCAATGTTTTGAGCCATGTTTGCACCAAATTGTTGATTTTGCACTGATTGGTTGAATTGATTTGCGCCAATATTTGTGCCGTACTGCATCATATTGTTATATGCGGTCTGGTTGCCCATGTTTGTTTGTTGTTGGAATCCGGCATTTTGTGCCGCTCTTTGGGCTTCAATACTAAGCCCTTGGTTGTATGCGTTGCTTCTTAGCCCAGACGCAATATCGCCTATGCGATCACCAGCGCCACGGGCGGCAATACCAGCGGCTACTCCGGCTCTTGAGCTACCAGAGTTACCTGTACCAGCCGCACCAGCCGCAATACCTGTTAGTGTGTTCTCGTTTAGATTGCGAGTTACATCGCGGGCGGCGGCATCAATCTGACCGTTCAACACGTCGTTATTTATATACCGACTGGCGTTGTTGGGGTTAAAGCCTTGGTTCATAGCCGCACTGCCCATCGCCGCGTTTCCGGCCATAGCCTCTCCCACGCCCATAGCAGTCTGAATACCCGCACCAGCGTTTCCACCCATCGCGTTTGTGGCGTAGTTCATTGCCTGACCTGTGCCAGCGGTTTGTGCCGCACCTTGAGACATAATCCCCGCACCAGCACCCGCTTGCATATTACCGCCAGCGTATTGGTTGGCGTTTAAGTTGGCCATGTCTGCGGTTGTGTTAGCTACCTGTTCCACAGGCATAGCGTTTGCGTTTAAGTCTTGCGCCTGACTCCGTATGTCGTCTAAATACGGCTGTTGGCTTTCATCAACAAACGTGCTGGCGCTAGAGTTAGAGTTTGACCGTGACTTGCTTGATCCAAAACTTAGTCCCATTGTTCTATTCCTATACTTTAAATTTAGTTTCTATTCAGATTCTGACCAAGGAAAAGCAACCTCAGCCTCTAACTGTTTAGCGTTTGTAATTTGTGCGGCTACTGCGTTTTCAATCGTTGTCACCATCTCACTGCCGATTGTGTTTTTCACCCAAGCTATAACCTGTTCTTCAGTTAAATCAGCAAAGCCTGTGTACCCGTCTGAGGTCGAGTCAGGCGTGTATTCAACGAAGGCGTCGTAATAACCGGTGTAAACTGTTTGATCGAGTCCTTCACCTGTTATTTCTTCGTCAAAAGAAAAATAATGCACATATGTTACGCCGCCGTTTTCGTCAGCTTTTATTTCTTTAACACCCCATGTAATAGCCATTACGTCATCCTTATTCTTACGTAACTGTAATATCTATATAAACCACCTATGGGTACACCAGCTAATCCTGCCGCATTGTCTGTGCTGTAGCTTGGTGTGTCTTTAAGCGCTCGCATAACAATGCCTGAGTTTGATGATGACCGTGGGCCAACATACATAGAGGTGTATCTAGCTCCGTCGGATGTTCCTGTGCCAACAGCAAAGTGCTGGTCGGTAGTAACTGCATACTCATTGAATTGACCTACACTTACAGCACCAATAGTAGTAGCGGCGCCGCCACTTACAGGTGTTGTAATTCCTCGACCTAATGCAATATTTGAAAAACCATTACTGGCTACTGCACCATTACCAAATGAAAATGATGTATCACCAAAGGAGTAGCTTTGGTTGCCGCCCGCAAAGCTGTTATCTTTGTATGCTTTTGTAGCGAAGCCAATAGCCATAGATTGTGCCGCTGTTATACCCCCAGACGGGCTAGGCTCACCACACTGTGTGATAGTGCCAAGTGCTATAGCGTTTGGCGCGTTTTCGTAAACCCGTGGCCCACCGCCGTAAGCAAAACTGCCGTCAGCTTCTGCCTTTGATTTGTATGTGCCGCCGAACCAAACCGATCTACCGCCAGCAAAAGAAGCTGTACCTAAAGCTTCAGAGTCATAACCAAGTGCGGTTGAGTACCATTTGTCATTTTGACCGGCAACACAAGAGTAACCAATAGATATGCTGTGCTTGCCATTAACAGCGCAATTTTCACCGCCTACTAATGAAAAATCACCATTAACAGTGGAGTCGTTGTTAAAACCAAAAACAACAGAAAAATCACCATCAATATCGTTTTGCTGTCCCACCGTAAGGTTGTTGTGTCCCGCCACGGTGTTTTCGTAACCGCCAGTAATATTTCTTGTACCAGTAACTGTGTGTTGTTCGCCTACCGATAGTTTTTTATCTGTACCAACCGACACATCGCCGTAAAAAGAAGCAGTACCGGAAACAGAAAGGTTATGTTGGTTACTTGGCATAGTACCGACGTTAATATTTCCATAAAATGTTGCACCCCCAGACAGGTTAGCTTTACCTGAGATATCTTGATGGCTAGTTAAGTAATTACCTAAGTCGCTTATCTGTGATTCAGTGATGCTAAGTGCTGATTGATGCTGTGTGACACCGGTCGACTGTATATATGTGTCGGGAACTGTGGCCCATGTAACACTGGTTGTAAGGTCATTTACTTCTGATGCAATACCGCCACCGCCACCGCCGCCACTACCAACTTGTTGCCACCCAGCGTCGTAGTAATACAAGCCGCGCCCATCGCTAGGGTTCCAGTCTGTACCGTCTGCGAGTACAACTTCACCGGTTTGAGGTTTTGATGGTTCAGCAGTTGCTACTTCAAGCTTCGTCTTCTGGGTACTTGTAACCAGTGCGTTAGATATACGCACAAGCTCTGAGCTTATCCAGCGTTTTAGACCGTCTAATGTTAGTGACTGACTAAATGAAGGCTTATAGCTCATCGACCAGCCACCTCACGAATATCTAAATCAAGGCCAGTTACACTCCAGTGGCCATTAGACGTTTGGCTTTCAATTCTTAACGCTAAGTATCTACCCGACGCTCTTACATCAACCTTGTGATCTGTGTCGATGTTGTAAGCAACTGAAGGCTTCCAAAGTATGCCACCCATCGGTGTGTCACTTGACCCTACAGTAATGTTTACAGTGCCAGCGCCTTCAATCTGCGGCAATATGCCATTTAACTGTTTGATGCTGTTTGTAGATACTTGCATAACACTGTCCAAATCAATCTTTGTTGCTTCAACAAAAGAGCTGGCGGTGTTGGAGTATGTGTAATCTAAGCGGTGTATCTTAGAGTGTCCTGTGCTTGCACTGAACACGCGCATAGGTTCTGCGGCTGTTGTTTGTGACGCTGTGTTCCATAGGTCGGTCGTTTCAGACCAAGACAGTCCAACAGGTAAGTCGTCCCAGTCGCCCTGTGTGGGGTCGTCCATCGACACTGCAAGTGTGATTGATCGTACATCTGGTAGGTCGACAAACGTCCAAGCGTTTTGCGCCCAGTTGTATACCATAGCCTTGTTGGCTGAAGCTGAATCAGACGCCTCTCCATCCGAGTAAGCTATCCAAACCTCAGACCTGTGATCCATCGTTGTACAAAATATTGCGTCTGTGTTGGTAATAGAGTTGTAAAATCTATCTCTTACACGTTTATCGGCTACGCTTTTTTTGCTGTTACCGTCGTGTAGATATATGTCGTTGTTACCTACAACAAGGTGCTGGTTCATAAACGAGGCACAAGCGCCACGGTTAATAATTCCATCGTCTGTGTACAATTCTCGGAAGCTAAATACAAACGGTGCGCCTATGAAGTCCATAGCGTACACGCCATTTTCGGCATAAATTATTTGCGAGTTTCCAAGCGTTAGTTGATCTATTAATGCGCCGTTGCTACCTGAAAGCGTATTAGCTCCAGATAAGTTAGTCGTTGAAGTTATGTCGTAGCTACTTGGAACGCCCGATGGGTCATACTCGTCTGACCATCTAACACTAAACGGATGTTGGCTTGAGCTTGTGTTATAACCAACCATAACCAAAAATGAGTTATAAGGTTTTAAGCATTGCGTTCTTACGCCGGTTGGCCAGTTAGCTATGTCACTAAATCTTGTATCGTTTGGCGCAATAAACTGAGGAACGTCAGACCCGTTGTTAAACATGACGCCTGTACCTATTTGCTCAGATTGCCACCGTGGACTGCTACTATAGACTGCGCTATCGCTAGTCTTAGTTAAATTTGTTGCAGTTGAGGTTCCGTCAAATTTAAACAGTTGTGTGTTAGTTCCAAAAATTATCGAGCTGTTTTGGGACGACCACGCTTGGACGTGGTGTGGCGCTGTCCCGTGGGTAAGTGCATCCACATACCCCTTAGCTTTACCTAGCCGCCCGTTGTCGAAAAGAACATTGTTGCCGTCAGGAAACTGAGTCAGTTCAAGATCATAGGGGTCTTGGTCTGTAACCAAACCCCCAGAGCCAATACCTCTTAGCGGTACAAAAGCCAATTAAGAAACCCTCTTCCACATTTTGACGACTATGTAGGGTTGCAAGTTGTTGTGCGCCTGACCTCCACCTGTATAATCTGATGGGTACGCTTGACTGCCAAATCTGTCGTCAGTACCACAACTCTGAAAGTTAGGCAAACCCCCTGAGTTTGTACTGCCATAACTGCGACCACTAGTTTGGGTCGTGTCGTGGTTATGTGATGGCATTTCAGAAGTAGTCAATGTATGCGTTTTTGCTCCCCCTGTTTCTTCACAGACATTAAACTGTGCGTCTCCTGAATCTAAACCAACCAAAACCCTACCCGCACCGAAGGCTAACCAGTTGCCTCCAAATGTGGTGTTTGGACTAAAACTGTTGTCTACGGTTAAGTAAATAGAACCTATCGGGTAAGCGCCTAGAATATTTTCTAGTTTGGCATTTAAAGCTGTTTGTAAACCGTCTACGTTTGCAATGGTGTGATTGTGCGAGTCGTCAGCGACGGTTGCAGTTATTGAGGCTGTAGCTGTTCCATTAAAAGAAGCAGAGCCTGTGACGTCGCCGGTGAGCTGTATTGTTTGTGAGTTAGCTAAAGAGCCGGCTGTACCGCTAGTGTTACCTGTCACATTACCCGTGACGTTACCCGTGACATCACCTTCCACGTTACCCGTGACGTTACCAGTTAGTGCGGCTGTGATAGTTCCTGCGGCAAAATTACCGCTACCGTCTCTGGCAACCAACTGGCTTGCTGTGTTAGCCGATGCCGCATTCGCAACGTCAGTAACCGCATTGTTTATTTGCGTATGCGATTTAGTTACAGCGCCAGTAACTTGTGGAAACGTGTTTTTAATTGTGGTTTTTAACAACTGTAAGTGCGCGTAACCATCTCGAACATCATCTGCGTCTGTAGGATTAGTTACGATTAAGTTGTTTATATGCGTTCCGGTTTCTAAACCCATTATTTCTTCCTCAAATTCATAATCTTGTCAGCGCCTTTAATACCAAAGCTAGAACTGACAGCGATAAATAGTAAGTATTGATACCACTCAGGTAGTTCTCTGAGTGCGTTAAAGCCTTCTTTAACCCTGTCTATTATTGCGGGGTCATCTACGCCTACTGCGTAACCAATAAAGAACAATGGACAGCTTAGGACAATTACGAAAAATTCATCTTTAAGTGAATTGTTTGAGGCATCAGCCATCTTTGATTCCCAGTCGGCATCGTTCTCAATCATATTCATTTTGGCTTGATGCTTGGCTTGCTTTTCTTCTGCCTTGTTACTTAGATAACCTTTACCTAAGTCAGCTACGGCGCGTATAACGCCACCTAAGATATTCATTTAAATTTCTGAATCAGAGCCTGAACGGTGTCGCTCTCGTAGATTCTGATGCCCATCCAAATAATCGTTAGCATAGATGCGAGAGGCGGTAGCCACGCGACTAGGCTCAATAGGCCCGTTGATGCGGCAACCACGTCAAGTGCTTGCTTAGATTCTTCAGTCATATTCCCAATTCTCAGTAAAGCCATACTCTGGCGGTGTCCAGTCGTGTGTCTACATGGACAAAGGTTCTGTGTATTCCAATCCCTGTGAACCCTTGCGCCATAGCGTTTTTAATAATCGTGTGTCTATCCTTCGAGTTGGTGATCCTTATGTCTGCGGAAATTCCTTTTGTGTGCATTCCACCACCGTTTGCCTTCTTTATTTCAATACTGTGGCTAGGACTTCTGTAGCCGCTTGTCACAATAAATGGAAAACCACAGCTCTCTCTTAAATCGTCAAGCTTGTGAATAAATTCTTCTTCCATTCTGTTTTCACCTGTCTCTTGACAGTCAAAATCTTGTAACTTGAAATACTTAAACATTGCGTATGTTTTCCATTGTGTTTTTTAATGTTTGCTCTTCGACTTCTAAATTCATTTCATCAACCCTTATCCTGTTGCAACGCTTTGTGCTGGGCTGATCTACAAACCACACAAGCCGCTTAGGAAGACAAACAAACGCAAAAAAGTCTGCCTCGTCTGCGGTGTACTGCTGACCCTTCCCGTACTTGTTTTTTTGCGCTCTAAATCTGAAGTAGTCGTGATTGTTTACAGTGTCTACACCAGCGGTTGTTTTTACTTGGCATTTGTAAAAACGACCAACGTCATCTTCAACAAGTAAATCGTAAGGTTCTGGGGTTTGTGGTAGCACTATCGCCCTGAAATGGCGTTGTAGTACAGAAGCGGCTAAGAACTCACCCGCTTGACCGATTGACCTAGCGTCAGTCGAGTACATCATATAGTTGTATATTCTACCGCAAGTTGAATGTATTTCCAAAAATGTTATTAATCAGCGCCTAAAGCGTATAACTTTTCTTCAGCTACACCGAAGTTAACTACTTCGTCAGCCGCGTTATCAATAGTGGATTGTGCTTGCGCTCTTTCTGCAACGTCAGTAACAATCAAAGGATTGTCTACAGTCTCCGTAGTTTCATTACCTTCTTCGTCCACACTTACTACTTCAACAGTAGCTTCTAGTGGCTCGATAGCAGGATAAACTACAGTCTCTGTGACTTCTGTAGCTTCTCCAGTTTCTTCGTCATAGGTTGTCTCACCTGTAAGAACCTCAACAGTTACTTCAGGTACACCAACAGACAACACATAGTCCTCTAGTCTTAGAACAGCCTTTCGGTACTGCTCTAAGTTCCAGTTGAACTCGTTGTTAGCTCTGTTAGTGTCTGTGTCAGCTTCAACACCGTCCATGTAAGTGTCGAATAGACCATCAGCTTTACGCATAGATCGCTCACGCTTCCACTG
>TARA_R110002012_G_scaffold318012_1_pt1 | contig 38131 bp, 36 predicted proteins | sample TARA_R110002012 | Tara Oceans TARA_R110002012 (sample SAMEA4396515) | marine metagenome | biome: Westerlies Biome; feature: [DCM] deep chlorophyll maximum layer (ENVO:01000326); material: water (ENVO:00002006), including particulate matter (ENVO:01000060) such as... | depth 40 m
ATTACAACACCGTCCGGCCCCACTCGGCGCTGGACTACGAAACCCCGACCGCCTTCGCCGAACAATTCCATCGACGGGGACACGACCTCCAGTCGTCTCCGGCTCCTTGCGGTCCCGTCTCCGTCGTGGCAAAAGTATCAACGAAACCACTCACTCTGTAGTTGAGACTGTTCCGGGGGGAAGGTCAGTGGCGCCCTCTGCCATCAGGGTGGAAACGAAGACTTTCGTGAACAATGCCTATGGCGGTCCGTCGTGAACCGTGCTTGTCTGATCCTGAAGGTTAAGGAGGCCGTCGCTGCAAGGGTTGACCCCAAGCGCACCGGCATTCGTTAGTCGCCGGGCAATGGTATTTCGTAAAGCGAGCCGCAATCGCCGTCCATCAGGCCAAATACAACCAAAACTAAGGGTATGAATTACGCCTACACTGATCGCGTACGTAATGAACGCAGTGAGTGGTTGAAAGATAGACCGACAGATCAGGATAAAAAGTTTTGAACAAACCTTCGCTTATGATGGTCGGTAAATATCATCACGGATCAGGGGCAATGTTCTTCAACAATGAACCCGCCTTATTGGTGAAGCCGTTCTCCATAAAATATCGAATTGTACGCGTGCCAGGTAGCGTGACCCAGAACTGGAAAAACAACAATTAATGCGAGGAACCCCGTCAATATACAGGTAAGAACAAGTAACAGAACAATCAATCCCCAAAATATCATGACGGGTAAATTTCTCCAAACCATTGCCATGCTGCTTCCCATTGCCGTCAAGGCATCGGTTCTTTTATCTAGTAACATGGGGATGGAAAAAACGCTGATCGCAAAAGAAAAGCTCGCAAACAGCCCTCCAACGATCGTGCCTGTGATGAGAAGCACCCATCCGCTTGGGGTCCTTAATAATAAATGTATGATATCATCGAGTCCGGGAAAAGCGACAATCCCGAAAAACAAGGCATACAGAATTACAGCAGCACGCATCCATAATAACATGATTAGCGAAAGCAAAATGCCGGTAAACACCACCTGCCCCCCCGATTTTGGGGTGATAAATAACATTTTTCCCAGAGATGCCGTTTCGCCACAATGGATTTGCCGGCTTTTTTCGTACAGACCAATGGCAATAACCGGTCCCATAATCATGAATCCGGCGAGGGCCGGGAACAAAACATAATCGAGATTGAATGCGACTATGCTGACAAACAGCAACACGGAAATGATAAAAACTGACAAACCGTAAATTATGCTTGGCAGAGGAGATTTTGTAAAATCCTGCCAACCGGCGTTAAGCCACGCAAAAGCGGTTCGAACCGGAAGGTTTCTTTTCCACAGAAAAGGACGGGCAAGCGGCGGCTGGATTGGTGGGATCGTGGTCATGGTGATGACTGTCTCCGGCAGAATATTGTTTCTGGTCAGCAGGCTGATTTGGCAGCGCGATATTTTCCGGCGGTCTTTCCGGGTGATTTAAGGTGTTCGACACAATCTGGTTGTGAATGCACGGCGATATAAATCATATGCGCATTCGCAAATATCACCAGCGCTATGCCTGCAATGACGCACAATGCGATCCAGAGCCCTGTTTTCCGGCACCGGGACGTTTTAATGCGCTCGGTGCTTTTCAAACTATTTGCCATCGGCCAGATTCTTGAGATATAGCGTTAAAACTTTAATTTTATCGAGGTCCAGCCGCCCTTCCCATGATGGCATGTGCCCGGTTCGACCATTCATTACGGTTTGATGAATGTCCTTTCTATCACCACCGTAAATCCAGAATTTATCGGTCAGGTCTGGAGCGCCAATATCGGTGTTTCCTTCGCCAGTATCCCCGTGGCAGGCCGCACAATTGTCGGCAAAAACAATTTGTCCATTTTCGGGGTTGCCCAAGGCCAGATCAGTTGCGTCAATTCGGTTTCCAAGGGTACGAACATAACTGACAACATCTGATATTTCTGATCGGGTCAATAATCCATCGCGACCAAAAGCTAGCATTTGACTGACACGGCTGTCAGAATGATCGGAATTGATGCCAACCCGGATCGTTTCGCTAATTGTTTCGGGCGTTCCACCCCAAAGCCACGCTTTATCAACCAGACTGGGAAAGCCGGGACCACCAAGCGCGGCCTGCCCATGGCACACTGAACAATTATCGCCAAACAAGGCTGATCCGACCTGCTGAACATAGCGTAAAAGTGCCGGATCTTTGGCGATATCGACGAAATCGAGGTTTCTGATTCTTTGGACAGTTTTGGCTTGTTGGATTTTTGCTGTGGCAAGTTTTTCGGCAACTTCCTTGCGCTGGTCTGTATGCAATGTCCCGTGGGTATATGTATCACCAAGAGGCCACGCAGGCATCAGAATCCAGCAAATGACTGCAAACAGAAATGCTGCCGATAGAAAATACCAGACAGGTTTGGGCACCGGACGGTTAAGCTCGGTGATACCATTCCATTTATGCCCGGTTGTCAGGTACCCTGTGTAGGGATCGCGTTCTTCTACTGCCACGGCCCATCCTCATCCTTCATGATGCTTTTGGCGGCATGATCGAACTTTTTGCGGTTCGTGGGCCAAAAGGCATACGTTGTGACGAACGCAGACAATATGATAAGATAAAACAAACCATAAGTTTTGGAAATTCCGACCAGGCTTTGATGGCTGATATCAATCACGGGTTACTCTCCGATTGCGTTGTGGCGACATCGGTCAATTGTCCCAATATTTGCAAATAGGCAACCAGGGCGTCCATTTCCGTCAGGCGTTGAGGATCCCCATCAAAGGCACGAAGATTGGTGTCATCTCCGTAACGTCCAATAAACATGTCCTCGTTGGTGCTGTCGGGTGTCGCCTGGCTATAGGCATCTTTAACCGCGTTATCAATCATTTCCGCGCTATAGGGGACCCCCAGTTTCGACAACGTGCGAAGTTGGGCATCAAGATCGTCGATATAGAGCGTGTTCTTTAGCAACCAGGAATAAGCCGGCATTACGGATTGGGGAACGACATCGCGCGGGTTGCGAAGATGGGCAACTTGCCAGTCGTCAGAATATTTTTCGCCAATACGGGCAAGATCAGGACCGGTTCGTTTCGATCCCCACAGCATGGGATGATCATAGCGAGATTCTACGGCTAACGAATAATGTCCATACCGATCGACATCATCACGTAATGTCCGGATCATTTGAGAGTGGCAGGCGTAACAACCCTCTCGCATATAAATATTACGTCCGGCAAGCTCCAGAGGCGTATAAACTCGCATATCGGGCGCAGTCTCGACCGTTTCATCAATGGTAAAGAGCGGAGCGATTTCAACCAGGCCGCCGATGCTTGCCACTATAATTATCGCTAGCGCAAGTCGGATGCCATGGCGTTCAAGCCGATAATGAGTTCCAAACATGTGTCCTCACTCCGCAGGCTGGGTTGATGCAAGTCGATTTGGCGGTGTGACAGGCTGATCCGAACGCATTGTGACGTGATCCGTGGTTGTCGGCATTCGAATTGTCATAAGAATATTATATAGTCCAATTGCTGCCCCACTCAGAAAAAACAGGCCGCCAACAGTGCGAGCAATATAATAGGGATGCATCGCAACAAGGGATTCTATGAAGGAATATGCGAGCGTGCCGCTGTCGTTATATGTGCGCCACATCAATCCTTGGATTATTCCTGAATTCCACATGGCAAAAACGTAAATGAGCGTCCCTGTGAGCGCGAACCAGAAGTGAACCTCTACCAGCCGTGAAGAATACATACGTTCTCGTTTCCACAGCATCGGAACCAGAGCATAGAACGCACCAAACGTGATCAAGGCAACCCAGCCAAGAGCACCGGCGTGGACATGCCCGATCGTCCAGTCCGTGTAGTGCGACAACGAATTTACCGGTCGGATGGCCATGAATGACCCTTCAAAGGTCGTCAACCCGTAAAACAGGACCGCCACCATCATGAAGCGCAAAGTCGCGTCGTCACGAACTTTGTGCCATGCCCCGTTAAGTGTGAGCAAAGCGTTAGCAGCAGACGTCCAGGAGGGAATAAGAAGCATAATAGAAAAAGTCATACCAAGGGTTTGAACCCAATGGGGTAGCGCGGTGTAATGCAAATGATGCGAACCCGCCCACATATAGAAAAAAGTTATTCCCCAAAATCCGATGATCGATAAACGGTAAGAATAGATTGGGCGCCCTGCACGCACCGGCAAATAATAATAGAGCATTCCAAGAAAACCGGCGGTCAGGAAAAAGGCGACAGCATTGTGCCCGTACCACCATTGGGTCATTGCATCCTGAACGCCGGAAAACAGAGAGAAACTTTTGGCACTATTAAAGGCAATCGGAAGGGCCAGGTTATTGACGATGTGGAGAACCGCAACAACAATGATGAAGGCGAGATAATACCAGTTTGCAACATAAATGTGCGGTTCTTTTCGCCGGGCAAGGGTGCGGAGATAGAGCGCAAGATAAACAACCCACGCAATAACCAGCAAAATATCGGCGTGCCATTCAGGTTCGGCATATTCTTTCGATTGTGTGATTCCGGTGAGATAGCCGACAACGGCCAGAATACAAAACAGATTATACCCTGCAAGAACAAACCATGGAGAGAGCTGATCCGGCATTCGGGCGCGTGAGGTGCGTTGCATCACATGGAATGACGTTGCTATCAGCGCATTGCCGCCGAACCCGAAAATCACCCCCGTTGTGTGAACCGGACGCAATCGTCCGAAGCTTGCCCAAGCCTGATCAAATGTCAGCTCTGGCCAAGCCAGTAAAGATGATACCCAAACCCCGACAAACATCCCGGCTACGGCCCATAACATAGCGATAACGATGCCGGTTTTGATTGGCTCGTCATAATAGTGAGCAAGACTCTCTTTGGTTGGTTCGGGGCTAGAGTAACCTCGGATGACAATAAAAATACATAACAGAGCCATGCCCAAAATGATGAGCCCTTGAACTTCGAACGCAGTCTGATAAGCAAAACCGGCGAGAAAAAGGCCACATAATGCTGTGATGACAGAAAGCACAATTGCCAGTTGACGTTCACCGACAGTGAGTGTTGAGACCATGAACTGAACCGTCTGTTAAATTACGAACTTTCAACGAGTTAGTCTGAAAATCAAACTTAAATTGATTCCAGCAACATAGCATGTAAACCAACGCTATCTCAACTCTTGGTGGTCAAGATGTTCCAATATTTTTCCGTGTGAGATTATTTGTTGAGCTGGACTAATCGAAGGTAAGGCTTAAGTGTCCGATAACCTTGGGGAAATTTTCGCGTGGCTTCTTCGTCCGAGATTTTTGGAGATATGACAACTTCGTCTCCTGGTATCCAGTTGACCGGGGTTGCCACACTGCTTGAATCAGTCAGTTGCAAACTGTCGATGCTTCGGACAATTTCGAGAAAATTTCGTCCTGAGCTTGGCGGATACGTTAAAATCAGCCGGATCTTCTTAGAAGGATCAATGACAAAAACAGCACGTATTGTGATTGTGGGATCGCACTGTGGGTGGATCATCTCGTAAAGATTTGCAACTTTGTCATCGACATCTGCCAGCATTGGAAAATCGACGGCATAGCCTTGCGTTTCCTTGATGTCGGTTTCCCACTTTTGGTGGGCATCAACCGGGTCAACAGAAAGGCCGATTACCTTTACATTCCGTTTTTCCCATTCCGGGCGCAGCCGCGCGACCTCGCCGAGCTCAGTTGTGCAAACCGGGGTAAAATCTTTGGGATGACTGAAAAGAATTCCCCACGAATTGCCAAGCCATTCATGGAAGTGAATGGGACCATGAGTGCTTTCCTGATGGAAATCCGGTGCGATGTGACCAAGTTGAAGCGTCATTAAATTATCCTCCGTTGTGCGAAGGTTTATGATGATTGGCCTTTATCAAGATAACAAATGAATGTTATTTTATTTAAGAACACAATTTTTGCAGTAAAATGATGCTGGTGCCTGTTCGCCGACTGTCCGTTTTGATGTTTCTTTGAAACGGGTAGTCCGCAAACAATGACATGAGGTTGGCTTTATGGATATCAACGTTGCACGAACGTTTCTCGAGGTGGTCAAGACAGGAAGTTTTGTAGGAGCGGCGTCTAATCTCAACTTAACTCAGACGGCGGTAAGTGCTCGTATTCGGGCACTAGAGGATCAACTTGGACGTCCTGTCTTTGTCAGGAACAAAGCCGGAGCCAGATTAGCCCCGGCGGGAGAGCGGTTCTTCCGGTTTGCAACCAGTCTTGTGCAGGTTTGGGAACGGGCAAAACAATCTGTCGCTCTTCCTCCAGGAAGAGATATTACTGTTATCGTCGGTGCGGAATTAAGTCTTTGGAGCCCGTTACTGCGTCATTGGTTGCTGTGGATGCGTCGGGAATGCCCGGAAATTGCTATTAGCACTGTTATTGATAATTCAGATCGCCTGATGGAAGAGATCCAGGACGGTTCTCTGGATGTCGCCATTCTTTATGGTGCCCCGCGACGCCATGGTGTCATTGCCGAGCTTTTGTTTGAGGAAAAACTGGTATTGGCCAGGACGACGCCTGTCGATTATCAGCTCCGCCCGGAAGATTACGTCCTGATCGATTGGGGTGAAGACTTCATGGCGGATTATCTGGCGGCATTTCCGGACCAAACAAACCCGGTCATTAATATTAGCCATGGGCCGCTTGCCCTCGACTATATTCTGGCAGCTGGTGGATGCGGCTATTTTCGCAAAGGCTTCATCCGATCATATTTGGACGAAGGTCGGTTGGCCTTGGTTCCAGACAGCCCTGAATTTTCGTATTCAGCATATATTGTTCATTCGACGAAAGCAGATCAAGGTGTGATTGACCGAATTCGGAGTGGTTTCAGATTGGCGGCGGCCATGGCTGCCTGACGGGTGACTGAAAAATTTACAACCAATAATTTTGCAGTAAATAGAAATAATAACTCATTTGAGTTTATTGAAAGGGCGCGGCACAGTGGATTACATCACTTCGTTGCCGCTCTTCGCTACAGTGGATAAAATATCTGCGGTTTGATTGCGGTTGGGAGCAATTTTTTTGACTGCATTGGATTGACATTGGCTGTGAGAACGGAAGCCATTTTCAGTGGCGAACAGTGGGCCCTTATCGAGGCATTATCTCAATCAATGGATGCAAGGCAAGCCCATTGGATTAGTGCATATTTTGAAGGTTTTGGTGCAGGCCGGGTTCTGCCAGGTGCGGCAGCAACGGGCAAAGCCGATATGTCCCGACGGTTAACCATACTATTTGGATCAGAAACCGGGAATGCTATTGAACTCGCGGAACGGCTGCATGAACAAGCACGCCAGGCAGATATCTCGGCAACCCTGACGGAAATGTCTGATTATAAAACACGTAATCTTGCCTCGGAGCAGGACGTGCTGATCATTGTTAGCACATATGGAGAGGGGGATCCGCCGCAACCTGCAACAAGTTTTTTCGAGTTCATTGAAGGACGTAAAGCCTCATCTCTGGAACAGGTTCGGTTCGCTGTTTTGGCTCTTGGTGACTCAAGTTATGAGTACTTTTGCGAAGCTGGAAAGCGGCTGGATCGTCGTTTTGCCGAATTGGGTGCAAAACGGCTAATAGATCGTATCGATTGTGATGTCGACTATGATCGACAGTCCGAGGCATGGTGCGCTTCTGCTATTGCATTATTGTCCGGGGATGGTGGGTCGAAACGTCAACCCGGTGAAGTTGCGCCCGGGGAAACCCGGATGTTGCCTTCTTCACAACATGGCAAACGAAACCCCTTTATCGCGACTGTAATTGAAAATATTCCAATTGTCGGGCGGGGATCTTCCAAAGAAACGCGCCATATCGAATTGTCTCTTGCAGAATCAGGGTTTTCGTATGAACCAGGTGACGCCATCGGCATCATTCCCCAAAATGACGTGTCGGTTGTTAACAAGGTTCTTGATGCTCTGGGCATTGAAGCTGGGCAGACGTTGGAGCTTGACGGGAAAACTGTGGCCATTGGCGAGGCTTTGGGAACTCGGTTTGAAATAACAACAGCAACACCGCGTTTTCTTGAGACATGGGCATTGTTAACAGAAGCCCGCGAACTGGCACATCTTTTGCCGCAAGATCGTGCGGGTGAACGCGCACGGTTTCTGCATACCCATCATATTATTGATATTGTCAAAAGGTTCCCCTGCGCGGATGTCACACCACAAGATATTATTTCTGGTCTGCGTCCGATTCAGCCACGTTTGTATTCTCTTGCCTCGAGTTTTGCCGCAGCACCGAATGAAGCCCATATAACAGTTTCACCGGTGCGCTACCAATTGCATAACGAGCAGCGCTTCGGGGTTTGCTCGGGGCAACTGGTTGACCGAAGCGAAGTCGATACAAAACTGCCCGTTTATATACAAAGCAATCCCCATTTCAGGCTGCCATCTGACGACGTCCCAATTATTATGATTGGAGCAGGAACCGGCGTTGCACCTTATCGGGCATTCCTACAGCACCGCGAGGTTGACGGGGGCACCGGGAGTAGCTGGTTGTTCTTTGGGGACCGTAATTTCCGTACAGATTTCCTCTATCAAGCCGAATGGCAAAGCTGGCTGAAGGATGGAACATTAAACAAGATGGATGTGGCTTTTTCCCGCGACACCATTGAGAAAGTCTATGTTCAACATCGACTGCTGGAACACAGCAAAGAGGTGTTTGGTTGGCTTGAAGATGGCGCGCATCTTTATGTCTGTGGCGATGCCGCCAAGCTCGCTCCCGATGTTCACGAAGCCCTCATCTGTATTGTTGCGTCGGAAATGCAAACAGGGCGGGAGGCGGCGGAAGACTATCTCCGTGGCCTTCAAAACGATCATCGTTATCAACGCGACGTTTATTGAGAGGGATTCCGATGACAGAAACAGTAATCGATCGTAGGCACGATATATCGCAACCTCTCAATCTGTTGGGCGCAGATGAGAAGATGAAAGTTGATAGCAACTATTTGCGAGGGACCATTGCGGACGGCCTTCTTGATCGTATTACCGGGGCGATGCCCAAGGATAACGATATCAAATTGATGAAATTCCACGGCATCTATCAGCAAGATGATCGGGATATACGTGATGAGCGGCGACGGCAAAAACTAGAAGCGGCATACCAATTCATGATTCGTGTCAGACTTCCTGGTGGCGTTTGCACCCCGGCTCAATGGCAGAAAATAGATGAGCTTGCCAGGACGCATGGTGGCGAAACGCTAAGACTGACAACCAGACAGACATTTCAGTTTCATTGGGTCCTTAAAAATAACCTTAAATCGGTTATTCAAGGCCTTCACGATACGCTTCTCGATACTATCGCGGCCTGCGGGGATGATAGCCGCGGGGTTATGTGCACCGTTGATCCGCTAAGCTTGGCAATGCATGCCGAGGTTGCGGTACTCGCCAAATATGTCAGTGATCATGTCATACCCAAAACACGCGGATATCATGAGATCTGGTATGGGGACGAATGTGTTGCAACGTCTGGCGAAGAAGAGCCGTTTTATGGTGCGAGCTATATGCCACGAAAGTTCAAAATCGGTTTTGCCCTTCCGCCCTCAAATGACATTGATGTTTATGCTCAGGATTTAGGTTTAATCGCAATCGGCAGTCCCGATAATCTTGAAGGTTTTAATGTTGCAATTGGTGGCGGGATGGGACGCACAGACAAATCCCGAAAAACCTATCCCCGTCTTGCCGATGTCATCGGTTTTGTTTCGTCAGATCAGCTTATTGCCTGTGTGGACGCAACAATGAGCGTGCAGCGCGATTATGGGGATCGTAAAAACCGGTTACATGCACGTTTCAAATATACCATTGATGATAAAGGGGTTTCCTGGATTAAAGAAGAAATTGAAAGGCGGATGGGATTTGTATTCGAACCGGCACGACCCTTCTTTTTTACAACAAACGGCGATAGGTTTGGGTGGACAAAAACAAATGATGACCTTCATCATTTCACGTTGTTTGTTGAAAATGGCAGGTTGTCCGGTGCGTTAATGGACGGTTTGCGCGATATTGCCTGCATCCATCATGGCAAGTTTCACCTGACACCAAACCAAAATCTAACTATAGGCAACATTTCGGAGCAAGATAAACCGGCAATAGAACGAATGCTGGAAAGTTACGGGCTCGCTCAATCTGGCCTGTCGGCACTTCGTCGCAATTCCATGGCGTGCGTTGCATTACCAACGTGTGGTCTGGCAATGGCGGAAAGCGAACGCTATTTACCAAGCCTTATTACCAAAATCGAAACCCTTCTTGATGAAAGAGATTTGGCCGATATTCCCATCACCATGCGTATGACCGGCTGTCCGAACGGGTGTTCTCGTCCCTATATCGCAGAAATCGCCCTTACCGGCCGGGCAGCGGGAAAGTACAACCTTTATCTGGGGGGCGGGTTTCATGGGCAGCGATTGAACCGGATGTTTCAGGAAAATATTGGCGAAGACGCCATTCTGAATACTCTCGGTCAGTTATTTACCAAATACGCACGAGACAGAAACCCTGACGAGCCTTTCGGAGATTTTTGTATTCGTGCAGGGATTGTTCAGGAAGTAACAGAAGGACGACTGTCTAATGACTGAGAAATCAATTTCGGCCTTGTATCCCGAAACGGTTGCTGCCGCACATGGTGTTGCCCAGGATACGGCATTTGGTGCCGTGTCCCCGCCCATTTATCTTTCCAGTACATACGCCTTTGAGGGTTTCGGCACCGCCCGGCAGTATGATTATGGCCGATCGGGGAACCCCACCCGGGACATGCTCTCAGACGCGCTTTCCAAACTTGAAGGGGGAGCAGGGGCCGTTGTTACGTCTAGCGGAATGAGTGCCGTAGATCTCCTGCTTGGCCAATTAAATCCCGATGATATCGTGATTGCGCCCCACGATTGTTATGGTGGAACTTATCGTTTGCTTAAGGCCCGCGCAGCAAAGGGACATTTTACTGTGAAATTTCTGAACCTGGCGGACAGTTCCGAATTGCGTGCTGCTTTGGGTGCGGGGGCAGCTCTGGTCTATATTGAAACGCCAAGCAATCCTTTGATGCGCGTCGTTGATATTGCGGAAATTGCGCTCGCTGCGAAAGCGGCTGGTGCATTGACTGCCGTTGACAACACCTTCCTGTCTCCGGCACTACAAACCCCCCTAAAGCTTGGTGCGGACTATGTTATTCACTCGACAACAAAGTATTTGAACGGTCATTCCGATGTTATTGGTGGGGCTATCATTGCTACTGATCACAATCGTGCCCAGGCTCTTCGTAGCTGGGCAGCTATTGTCGGATCAATTGGAAGCCCGATGGACGCCTGGCTGACCCTGCGGGGGTTGCGAACATTGTTCCCGCGCATTCAAAGACAACAGGAAACGGCAGGTATTATTGCCAGATGGCTGTCGGATCAAACTTCAGTCAAGGCTGTTCATTACCCTGGCTTGCCATCTCATCCGGGACATCTGATTGCTGTAAAACAGCAAAACGGATTTGGTGCTATGCTCAGTTTTGAACTTGAGGGGGGTGTAAAAGCGGTGCAAAAATTCCTGATCAACCTTCAGACCTTTACATTCGCAGAATCCCTTGGCGGGATAGAAAGCTTGATAGTACATCCATCAACTATGACGCATGCTGATATGAGCCCCGAAGCTAAAGAGATTGCAGGAATAACCGATGGGCTTATGCGTCTGTCCGTTGGGCTGGAACATCCCGAAGAATTGCTGACGGGCCTTGAGAGCGGTTTCCGATAAATCCAGGTGAGGAGGGGGAAAGTGCGGGCATCCTTATGCCACATGCGCTGATTACTGGAGAAAGAGATGAAAAAAATTAAAAATGATCTTCCCGGAGAGTTTGCTTCTCCTCCCTGCTTCATGCATGAAATTGATCCCGTTTATTCAGGTGTGGAGCGATCTGCGTCTAGCCAGCAAAGCATTGATGTTTGTCGCTGGCGCAAGGCAGAGCGTGAACGACAGGCATCAATGCGACGGTTACTTTCGCCACAACAGCGCGAAAGTCTGGATACTCACATAATACACAATTTGAAACAATTACTTGGCGATGTCGTTGGGCCAGTTGTTGTGGCAGGTTGGCCAGTTTGTGGCGCGCAAGACATTATGGTTCATTTGGAAGAAGTTTCTGAAGTAGGGATCGTCGATCTCTTGCAAACAGATCTCATGCTCGGACAAAATTTTGTTTCTCATCAAGGAGATGCTGGCGATCACTTTGTTCAAGGCCCCCAGGATAACTTACAGCCATCTTGGGACACAAAAGTCGTGCCCGACGTGATTATTGTTCCTGTTATTGGTTTTGATAGGCAAAACTACCGCCTTGGTTCCGGTGAAGGCCTGATTAATGCGATGATTTTACGCATGGCACAACGTTCTCGTTTGTTCGGTGTTGGATACAGTTTTTCTCAAGTCCCGACGATATATCCACAAGTCCATGATATCGCTATGGATGCTATTATTACCGAACATGGGATAATTACTGCCAATTCCAACGAAAAAGCCGGATGACGATTGTTCGGTGTTGAGAAAATAATTCGACGACCTTGCGAGTGAAAATGAACGATCGTATTTTGGGAACAAAAAGGTGTGATGTTTCCGAACAGTTCAGAAAATCCGGATTTGGCCGACATATGTAGTGATGTGATTGTCAAAAAATCTGTCCTAATAGTAGGAGAGAACACCGGATTTCTTTAATAATAAGAACTATACAGTTGACCAAAACATCGCTCAACGCGACCTCCTGATGGTGTTGCAATCCGGAATGTATCAGTGCTAAGTGACCCAAATAGGCTGAGCAACAGGGAAGCCCCCATAAAAAGACTTCCAGCCCGGCAAATCGCAACTAAACGTTTACATCAAACGATACTGCCAGACTGTCCAGCGTGAATGCGATTCCGTCCTGCTTTTTTGGCAGTATAAAGGGCTTTGTCTGCTACGGAATACAGCATATCAATGATGTTTTCCACTTCACGGGCCTGGCGTAACAAACCTTCCATACTGTCGCTGTCGCTGTCGCTGGTTTCGTTTTTCGACGGCAGGCAGGCTATGCCAAGGCTGGCAGTGTAGTTTATGGTTTGGCCGTTAACAGTAATAACGTCTTCCGATATGGATTTACGCAGCCTTTCGGCAACTATCATTAAGCCGTTTTCATCCTCGTCGCTGATCAGTACCGCAAATTCCTCGCCGCCAACCCGGGCCGGAAGGTCGGTTTCGCGCAGAACACTGGCAAACACCGCCGACAGCGATTTAAGCACCATATCGCCCGTCTGGTGGCCATAGGTGTCGTTCAGTGTTTTAAAATGATCAAGGTCAAGAATGATCAGCCCCACCCGGGTACCGCGCCGTTTCCATACCGCGATCGCATTTTTCAGGCGCCCCATTAATGCCCGGCGATTGGCAAGGCCGGTCAACGGGTCTGTTGCTGCCAAAAGCTCCAGCTTTTCAACAACGTCATTTAATTCCCGGGTCCGTTGCTCGACCCGTATTTCCAAGGTTTGATTGGACGCCTGCAAGGCCTCGGTCACCTTGGCCAGTTTTTCAACCTTATTGCGGATCAGGGCAAACAACCCGATCATGGACGACCCCAGCAACTGGATTTCGTCGTCATGGCGATACGGTGGCGGCAACGGCAAATGTTTGTTGGTATCAACCGGATTGATATTAACCATATAGTCAATCAGTTGCAAAAGCGGCTTGGTCACAATGAAATAGGAGACACAAACCATCCCCAATGTCATTGCCAGCGCAAAAACAAACACCGCGAAAAATGACAGTTGAATCCGTCCATATAGCGCTGCGATATACACATGCGGGGAAAATGTCAGTTGCAACTCCCCGATGACAACCTTCTGTGCGATATCCTGCGCTGGGGCATATAATGTGACATTCTGTGTCACCACACCGCCAAACAAATCATCCAGCCACATGCTTTGCGGCAAAAGATCAAGATCACGCTGCTGTTCCGCAAGAACCTTGTGATCCGCGGTTAACAGCCGTATCGCAGCAACAGAACGTTGCACCATTGCCCCGCGCGTAACCGCAGTTGCAAGGGCGCCATCGCCAGTTCGGGCCGCCGTCCCCGCAACGGCAAGGGTAGAATTGATCACGCGCTCATTGGCCTGATCATATACTGTTTGCAAGGCCCGATAATCCGATATGCCCTGATACAGCATGATCAGGAGCCCTAACAGCAAAGCAATTAACAGCCCCCACCGTAGTTGGCGCGTAAAAAGCGAACTTCCAGGCTTTAGTTTGGTCAAACCATGATTTTTCACTGTCCCCCTTGGTGCTTGCACCAGTTTTTATCCTTATAAATTCGTCGGTCAGTTTTTTATCGCGACAAAAAGATGTACCAAGTCAACATGATATGTTGCGCCTTGATCAAGTTTCTTCGTCGTTCACAAATTTCGGATGGTCTATCGTACCTTTCAAGTGCTCAAAATAAATATCTTTATTTGTCTCTTACACCTAGGTGTTTGTGTCTATCGGGAACGGATGACCAGAAAAAAAACTTATCCCGAACTTCCTGTACCAGCATTGACAGGTCGTTCATGCCTTTGCGCATGTCTGTTTTTCCCAACACCAGATCCACCGGGACCAGGATCGTGAACCCTCCAGAACAAACAGTAGAGACTGTAATGTTTGGGGAACAATATCGTCATGGATTTTATGACGACGGCAATTGTGCCGTATAATCGCAATCCGGGCTCCCTTGCCAGCTTAGACAAAAAGGTATCTTCCTGGAGATCAGAAAAATTGCCAGGACCTCTTGGCTATTGTAAGGACAACGGGAACAAAGGTGAAACCGCGATTTTCCTGACCTGTTATACTTGTCGACGCCATTTGTTCAGGGTGAAGGTGGCAATCACCTGCCGCATGGTAAATCCCTGCAACGAGGCATCATAGGTAAAACTCTCGGCAATAGACGTTGCTTTTCCTCTTGTGTCCGACTACGTCCGCTGACAATTCCGCAGCTACATATGTCGGCCAAATCTGGATTTACTATGCTGTTTAGAGGCATCATTCTCTTTAGCTCCAAAAACCCGGTCTTTCATTCCCTCCCGCAAGGTAGCCGTAAGAGGACGCTTACGGAAAATATTTCCAGGACATAAGGCCAATTCAAAAAATTTTGTAAGAGGTGCGGAACAGTTGGCCGAATGCAAAATGTTTATCAAACGTGTTTATGACTTTCCGCAGGTCTGCGACGGGGAACGCATCATGATTGATCGGATATAACTGAGATGTATGAAAAAGGAGAAACTGAAGGGTGTTCTTTGGCTGAAATAAGTCGCGTCCAGCACCAAGTTGTGACGTTGGTTCAGGCATCGCGCGGAACGATGGGCAGAGTTCAGGCAGCTTTATTGTACCGAGCTTGACAAGACGGTTGATGCGTTTGCAATTCTTGATGAAAAGACTGTCGCCGGGACCGTTACGCTTCTTTATGCTGCGCGTGGTATCAAAAACAACCATGCTGTCGTTTTATGTGATTATTTTGTTCCCAAGTCTTCTATAAAGCGGTGATATGCCTTACGTATTTATACTGGTTCTGGATAGACTAATTCGTCGTTGGTGCAGATTTTGACCGGATAATATACCTCAGAGATTATGATTGCGAAGGAAGTGTCAGAGCATTCAATTCGTCATAGAGTGTTTGAGGGATAGTAATGCCGTTAGCCAAGGTACGTTTTCGTGCTTCGAAGCGACGTTGAGAGGGCAGGCGGGCACCTTGTTCAATGATTTTTTCAAACAGGATTTCTGCATGGTCGAGGTGCTTTTGCGCATTGTGGCCAAGGAAGGTTTCCGGGGAAAATGCTATGATGATTTCACCATGATGTGGATTGCCAGCTGTATTTTTCGTCGCAGCGTGGGTTTCATGGCCTAAAACATCGCCGATTAATGGACCGGCTAAAAGTTCGATCATGGTTGACAGCGCAGACCCCTTATGTCCGCCGAACGTTAACATGGCACCGGCAAGGGCCTGGTTTGGGGAAGTCGTCGGGTTCCCACTCGCATCGATCGCCCAGTTTTTGGGGATATTGTCACCCGCCCGACGATGCAACTCGATCTCTCCACGTGCAACTATGCTGGTGGCAAAATCGAAGGTATAGGGTTCAATGCCTGGTCGTGGCCAGGAAAACGCGATTGGGTTTGTGCCTAAAAGCGGTGACTGGCCACCTGCCGGGGCGACGAATGCATGGGTTGGTGTCATTGCAATGCCAACAAGGCCTTGCGCGGAGATTGCTTCGACTTCAGGCCAAAGGGCGGAAAAATGAAAGCTGTTGTTGATTGCGAGCACCGCGATACCGCACTTTTTAGCCTTTGCAACCAAATGAGGTAGGCCCTGTTCGAATGAAAGCAACGAACAAGCTTTATTCGCGTTGACTCGTATAATTGCCGGGGCTTCGTCTTTGATTGTCGGGATTGCATGTGTATCAATCCCGCCGCTACGTGCGGTTTCAACGCACCCGATCAGTCGATAAAGCCCGTGAGAATGACACTCGTCGCGTTGAGCTGCCAAGACGCTATGAGTAATAGCTGCAGCATGTTCATAACTGAAACCATTGTTGACAAGGACGTCAAGACAAAGAGCTTCGGCTTTTTCGAGCGTTAGCCTGACAACATTATTCACGAGACATTACCTATCATCAAGATTTAATCAGACAATGAATGATACTAAGCTATTATTTTTTATATGGAAAACCATGCATCTAGTCATGTAACAATTCTCTTAATAGTGGACGTATCCGGTCAATTTCTTCCAAATGTACAGCAGAGAGCTCTGCAAGGAAATGGTTGGCACTGTCTGTCAGTTCCAGAATAACCTGTCGTTGATCTGTCGATGAATGTCTTCTGCATACCAGTCCTGAGTCCGCAAGACGGTTGACCAATTCGACGGCGCTATGGTGACGAATTTGCAATCTTTCAGCAAGAGCTCCGATTGTTACGTTCCCTCCACCTGGAAACCCTTTTATTGCAAGTAGTGCCTGATGTTGGCGGGATGTTAGTCCGATATCGCGTGCTGCTTTCTGACTAAATTCCGTAAAACAACGTATCAAATATCTGAATTCGGACAAAGTTTGATAGTCGGCCAACGAGATACTTGCCGGTCTTTTAGTCGCGCTCATTGCCATACGTATCCTGTGCTGCGGTCAGTTGAGAGATGGCCGCTTGCATAAATATATCGTTGTACGATATACGATGCGCCGCGACCTTGTGCAAATCTCTAACGCAAAGACTGTAATTTATGAAGGCCCGTTTACTATCTGAAAACCGACGCCTTGGTGATTTCACCACTCGCCCTCGTGTATTATTGATTGCAGCAATTGCAGTGCCAATAGCGATTACCGGTGTTTTTGCCGGTATTGCATTGCTCAATCTGATCCGTCTTGCGACGAATGTTGCTTATTTTGGGCAATTCACCTTTGATGATCTCGACGTGCAAAATACGCCTTTGGGGTTGGTTCGAGTTCTGATTCCCGCAGGGGGAGCGTTAATCGTCGGGCTAATGGCTCGGTTCGGTAGCGATAAAATCCGCGGACATGGAATCCCTGAAGCCATCGAAGCAATCCTTCTCGGTCGGTCACGAATGTCAATAAAGGTTGCAATCCTGAAGCCATTGTCATCGGCGATAGCTATCGGGAGTGGTGGCCCATTTGGCGCTGAAGGGCCGATCATCATGACCGGTGGGGCAATTGGGTCTCTTATTGCGCAAATGTTGCCGGTCACTGATGCGGAACGGAAAACTTTGTTGGTAGCGGGTGCTGCCGCTGGGATGACCACGGTTTTTGGAACACCGATTGCTGCAGTTATGCTTGCAGTCGAACTTTTGTTGTTTGAGTGGACACCTGAAAGTTTCATCCCGGTTGTAGTCGCTGCAGTAGTGGCAGAAACCGGGCGAACTTTTTTGCATATGCCTTCTCCGTTGTTCCCTTTTGTCGGGGATATTGTAGACGGTCTACCTGCGTTACTAAGCTGGATTGGCGTTGGTGTGTGTGGAGGTTTGCTTTCAGCAGGTTTGACGCAACTGGTTTATGCGTGCGAAGACGGTTTTGAAAAATTGCCCATTCATTGGATGTGGTGGCCGGTCCTTGGCGGTGTCGTAATTGGTATCGGTGGGATGATAGAACCCGCGGCCCTTGGCGTCGGATACGCCAATATTGCAGACATGATTTCTGGCGATAAACTCCTAACGACAGCATTATTGCTGCTAGTGGTCAAAGCCGCGATTTGGGCCGTTGCCCTGGGGTCTGGAACCTCAGGCGGCGTGCTGGCCCCGTTGCTGATTATAGGCGGGGCGTTAGGGACTATTCTGGGTGGGTTCATGCCTGGCGATAATTTGGGGTTTTGGGCACTTCTGGGTATGGCGGCTACGATGGGGGGGACAATGCGTGCTCCATTAACCGCCACTTTCTTTGCCGTGGAACTGACTGGTAATACCCATATTCTATTGCCCCTCTTTACTGCCTGTGTGGCGGCGCATTTAACGACAGTGCTGCTAATGCGTCGGTCAATACTGACTGAAAAACTGGCACGACGCGGGCATCATCTTGTGCGTGAATACCGAATTGATCTGTTTGCCATAACCCGTGTCCGTGAAGTAATGACCCACGACGTAGAGACTGTGTCATCAACAATGACACTACATCGCGCGGCCCGGTTATTGACTGATCCGCAAACCAGCCACCCAAGCTTTCCCGTCGTCGACAAGGATGGACTGTTTTTGGGTGTGATTGATCCACCACGTATTATTGCGTGGCGACGAGAAGGGCATGCTCGTAGCGAGACGCTGGCTTCTCTTCTAAAAGGGACACATCCGATTAGTGTTTCCCCCGAATCATATCTTGAAAGCCTGGCCGATACACTGAATGAAGCCAACCTGTCGTATGTTGCTGTCCTTTCTCCGGATGACCAACGGTTGATTGGTTATGTTGGATGGAAAGACATAATGCGTGTACGCACCCATGCCCAAATGGCGAGACAGAAACGGACATCATTTTTTCGACAACCGAAACAAAAATATGACTGAACTTTGTATGCGACAAAATATCATATTTCTTCAAAGTAGCTGCTTCCCGCTGAAGTCCACACGAATTGATCACAACAAGAAAAAGTCGTCATGAGTTCTGTTTGGAAAATTTTGGGGATTGCGTTTTGCCTTCTTCTTATTGTCGGGATCATCCTCAAAGGAAACATTTTGTTATTATCAATGACGACTGATCAATTAACGTTGTTTCCGACCCTGACGGGTTTTACGGTGGTGATTATATTTCTGCTTTTGATCAATGTTGCGTGCAATAAGGCTGGTATTTTTTCTGCTCGCCAGACCGTCGGTATTTCTCGACGCGCGGGAAGGGCTGTAAAACGTCGGTTTGCGATTTTTGCCCCCATTCTTGTTGGTGCGACGTTGCGCGGGCGGTTGTTTGCCGTTCTTGGGGCACTTGTCGGTATATCAATGACCGGTCTGATTTGTGGTGCACTATTAGGGGGTAATCTGTCGGTGCCCCTGATCGTCGCCCCGATGGGGGCGTCGGCTGTTTTACTATTTGCTGTACCATCCAGTCCTTTGGCGCAACCGTGGTCAATTATCGGCGGCAATACATTATCCGCTTTGACCGGAATTGTGGTTGTCCATTTTGTAAACCAACCGGTTTTGGCGATCGGCATTGGTGTTTGTCTTGCAATTGCAGTTATGTCTTTGGCTCGTTGCTTGCACCCCCCGGGAGGGGCCGCCGCTCTAACTGCAGTACTGGGTGGTAAAGCCGTTGTTGGATGGGGGTTTTTGTTTCCGCTTTTGCCGGTTGGTATCAATTCATGTCTTTTGGTCGCTGTGGGGGTGATTTTTCATAAAATGCTTCGGCATTCCTACCCACATAAAAGCCCCATATCTGTAGAGAATATCCATCACACCCGGGATGTTCCGCCGCAATTGCGCATCGAGTTCACCCAGGCCGATATTGCGACCGTCCTTGAGAGACGGGGCGAGTCCTACGATATTGCGCCGGATGATTTTGAGTCGATAATTTCTGAAGTTATGCTGCAATCTTTCGGACGAAATGGTGGGGGATTGAGGTCTCAGGATATTATGTCACAGGACGTCGTTTCAATCGGTCTAAATGTTTCCATTTCGGAGGCTGTCTCACTGTTGCTTCATCACAATATTCGAACATTACCGGTTGTTGATTCTGACAATAAACTGGCAGGAACCGTGGGTTTGCGCGATTTAGTGTCAGCGACTGGTGATATTGTTGACTACATGTCTCCAGCCATCTGTGCTGCACCAGATGACTTGGCAGTGAATTTTGTCACCCATCTTACCGCCGGAAAAATTCATGCTATTATTGTGATTGATCCGGCAGGGAGAATTTTGGGGATAATTTCACAAACAGATCTACTTGCGACACTTTGTCGTATCGGACCTGACCTGAGCCGAAACGACATGCCTATCAAGCGAAGAGTAGTTTGAAGGGCAGAATGTAACACAAGATAGCGTCTCTACAGCGATTTACACGTAATTGTGCGATGCATTTTTAGTTGCCAATTATATCGCTTAACGATATAATTGGGCGTGAAAAAAGCAGCCTCTTACACTGTGTGGAAATCATGAAAATCGTCGAACGCTGTATATTCAAAGCTTTCTTGATGGTATTGCTAGGAATGTTTTTTTATGTGTTCGGTCATACTGTTGAGAGTGGGCCGTTGACAACTGAATTGGGTGGAGCGTTTATTCTTGTCGGTGTGGTGATGTGGGTCGTACATGTCTTACAATATCTGATAATTTCACTTAATCCTGATCATTAAAAATATCTGGTGTTCGGAAAGTGATAAATAGCCAAGGCTGATCGCGTTTGAAAAGATGCAGGAATTTGATCTGCGCCAATATCTTAAGACCGTGCTGAGTGGTTGGGACCGGCATTGGGTGGTGCAAATTTCAAGCCGCCCGATGACCGTTTGGCGGTGCGTCAGTCCCACAGCTTGAGGCAACTTGACGAAACAAAAACCTGCTTCGAGCATTCCTTGCGCAAGATACCGGGCAAAAGCGATCTGGCCGGAGCATTTCGTTATGCCCTGACCCGGTGGAACGCGTTGGCTTGCTATGCCTATGACGGCAGATGCGAGATCAGCAACAATGCCGCTGAACGGGCGATACGCCCGTTGGCCATCGGTCGCCGCAATTGGATGTTTGCCGGTTCAGATGCCGGAGGTGATCGGGCTGCTGCCATTTACAGCCTGATTGAGACGGCAAAGATGCAGGGCCTTGATCCGCGCAAATACCTCAGCATCGTCCTCGTCCGCATTGCCGATCATCCGATCAACCGGATCGACGAGCTGCTTCCCTGGAATATTGACATCCAAGCTTGATCGCTTCCCGGAAAATCATATCTCAAACCTGTCAAGGTAGCCGTAACTGTACGCTTACGGAAAGTCTGGATGCTGGCCGAACCGAGTTTTCCAAATAACTAGCAAACCAATGACTTACCGGCTTATGGCATATGCGTGTGGTCAACTAATGCCGGATGGTTTTGGGACGAAGTCGAGGATTTGGGCGGCGACGACAGAATTACCCCGTCTGGCCCATTTGAGGATGACCAGATGACATTCCACCAGAGCATCGCGTCATGCGTCATAATAAAGATTATGACAAAAGTGGCGAATAATCCCGGTAAACAGCGCGAGCAGGAGTACGGCACCACGCTTTGTTTTTTTTCTCCCCACCCTTGGCCAGCTAGCGTCTGAGACGTCCAAATGATGCAAGTTTTGAAAATTTTTCGCGCTGGATACCGGGATGTAAGACGTTTGTTTTAATTGCAAGGAGCTTCACACCAGCTTCCAGTCCACGTATTTCCTGGTTATCTTTAAGGCACGGATTTTCTTTGGCTCTAAGGATATTTAACCGCTCACTTGTTTTGATGAGCACTTCATGCTTTTCATCCGTCGACAGAGATTGCACATATCGCATTTCTTTACGTTTGTCAGATGATGCAGCGCAGAGGGGTTCTATACAACATGAGGCCTTACGAGCTAGATGACCGTTGCTTATCGCCTTGTCGATCCTATCAATAATTTGGTTAGTCAGGTCAACATAGTCTTGGGGGCCATATCGATTTTCTTTGCCATATGGTCCTATAAGGCGATCTGATCGATCAAAATCGTTTACATAGAGATTTGCGTCGACAAAAGCGTGAAGGTCCGAGAAATTCTCAACTTTTTGAAGATCAACCACTTCGTTTCGCACATCTTGAACAATTTCATTCAAGGCGATCCGAACGCGATGAGTAATGATGTCATCTCGGTCCAAAATGCTCAAGCTAACCTTTCCAGGAAAAATGACCAAATCCCAATTTTAAACAAAGGGGGTAATGCGCCAGTTTAAATTTTGTTTTTGGGGTAATTTTATCTTTTGTGGCGGTTATGCGCTAACGCAAATTTTTTGGAGCCAGGAAAGGTCCGGATCTATCTCTGCAATAGGAAAATCTGGTTCTTGAAGATGATTTTCGAGATATTCGGACAAAAGCTCAGAGGCAGACAACACCGCAAAACCGCGATAAAGTTGCTCCGATCGCCATCCTTCAAATGCTGACCACCAGTCATTATAATAACAAATAGCCGAAAAGGTAGAGAACCGATCCCGGTACATTTCCGCCCTTGGATGTGTCGACGAGATTGTGCCTAAAATTCGATTTTCGGATATCTTCATCGCAATCCCATGGCCTAAACGCAGTAGCGTGCCAAGTTCTGGCAAAGTGATATACAAGACAAGATTGTATGGTTTCATGTTTTTATAACCCACAGTCATTCCCCCCAATTACCCGTCAAATTTGAACAATGTACAATCACTGTTCATTACTTAGCCGGTTTTCATCTTTGTCCCCAAAACAGCGGTTCCGGCCAGCTGTATCCTGCATCTTCCACAAATAAGAAAGCTTGGCAAACAGTTCTTGCCAATAAAAGAAAAAACAAACGTCTTACATCCCACCACATAAGGATAGCAACAAAAGTATAGAAACGTAAAAAATACTTGCGAAACAATCACATATTTACTTAAACCATTTTAGTTGGTTTTCTTGATTTTTACGTTGTTCAGCGCTTTATCAAGGTCCTGTCGTGGTCGTCATTTTTCTGAACTTGAGACTATGCCTTCAACCCAGCGTTGGACCTCCCTTATATCGAGATCAAAAGACAAAAGCACAACTCCTAATGGACTAAGATCATTGGCTGCCTCCGGGTTGAAAGACAAAGACAACGCCGCGGGAAAGCTTTTTTGGGCAAGTGTTTTTTCTCCTTCTCGCAGCTTAACATTGATGCGCCCGCGCCATTCATAATGGGAATGGTCTTTACCTGAAAATTCACCAACAGCGCCGCTTGTTACGAGCGACAATTGCTTGTCGTAAAACAACTGCTGATTTGCAACAACCAGGATTTCTCGGCCTTTTTTCCAGGCAGAATCAGAGAAAAATCTCCGGGCAATGCCGTTCTGATCGTAAATATTGGAGAGAAAAAAGGGGATCGGATAGATGTCAATTAAAGTGGACTGGATGAAAGTTGTCGCTGTCTTTAACTCCCCCTCCAAATCTCCCATTCGGCCAGGAAAGGACGCTTGAAAGTCGGCACAATAAGAAAGAAGCGCTGGTATTTCGCGAACCTCATCTCTCATCTCACAGGTCATCATGTTAAACCTGGAACGCACTTTTTCCCCCATATACGTCGTATAATGAGGCGATTGATGCCGACATGAAAGCAGTGCTTCAAAAGAACGGCCATAAGACAGTGGGTTATGACAATCAATCGGCATATCCTGGGCCTGAGAAATTGACAAAACAGAAGAAAGTGGAAGAACCAGGAAAAGCGCCAAAACAAGTATCTTGATGTTCATTTCTTGTCCTTTTTTTTGGCGGCTTTACTTTTTTTGATCGCCTGTTCTATGAACTCCCTACAGATGCCAACATTGATTTTCGCCTCTTCTGAAAGCGGCAAATCATGCTCTTGAGATAGCTTGGTTGCCAGCGCGAGTTGCTTAGGACTTGGCGGTAGAAAATTTGTATCCAGCCATCGGCGACAACGATCACTGTTCTCAAATACAGCAGCCGGTACGGATATCCCGATAGCTTGAGCTCTTGACTTGACCAGAGCAATTTGAGCATCTGACGGCCTAAAAATTGCAACTTCACGATGCTGTTCAATAAATTCAGCTACAGCCTTGCGACTGGCGAGCTCTTCGTCAGTCAGGACAAGATCAGGATTACCTTTACGGATCGCAGAAACCATGTTCAGCATTGCAGAACTCGGAACCGACGTTGCCGTCTTGAATGCCTCTTCATGTGTTTCAAGAAAATCCTGAAGATCATCACAATCTGCAAGAATGGCCTTCGGCAGTTCAATTTCAAGTTCACGGGCAATTGCTTTTGCGAGTGCCTTCTGTTTTAGGGTTGGCGGCCGTGAAACCGAGATTTTTGAAATATCCACACAATCTGGTGGCGCGTTACGAAAACGCTCGACCCAATCAGCTGACCTGGATCGCATTTCAGCAATTACAGCTTCAGACGGTGTTTGACCTGAACCGATTTCAGCGAGGCGCTGCTCAAAATGCTCTGACAAGTCGGATGACAGAAGATCTGGCACAATTTTGCGCCAACCGGCCAGCACTTCCTTTCCTCTGACCGTAGTTTGAATTTTGTCGACTGAAGTCGAAACATATTGCCTGTCCCGCAACTTCTGCAAATGAGCAGCAAAGGTTGCAGGTTTACCAAACCCATTCGCTTCCAGCGCCTGGGTGAGGCTTTGCTCAGTGTACCAGGCAGGAGGCCTCGTTTTCTTTTCAGAAATAACCTTTTCCGCTATCGGAAACGCTGATTGATCTTTGACATCGGCTGGGATCAGAATTTCGTCTGATTGCGTTACAGGCAAAAAAGCTGTCCAGCCAGGATCTGTAATCTGTTTTCCAGAAACAGTAAAACATGCTTCGTCATGTTGATAAGAGACGGTTGTTTTTAAGAAGGTTTGATCCCTCAGATGCGCAGCGATATATCGCCGCGCTATCATCACAAAGAGCTTGCGCTCATCATCTGACATCTGAGACAGGGACAAGGGTGCTTTTTTTAAATTGCCGACATTGGGAATAATGGCAGTATGAGCCGTTACCTTTTTGTCGTCATATAATTCTGACCTTGGGCTAAAGCCTAATGCCATGACACCCGCCAGGCCCATCGAACATATTTCAGAGGTGTTGCCAAGACGGTCTACCAAAATCCCTGAGTCCCCGGATGAAGCTTCTTCCAGGTATTCGCAATCCGACCGGGGGTAAACAATATGCCCTGCAAGATATAAGGCATTTGCAATTGATAGAGTTTTGGTTGATGTCCAGCCGAATTTGTTAGCTGCATCACCAAAAAGCGTGTTTGTTTTGTAAAGCTTCGGCGGCCGGCGCCGACCTTCCGTCACCGACACTTTTACCTCAATGCTTGAAGGTAAATCCTCAAGCAGTGTTTCGGCTTTGTACCGGTCAAAGATTTTGTCTTCTGATGTATAGGTTAATGTCAGTAGACCTGATCGCGTTTGGATCTGCAATTGCGGCTCAAAATATGTCCTGGCAGTAAAGCTTTCTATCGCGACACAACGGGCATCAACCAGGGCAAGAACCGGACATTGCACAAGTCCAGCAGAAACAACCACAGACTTTCTGCTATCGCCTGAAAAGGTGATCTGGCTTGCCCGTGTCATTTCCAAACCGACAACCCAATCCACTATGCCGCGGGCTAGTCCTTCCCTGTATCGATGATCAAATTCAGATGCGGTCCTTTCTTTTTGCAGCGCTTTTTTAAAGGCCAGCACATCAATTGCGCTAAAGACCAGGCGCCCGAGAGTACCGCGAAATCCTGCCTGCTCCAATGCAAGACGACCAATAACCTCACCTTCGCGGTCATTATCCGTTGCAATGACAAAATGATCACATTTCCTGGCAAGCGCCTGAATCACCTTGTATTGGGCTAGCTTTATCTTGCCAGTTGGCCCGTCAGTATCCACACAATAACGATAATCTCTGATTGGAAAAGGCAGGGTGTCAAATGACCATGCCTTTAAATCCTCGGAATATTCCTCCGGTTGTCTCAAACGCAGCAAATGTCCGGCAGCCCAAACAACATAACCACCATTGGTCTCATAGAAACCCTGGCGTTTTTGCCCTGGATCGTGCCCGCCAAGGGCTTGTGCCAATACGGCAGCTTGCGAATGCTTCTCTGTTAGATAAGCTTTCATATTGCACCAAAATCAGCATCAACGTGTCGAGCTGACCCTAGAACATCTGCCTGTGGGATATGTCCTTCAAAGCACGCTACGAAGCGAAAGCCTTCCTGATTTTTTTCAGCAATGCTTAAATGAGCAGCAACAATCCAGTTAGGTGCTGTCACATGCAACATCAGCGGCTCCATGCGCAAATTGTTGAAGCCGATTACAGTAAATTCGTGACTTTCCGACAATATCCTTGCAGACCACTTTCGTTTTTCGATCGGGAGTTCTTCCCAAACCCCCGAAGGCTTTCGCGATTTATCATCTCGCAAAGCAACAACAAACATCATCTCGCCAGCAAATGACCTTGCCACTCGCCTGACTGCCGTTGGCCAGTCTTGGGCTGTTGGTATTACTATTCTCTCCGCAACCGTTTGATCTGCGTGAGAGAGAAAACCGCAAACCAGCGTAGGTATCGTCATCACTTCTTCCTTGTAAAAAGCGATTTGCCGCGTTTATTTAATCGGATACGCCAGTTCTCTCGCTTTCGGGGGGGGACGTTAATTTGGTTGTAAGCACGTTGAATATCCTCGGCGACACCTTTGATTGTCAGCACGGTGTATTCATTGATCCTGGCATCTTCGGCCTTTTTTCGAAGACGGTTGAGAGATCTCACCATTTGGGTGAGATCTCTCAACTGATGCTGACGGTTTTTCCGTCGAAGATATTCGCCCCGACGGTCGATCAGTTTGGTTTCTATAAATGTTGGCACCGGCACACGAGAAATGCGCGCCGCAATCTTTTTGCGGCTATCACGTGTGCTCGATATCAGCGGATAGCCAAAATATTCCGGTCTGTTAATGAGATACCAGAGCGCCAGGCTCTTTTCTGACCGGGCGACCCCCGAGTGAACCATCGCAGCAAAGCACGTGGCTGCTGACTTGGGATCCGTAAAAATAGAAGAAAAAATATGTGGTAGAGAAGCAGGAGGAAATGAAACTTTTGGGCGCCTGGAGGATTTGTGAACACCATTTGCCAGATTTTCAAGACGATCAAGCAGATCGGAAGAATATCGCCCCCACCAGTTGGGAACCCGATCCCATAGATTGGTTGAACGTTCGTAAGAAACGCGCTTCCTGGTGTTTCTCAGGACTGCGCCATTTATAACCTGCCTGCGGATCAGTGGATTATCTTCACGCCGCTCAAACTTCATTGGCAAATCAAATAATCTGCCATACTTGGCAAGTTCTGCAGAAAAATCGTCAAGTTTGCTCCTGGATTTATCAAGCCCCAGGGCACGGCCATCATCGTTAAATCCCGAAACGACCATGTGAACATGCGGTCGACCAGGTTTGTCGCGATGAATGGTCCATAAGACCGCACGGCCATCCATCGCAAACTGATCGAAAACGAACTGCCGCGTCACTGCTTGCATCGCAGCAACGACCCTCTCCTCTGTCAAATCCGATTTGCTGACATCGAACGACCAGATCAAATGATGCGCCTGATAACGGCGCATGTTGTCTGAAACAGGGTTACTTTGTCGGGGGCGAAGATTTTCTTTGTCTGAAAGGATCGGCCAGTTTTTCAACTGGTTGCGTCGATCTGCAAATTCTACCTCTTCCCCAAATTCATCAAACAAATTGAGCTTCAGCGCCGGACGCGCTGCTGACTGATGAGCACACGATATGTAATCAACCAAGGCGCGAATTGCCGTAGATGTTTTGGGAGGGCGCGACGTGTGTTTTATCACAACCGTCGGTACTTGGCCCTGGTCCCACCCCTCGCCGACTGTTTTGATCCGTGAGCTTAAGCCAGCACCAATCATTTTTACCTCTTCTCACCATGATGCCGCAGAAAATCTGCTGCCTGACTGCTGACTGATAAGCACTGCTTGGCAATCTCGCTCACGGCCGCGACGTCTTGGGCCTCTATGGCCTCCCCTTGGCTGTTATGAAGACGTTTCGCTATTTGGTTTAGCAATACCCCTAGCGATTTCGACTGCCTGGCCACACCACGTAAAAGCATCACATCATCTTCGCTCAGTGCTTTGGCTGTCGCATCCTTAGTCCCCAGGCGCGCAATTACCGCTTTACGGATAAAACGTCCGACGCCGCCTTTCCCTGCCTTTTTCTTCAGTTCTTCGGCGAGGTTACGGTCAATCCTGATCGATGTGACCACCGAGCTTTCTGATGTCATTGAAAGCAAACTCTCCAATTTTTGATCTGCTTTGAAAGCTGTATCAAACCGTAATACACCTTTCAATGACAAATAAAATGTACTACAAATCCCTAATCCTGCAAAAGACATTTTGATTATGATGATTTTTATGAAAGGCGAACAGAAACGGTGGTTTTTGGGGATTTGTAGTTTGTTTTATCGCCGTTTTCGCCCAATAATGATATTTAAATCCATAATCAAAAGATGTTTGCAGCATTTTTGATCTGTAGCATCTGAAAATCTGGGCGTAGTCAGGATTTTTGAGGCTGTGTCCCGTAAAAACAACAACGTAGCAAACTTGATGTCAGGCGTAGCTGGTTTGGAGAGATTTTTATGAAAAACGTCAAAACAGAGATAAGACGGGTTAAAATGGCGGTTTTTAGCCAATTTTGGCCCCCTGCCCGCCCAGACTTCGTCGGCTGGCCACCCTTTTTCAAGTCCAATGCTCTGACACTCGTTCGCCGGGCGATTTGGGGTTGGTTTCTTATTGGAGTTTGTCTTTTAGTGGGATTAGCTTTTGTGCGGCTTATGTCATGAGAGCAAGAATTGGAATTCTTAGTATTGTTTTTTGTCTTGGAATTCCGGGCAAGCAAGTCACTGCGGGTGAGGTTCGCCATACTTGCTTGACTGCTGCCACTCTTGCGGAAGAGAAATACGACATCCCTGCCGGCCTTCTCACTGCCATTGGATTACGTGAAAGCAGGTTCGATGGTCAGATGTGGCCATGGTCGTTGAACATTGCTGGCAGCGCCCGACGTTATGCAACCTCGCAAGATGCGCGTAAGGTGGTGCGTCGCTTGCAGGATGCCGGGCAGGTTGGTTTTGATGTCGGCTGTTTTCAGATCCATTTTCGCTGGCTGGGCCAAAGCTGCGTTAAATCTGCTGAGATATTGCTCGATCCTGGGCTGAACGCTTTTTGCGCGGCCGGTTATTTGAAACAATTACGACAGACAACCGGATCTTGGACGAGCGCCGTTGAAGCTTATCATGTCGGGCCAAATAGGCAGGACCCGAGCGCCATGCGACGTGCGAGAAAGTATGCTTGCCTGGTCGGTAAAACTTTCGCCACTATACGGGGTGTCGATGCTGAATGTGATAAGGAGCAAAAATGAAGAACAAAGTAGATTTGGGGACGCCACAGTGCCCAGGGACAGCATCATTAAGCGATTTTGAAAACGCAGCTGAGAAACTGATTAAGATGTGGCCGTATTTGTTGCGTCAGTATCAGGCCCCTGCCCTTCCTTCAGCAACAATCCTGCCCTTTCCTGGCTGTACTTGTCGAAAGGTTGAGCTTGATTGTTAGTGGTTGAGATATTTGGAGGCTTTTTTCTTGTTTTGATTGCCTAATCTCATACGCAATTGTGCGCGAAATTAAAAGTTATCCACAGATATTTGACAAGCCCTGATCCTCTTGGGTGTTAATATATGTGTTAATATATGTGTTAAGGGTATTTGACCTCTTCAGAAATACGAGGTTTTGTGCCGGTTACAGAGGTATTTTCATGAGCTCTCGGTAACTGATACCCCGATGAACGGTACCTGTAACCCCGCGATCAGGTATCTGATACCCCGAACCCGTTGATATCGTCTTCACATGCTCGGATGTGGATTATTTAGATGCATATTTTGCCTCTTTGAGTCGGTTGTTTGGGTTCAAGTACCTGTTTCCCCGAATCCGATGACCAGAATATTCCGATTCCTTACGATTTGCTGCTTTTTCTGCAAATCTTATGTTTGATGGAGTCGCTTTTTACATTCAGGTCTTCTCGTATTGGTATCTAAAACCCCGAAACTTTGGTAACCAAAACCCCGAATGTTCTATCCTGGTATCTAAAACCCCGAACAAAATATTGACTAATACCCTCTTTTTGTCGGTGCGGTACCTAAAACCCCGAACATTGTCATCGGTACCTAAAACCCCGAATAATGCGTTCGGGTACCTAAAACCCCGAATACAAGATTTCGGTAACTGATACCCCGAAGCTTGACAAAACGGATCTGATACCCCGAATATGCGGAACTGATACCCCGAAAATTCTTATTTAGTTGGTTGAGGAAATGACGCAGGATCTGATGCAAGAGGCCGGCATGGAGAACGCTCTGATGCTTGTGCCAGAGCGACACCCGCAACACGATCTTTTCCTGTGTGATGTGGCTGATGCCGTGTTGAAGGATATTATGCCTCAGCTCGAGCATCCGTTTTATAGCTTGAGCAAGAAACCGGAAACCAATATTCGGGAATATCGCCACAATGATCAATGGATCCGCGTGGTGCCAAGCGTGAAGGGCCTGGCGACAATTTATGACAAGGACATCCTGATTTATTGCATCAGCCAGGTGATGGCAAAGATGCGTAAAGGTGAACCGGTTTCCAAACGCGTGCAGCTTAGCATTCACGATGTTTTGGTCTTCACCAACCGAGGCACAGCGGGTAAGGATTATGACGCACTGATTGATGCGCTGGAACGTATCAAGGGTACGGTTATCAGCACGAACATTCGCACCGGAGACATGGAGCAAACTGATACATTTGGTTTGATTGAGGCGTCTTCTGTAAGACGGAAACATGGCTTGAATGGCCGATTGCTATCATGTGAAATTGTGCTCTCTGAATGGGTTTTTAATGCGATTAAAAGCCAGGAAGTTCTGACCCTCCACAGAGACTACTTTCGCCTTCGAAAACCCCTCGAAAGACGGGTTTATGAACTTGCGCGCAAACATTGCGGCCAACAAGCTTCCTGGAAGGTATCACTTGGGGTTCTTTGGAAAAAATCAGGTTCGCAAAGTCCCGAAAAGCGTTTCCGTCAGATGATCAAGGATCTTGCGAGAAGCAATCATTTGCCAGACTATACTGTAACGTATGACGTTGAAGCGGACATGATTCTTTTCACTAATCGCGGAACCATGAAGCTCGCGGCAATGGCGGCCGAAACGGCTGAACCCTGGAATGGCCATCTTGCCAATGATGTGTATGAACTTATTCGGGAAGTGGCACCTGGTTGGGATGTTTATTTCCTCGAGAGCGAATGGCGGCGCTGGGTGGGAGAGCAAGACATTGTACCGCGGCGGCCTGAGAAGCATTTTGCGACATTTGCCCAAAGCTGGTACGAAAAAAGAGGGGCTCCTGCGTAAGGCCCTACGCGTGAATAAGGGACCCCGTTAACGCGGTCCCTTATTCGCATGGAGGAGAAGCGGTAGAACCACAGACGTCATCGCACCAGCCCCCGCAGCCCATACTGTTTCAAGGGTATGGGCGGAGAATTTGAGCAGGCGCAGATTAAACGCGACGTGCTCTAGGTCCAGGCGACATTTTACTCTTGGATAACAGGTAATATTACAAAAAGGGCCACAGGAGTCAGCAGAATGGCGGGAATCGAACCCGCTCTGCTCCCCGAAGCTTGGTGTTGATATACATGTGTATCGATTCATGTAAATTTCCCCCCTGCCCTTTTTGCGTCCGGTCAGTCACGTGACTGACCGTGAATATCGAGTTCAGTCAGTTTTGATATTTGCCAGGTTTCACCCTTGGTTTCGACCCAAAGCTGAAGCATCTCACTCAGAAATTCTCCTGCCTTGGCTCCTTTCCCACGTGAAGCAACAATGTCTTCTATGAGTTGTTTGCAATCTGGCGTGACTCGAACCGAGAGAAGTGCGGTGCGTCCGCTGCGACGCAGGGACCGCCCATCAATCTTTCCCGTGCCATCTCGTGTTGTGAACCCGTCTTTGGCGGCTTCTCGTGCGATGTCAGCCTGAGAAGGTTTGATCCTAACCGGCACTGTACTTTCTCTGGATGCAGTCTGAACAGTCGGTTTATCAGTGCGTCGAAACGCGGACACATCCAGTGTTAATTCTTCTGTATCATCCAGTACGTTGAATGGATCTTTGCCCATCGGGTCACTCCTTTACGTCCGCTGGTGTATTCGCATGGTCGCTTCGATCTTCGGTTTCCAAGCCATAGGATGGGTCTTTAAGAACTGCGATCAATTCCGAGGCAAGGGCGTGAAGAACTTTTAGTGCACCCTTGAGGTTCGGTGCCTCTGCGTCTGTCAGGTTGTAAATCGAACGCCCTTCTTCTACGAAGACCTTGAAAGCTTCCAGATTGTTAAATTCAGCTTTCATGTAAGGAAGCTTGCGTTCACGGAGCTGTTGGTAGGCTCTCTTGAGCGTCCGCGGTGTAATGGCCTGGTTTGTTCGCGTGAATAAAATACGAAATGGAATGTCACGGCGCTGAAGCTTTGATTGATTTTTGATTAAACCAAGTGTTTTAGCTGCTTCTTTGTGATCAAGGCTCGAGCCTTGGCTTGGTACAATGACCAAGTCCGCACTTGCAATTGCCATCGCCACACCGAGATTTGCTGAGCCTTCCATATCAGCAAGCACAATATCGTAATTTTCTCGCATGTTATCGAGCGTATCGAAGACCTCGGTGTCAGATACCTTCGCCGTGGCTGTGATGTTTTCAACCGGGTTTTCGGACAACCATTCTATGACAGGTTGATTGGGGTCATTGTCCAGAATTCCGACATTGAGACCACTTTTCGCCAGTGCAGAAGCAATGGCCATGATGTAAGAGGATTTTCCAACGCCTCCTTTTGAACTGGCAACAGCAACGATCTTTCCTGATTCTGGCATTTGCCCATCTCCGTCAAATGAGTGTTAACAGTCATCGTGTAAAAAAGAGATGACAGTTATATTCTTTAAGTGAAATCAGTTATCGCTTATTTATAGGATAACAGACATCGAATAACAAGACGATAACCGTTATCCGTTATTTAATTGATGACAGTTATCTATTAGTTTAATGTTTCTCGATGTCTTGGTATCCGATAACAGTAATCGAATGCTTTGTAGTTGCTTGATAAAACGAGGAAAGTATTTTTCAATGTGACTATTTTGCTAACGGGATATTTGTTGGTTAGATTATGTGCGATAACAGTTAACAAATTGTTACAGGATAACAGTTATCGTAAATATAAGAGATAATAGTTATCGCTTACATAACTGATGACTGTTACAAGAACGCACAATCGATAACTGTCATCGTATACCATGCCAATGACCGTTATCTATTATATAAGAGATGACAGTCATCGGATGCGTCAATGTGATGACCAAGTTTACCAAGCACGTGCCAGAAAGGTGCAGGAATTTCCTGACAACTGCGAACCTGGACACAATTACTCCCAGATTGGCGAGAAGCACATAATGACTTGAGAAATGGCCTGTAATGCCTGCGGGGCGTCCACCCAAAGTCGGTCAAAGTCGTGCGACCTCAGCACAAATATGCCTGAGGCATAAAGGGAGCTTGCGATGGGCAACCAGACATCAACACCAAATCCATTTGTAGGATTTACGCTTGATGAACTTAAGGCGACAGGTTTGGCCCTGAACGATGGGGTCTCCAGGGGGTGACAAACAACTACTGTGCTGATGACTGTTATCAGATTTATCCTTGATAACAGTCATCGTTTATAACTCCGATGACCGTTATCCATTATATAAAAGATGACAGTCATCGGATGCGTCAATGTGATGATCAAGTTTACCGAGTACGTGCCAGAAAGGTGCTGGAATTTCCTTCCAACTGCGAACCTGTACTCAATTACCTCCAGATTGGCGAGAAGCACATACTGACTTGAGAAACGGCTTGTAATGCCTGCGGGGCATCCACCCAAAGTCGGTCAAAGTCGTGCGACCTCAGCACAAATATGCCTGAGGCCTGATAAAGCGGGGGAATTACGATAAACACGCAAGATGGACGTTGCCCCCGCGCGTCACAATCATAAGCGGCTGATGGCCGTCGGATGAAATGTTCCCCAGTCATTGTTTTAGTTTGTTTTTGGTGACTGGGGCATTATTATGCTGATTTACATGTGACTGAGGCATGATAAAATGACGGAAGCGAAATCCAAACAGGTTCCCAATATTACCGAAGAGGAATTGGTCGCTATCGGTTTGACCCTCAATGACGGGGCTGACCGCGGATGGCTCGGTACTTTGGCGGCTCTTCTCAAGAAAAACCCGTCTGTCGTTTCCAAATGGAAGAAGGAAATCCACCGGGTTTCCCAGGACGACGTTCAGCACATGAGGCTTTTGGTTCTGTTAAAGGAGGCCGGCGTTCTGCAATCCTCCTTGATTGCGTCACGTCTACCGATCACATTAAAAAAGTCTGCGGTGATCGATCAGATGGGCAGGGGACTTCGCAAATCCGTGCGTGATGAAATCGCTATTGCTTTGGGAAAGGAGCGTTGAAGTTAAAAGCTGTTTGAAAAAGTGTTTTTCTGGAAATTCAATGCAGTGGTGATCTGCTACGTCATCAGTAAAAAAGGGTGGGGATGTTTAAGTGGATAAAAGAGTGGCTTAATAAATGGGTGATTAAACCGTTAAGGCCTTGGTACCCAGTCATTAAGGTTTTGGAAGTCCTGGGTGTCATCGTGGCTTTGGTTGCATTTTCCATTGATTTCTATCTCGTAAAACCGCGAGATCGAGCGATTGCCAATGCGAGTATGTATGCTCAGATCGCAAGCTTGGATACAGAGAAGCCAAACAGTAAGCCAGCGATGCGGGCCATTCTGAAAATCCTGATCGAAAGTGGGGAAACTATTCAGGGGGGCTCTTTCCCTGGAGTGGATTTTTACCAGGACGATCTCGATGCAGTGCGTATGGATAATGTAAATTTGACGCATGCTTACTTTTACGAGGGCACAATCAGCGATGCTCGCCTGCACTATGTTAATTTAAGCTATGCGAACTTTAACAAAACTCAGTTTAAAGACGTGTACTTCTTTGCTGCAGCTCCGATAGGACCGCTGACAATAGAAGATCTGAAAGACCGTGAGGAGCGTACCGGGCGATCGCCACTTTTGGCCAATTACACCTCAATGAGTTTCATTGGTAACAGGTTTGAAGATACAAAGTTCGTTAGCGCAGATTTCGCTCATACTGGCTTTTTAAATCCAATCTTCGATAATACGGTAATATATACCTCATTCTTCGAAAAAACACGCTTTTCCAGGAATTTTCGAGGGGGGATGGGCGACTTTGACCTCGAAATCCATAACTCTATCTTCTTGGACGTCGATTTTACGGGTGTATCCCTAGCAGATATGCGCCAGATCCAGTTTAAGGACTGCATCTTCAAAAATGTGAAGTTCCCTGATGGCTATCAGTTGTCGAAAAGCGGCGGAAAATTAATAAGTTAATTTGGGATCATGTGATCCCGAATTTGCATCACTGGGAGATGTCCAACTTTGTTCTCGCGCTGGAAGGCGTAACTAAACAGAAGTTGCTCAAACCGGTTGCGCAGTTGGTCGCGAACAAGCGGGGTTTGCGGCTTCAGCTCAATTTGGTTGTTTGCAATCCGGGTGGTGATCTGCTTCAGCCAGGCGAAGGGCAGGGGGCAGTCGAGCAGAGGATGGCCGGCTAAGTCTTGTGCAATCGCATGCGAACGCTACCGTTCGTAATCTGAACAACTTGGAGCGGCGCACTTCTAAGGTGGCTTCCCGTGATACTAAACAGGCTTCGGAGATTGTTCTGCAATTGCATTCCAGTGCACGAATGCAAACATGCTTAGCCGTTGCACACACATTTTGCAACCAGTTGCAAAATGTGTGTTAAAACGCAATCGAGAAACGTGTGTGCAAGCTCTGCGTAACGTGCGCGCAATTTTTGGTCGCGAGTTAAGTGCGAAAAATGGAGATGTTTTTCGTGTGCGGCGTGTGATCAAAATTGCAGTAACAAAGTTGTCCGCCATTTATCGTGCGATTTCGGTTGAAAATGGCGCACGCATTAGCTACAAATTTCTTTGTGAGCTGAGGGACAGTTCGCTCTTGAGTGCGCTCTTGAGTATAACCCCGCAGTCAAAGATATCAAAGGGAAGCCGGTTTGTGGGTAACTGCAGACCGGTTTTCTTTTATTCTGTGCAATCATCATGAACTTGCAATGTAACTTGCTTTCGATGAACTATATCCATGCACTTAATCGGGGGATGGATATGCAAGTCATTCGAGAATGTAAGCCATATAAAATAGAAATGCTTGGGCGACAGTATAACCCAGGTGCAGACCCACGATTCGTCAAAGTGCTATCTCAGACGCGGTTTAATGTGTATCTTGCAGCTGCTGAAGGTGACACGGATCTGGCATTTCGCTTATATCGATGGAACATGCTGCTTGCAGAGACATTTCTTATGCCGTGTCACTTGCTCGAAGTCGGGTTACGAAATGGCGTTTCCCGTAAGATGTGGGCTCGATTTGGAGCGGAATGGCCTTTGATTGCAAAACACCAGCATCAATGGAACGCTGAGCCAGCGCTATCCCCACAGATGAAGCAGTTTCCTCATGAGGCGCAGTCAAAGGTGGTTGAGCAGCGAGAAGAAATTGAAGCTGATAGGCTTAAGCGTCATATAACCACCCCGGTGACTTCCGATTGCGTTATTGCCCAGATGTCGTTCGGTTTCTGGACGAATATGTTTTCTGCCCGTTATCGAGAAATGCTTTGGAATGGCGCAGCTATCCGGGCGGTTTTCCTGGATTGTCCTGCTGGTACTACAAGTGACATCGTTTACGGTAAGCTTGGGAGAGTTAGGGAAATCCGTAATCGAGTGGCTCATCACGAGGTCATATTCAATAAGCAGCCTGAACTGAGATATGCTGAGCTTGTTGAACTGTGTTCCTGGTTAAGCCGTGATTTGGGGCACTTCATCGAAACAACGTCTCATTTCGATACAGTCTTTGCGGCCAAGCCGCAGCCAAATGAGGCGGGGTAGGCGATGTCGGACGATGACAAACCGGCAAAAAAAACGGTTATCAGCGACAAGTTGCCCAGTACGTCCGGCTTTGCAAGTCTTGGAAAGGCTTTGCATGACGCACAGAGTGCAACGGACAGAATCAATTCAGTGATCGGACCTTATCGTTCCTTTCTAAATGAACCCCCGGTTTCATCGGTACTTCAAATAGGCAAGATGTATTCCAGTCTGATTCATATGCCGGAAATTGCAAGAGTTGGCGCTGTTGTTGAACAATTCAATACGCACCCTTTGCTATCTTTAATAGGCGAGCTTCGGAAAAGTCCTTTGATGGAAGCGGCTCAAAGAGTCGGTGCAATAGGGCAGGGCTATCAGAAACAGATCGATCGAATGCAATTTCCCGCCGTTCGTCTTGGAAAGCTTGCGGAAAGCGTCGCCGGCATTATCAAGCTTCAGACAATAGGTGAGCTCGTTAGGATGCCGAGCAGCTATGATCCTGATGTAAGCCGTGCTCTTCGCGACGAATTCGGTGATTGGCGTGATCCGATGTCCTTCCACGAACATCCGGTGAGCACTCGAGCAGATTTTTATCAGAGTGTTGGTTTTGATGAAGATCTGATTGAATTCAGCGATGAGGATTTCCCGCAAATAATTGAAGAGACCAGTATTGTTCGACCAGCCTCTGAAATTGAGGAGTTGCTCGGGCCCTTTTCTGACGGGTACGCCGCCCAATTTGTACCGGGTAATCTGGAGCTTCAGGCATTCAACTGGTTGCATACTCTCGAGAGGGCGATCCGACACACGCTTGATCGTATCATGACCGAAGCATTCGGGCCCAAATGGGCCAGAGCGCGCTTGCCTAACGGCATGCATGATGAATGGCAAAGCAAGAAGTCGAAAGCAAGTGTAGTAGGCCAGCCTAGGGCCTGTTGAGTATTGGGATTCACAAATCGGTGCAAATGTGAT